>Ga0310690_10003852_pt1 | contig 21978 bp, 14 predicted proteins | sample AusTroGonzalo_MG_2_FD_207661 | JGI IMG/M metagenome (GOLD analysis project Ga0310690, IMG submission 207661) | Bovine rumen microbial communities from tropical cattle in Woodstock, Queensland, Australia - Gonzalo_04 (v2) (version 2) | ecosystem: Host-associated > Mammals > Digestive system >... | reverse complement strand
CTGACTCCACAGGAACAGCAGCGTTTTGATGAAATGCAGAGGGACTTTGCCGGTAGCGAGATGCCGCTACCGCAGCCCCGGATGCATTACCCGCCTGTCGTGAATCCTGAACCGCGCGGATATGTTTCCACGAACAGGATTATCACACAAATGGATATCGAAAGAACGCTCCGGGAATGGAACGGCGATATCCAGAGTAAGCATACCATTGAACGGTATGTCAGAGAGGGACATACTACCGAGGAAATCGCGCAGCGCCTGCGTGAAGTGTTCGGCGGTGATCTCCCCGCGCTTCCTGTCGTGGTAAATGACGAACCTCGTGATGTTCCCTGGACGGATGCTGCCAACGCGCTGAACCGGCTGGTATGGGATAATGAGTTCTACACCGAGGAAGAGCAGGAACGTCTCGACGATATTGATCCTGTCGCAATCCGCGAAAGTCTCGAAAGAGAAGGTATCGTAAACGGTGAGGTCGTGGAAGATGAACCGGAAGACACTCGTATTTCTGAGCAAATTCCGGAAGCAATCACCGAAGAAGCAGAAGACACTGAACCACTGCATCCGGGTGAACGGCGTATCCCTGCGCATGACGGATTACCGGCCATGCGTGAAATCACCATTGATCTTGCTTCCCGGGAAGTAGAGCGGCCCCGGTTTACATATGACCTCCACGCCGGCGACAGTGTTTATCTGGATGGCCGGCCTTTTGTTGTGGAGAATGCCGGACTGTTTGATGTCAGCTTCCGTGACCCTTCAATCCCTTACACGATCTTTCGGGTAGAAAGCAGGGAAAGCCTTGAAATACTCCTGCCCAGGGACGATCGGAATAACCAGTATCAGAAGCATGAAGAAGAACAGGCAGCACCTGCAGAGGTGCCGGTTGCCAGCACAGAAAACTTCCATATCACGGATGACCATCTGGGCGAAGGCGGGCAGAAAACCAAGTACGCCAATAACATCGCCGCAATCCGAACGTTGAAGACAATCGAAGCCGAGAACCGTCACGCCACCAAAGAGGAACAGGAAATCCTTTCCCGCTATGTTGGCTGGGGCGGTATTCCGCAGGCTTTCGATGATAGCAACAGCAGCTGGACAGATGAATACAGGGAACTGAAAAGTCTTCTCACGGAAGACGAATATGAAATGGCCAGGGCATCAACCCTGAACGCGCATTTCACTTCGCCTGTTGTGATCCGGGCAATGTATGAAGCAGTCGCACAGATGGGTTTCCAGACGGGCAACGTTCTGGAGCCTTCCTGCGGTGTCGGCAACTTCTTCGGATTACTGCCCGAAGAAATGCAGGGCAGCAGACTGTATGGCGTTGAGCTGGACAGCATAACCGGGCGAATTGCCCGGGAACTTTACCCCAAAGCGGATATCACAATATCCGGCTTTGAGAAAACGAATCGAAAAGATTTCTTCGATCTTGCCATCGGCAATGTGCCTTTCGGAAGCTATAAGCTTCAGGACAGGCAGTTCGATAAGTATGGTTTTCTGATTCACGATTACTTCTTTGCAAAGGCACTGGATCAGGTACGCCCTGGTGGTGTGGTAGCCTTTATCACCTCCAAGGGCACCATGGACAAGCAGTCGCCAGAAGTAAGGAAATATATTGCGCAGCATGCGGATTTCCTTGGAGCGATCCGTCTGCCGAATAACGCTTTCCGCGCGAACGCCGGTACAGAAGTCACATCGGATATCATTTTCCTGCAAAAGCGGGACCGTCCCATTGACATTGAACCTGACTGGGTGCATCTCGGTCAGACTGCAGATGGCATTCCTGTAAACAGCTACTTTGCTGAACACCCCGAAATGGTGCTGGGCACTATGGCCTGGGATGACAGCATGTATGGCAACAGGCAGGAAACCGCCTGCCTTCCGATCGAGGGCGCGGATCTATCACAGCAGCTCTCTGAGGCTGTGAAGAATATCGCCGGACAGTATCAGGCCGTTGAAATGCCGGATCTGGCTGAAGGCGAAGAAATCAGCGAAAGCATCCCTGCTGATCCGAACGTGCGGAACTATTCCTACACCGTTGTGGACGGACAGGTATACTATCGGGAGAACTCAATCATGGTTCGACCGGAAATGAGCCAGACAGCGCAGGAACGTGTGAAGGGTATGGTTGCCCTGCGGGATTGTGTGCACAGGCTCATGGATTCTCAGCTGAATGACGCTGATGATGAAACCATCGCGTATCAGCAGGCTGAACTGAACAGGCTCTACGACGCCTTTACCGCAAAGTACGGTCTGCTCAATAGTCGCGGGAACGCGCAAGCGTTCTCGGATGATTCCTCGTATTATCTGCTTTGTTCCCTGGAAGTACTGGACGAAGAAGGAAACATGGAACGCAAAGCGGATATGTTCACCAGACGGACGATCCGCCAGCAACACACGATTGAACATGTGGACACCGCGTCGGAAGCGCTTGCTGTTTCCATCGCGGAAAAGGCGAAGGTTGACCTACCCTTTATGGCGGAACTGACCGGAAAGGACGAGGAAGAAATCGCGGATGACCTTACAGGGGTTATCTTCCAGGTGCCAGGTCCTCTGGATGAGGATGGAAACGCCACATATGTCACAGCGGATGAATACCTCTCCGGCAATGTCCGGCAGAAGCTCCGCGAAGCGGAAGATGCCGCTGAAATGTCCCCGTACTTTGATGCGAATGTACGGGCTTTGAAGGCTGCGCAGCCCAAAGATCTGGAAGCGTCAGAGATTGATGTTCGCCTTGGCGCGACATGGATCAACAAGGAATACATTCAGCAGTTCATGGAGGAAACCATGGAGATCCCGTTCTATCAGAGACGGGCAATCCAGGTGCAGTTCTCGGAGTATACGGCTGAATGGCATATCAATGGCAAGAACATTCCATCCTACAGTAATGTCGCTGTGAATATGAACTACGGCACAGACAGGGCGAACGGCCTCCGGATTCTGGAAGACACGCTGAACCTGCGGGATGTCCGGATCTATGACACAGTGACTGACCCTGACGGTAAGGAACGACGGGTACTGAACCAGAAGGAAACGCAGCTGGCGCAGCAGAAACAACAGGCCATTAAGGATGCGTTCCGCGACTGGATCTGGCAGGACCCCGACCGGCGTGAGAAACTGGTCACGAAGTACAATGAGCTATTCAATAGCACCCGTCCACGGGAGTACGACGGCCAGCATATCCGCTTTGCCGGTATGAATCCGGAAATCGTTTTGAGAGAGCATCAGCGCAATGCTGTTGCTCATATTCTTTATGGGGGCAATACGCTCCTGGCGCACGAAGTAGGCGCGGGCAAGACTTTCGAGATGGTTGCTGCCGCCATGGAATCCAAACGGCTGGGCCTCTGCCAGAAGCCGATGTTCGTTGTGCCGAATCACCTGACGGAACAATGGGCCAGTGAATTCCTGCGGCTTTATCCGTCAGCGAACATCCTTGTGACTACGAAAAAGGATTTCGAGAAATCCAACCGGCGTAAGTTCTGCGCACGGATCGCTACCGGCGATTATGATGCCGTAATCATCGGTCACAGCCAGTTTGAGCGTATCCCGATGTCGCAGGAAAGACAGGAACACCTGCTGCGTGAGCAGATTGATGAGATTACCAAAGGCATAAACGAACTGAAGTTCAGTCGGGGTGAACAGTTCTCTATCAAGCAGCTTGAACGCACAAAAAAGCAGCTGGAAGGACGGCTCAGAAAGCTCCAGGCTGAAGAGAAAAAGGATGATGTCGTCACCTTTGAACAGCTCGGCGTGGATCGGCTGTATGTTGATGAAGCGCACATGTTCAAGAACCTGTTCCTGTACACGAAGATGCGGAACGTGGCCGGACTGAGCACAACGGAAGCCCAGAAATCTTCGGATATGTTCATGAAATGCCGGTACATTGACGAGATAACCGGCGGGCGTGGGGTCGTGTTTGCGACCGGTACGCCTGTCAGCAACAGCATGACAGAGCTGTACACCATGCAGCGGTATCTGCAGTATCTCTCTTTGAAAAAGAATAATCTCTCGCACTTTGATGCCTGGGCATCCACCTTCGGGGAAACGACAGCAGCTATTGAACTGGCTCCCGAAGGAACCGGATACCGGGCAAGAACGCGCTTTGCGAAGTTCTTCAATTTACCAGAACTGATGACGCTTTTCAAAGAAGTCGCGGATATCAAGACAGCGGATCAACTGAATCTGCCCCGGCCCACACCACACTTTGAAACGGTTGTGGTGAAGCCGTCTGAGTATCAGAAAGAGATGGTGCAGGAGCTTTCAAAACGCGCTGCAGCAGTCCACGGGGGCAGTGTTGATCCCAGACAGGACAATATGCTGAAGATAACCAGTGACGGACGAAAGCTCGGTCTTGATCAGCGCCTGATTAACCCATTGCTTCCGGATGATCCGCACAGTAAGGTAAATGCCTGCGTCGGAAACATCTACCGAATCTGGGACGAAGGGCAGGATAAGAAGCTGACACAGCTCGTCTTCTGCGATATCTCCACACCTAAAGGCGGTGCGGAAAAAGCGGCAAAAGTGGCAGCGAAAGCGGAGCCTGCTTTCATTAACGGTGTGCAGGTTCCAGGTACCGGCGAAGAAGCCGGACTGATCCCTGAGAAGCCGGAAAATGAATTCAGCGTATATGAAGACATCCGTCAGAAGCTGATTGACAGGGGCATTCCTGCAGAGCAGATTGCCTTTATTCATGACGCGAATACCGAAGTGAAAAAGAAGGAACTGTTTGCCAAAGTCCGTTCCGGGCAGGTGCGTGTCCTGATGGGCAGTACCGCAAAAATGGGTGCCGGCACAAACGTGCAGAACAGGCTGATTGCCTTGCATGATGTTGATTGTCCCTGGCGTCCCGGCGACCTGGAGCAGCGTGCCGGACGTATTATCCGGCAGGGCAACAGCAATCCGGATGTACAGATCTTCAGGTATGTGACAGAAGGTACTTTTGATGCTTATCTGTGGCAGACGGTTGAAAACAAACAAAAGTTTATCAGCCAGATCATGACCAGCAAAAGCCCGGTTCGTTCCTGTGAGGATGTCGATGAAACCGCGCTTTCCTATGCGGAAATCAAGGCGCTGTGCGCCGGCGATCCGCGCATCCGGGAGAAAATGGATCTGGATGTGGATGTGGCAAAGCTCCGACTGCTGAAGGCAGACCATCAGACAAAACACTTCAAACTGGAAGACCAGTTGCTGAAGTATTTCCCGCAGGAAATCGAAAAGCATAAGGGCTATATCGACGGTTTCCAGAAGGATCTTCAGACGCTCTCTCAACATCCGCTTCCCGAGGAAGACTTCGTTGGTATGGAAGTGAAGGGTGATCATCTGATCGACAAGGACAATGCCGGTGCCGCCATCCTGGAAGCCTGTAAAACGCTGAAGGGCAGTAAGGAAGAAGAAATCGGTTCCTATCGCGGCTTCTCCATGCACCTGATGTACGACAGTTTCTCCAATCAGTTCATACTGACACTCCGTGGAGAGATGTCTCATCGCGTGGAACTGGGTACGGATGCCAAGGGTAATCTGACCCGTATTGAGAACGCGCTGAACAATATTCCGAAGCGTCTGGCTACCGTAGAAGCGCAACTGGATGCACTGATTCAGCAACAGTCCATCGCGGAAGTGGAAGTCACAAAGCCCTTCCCGCAAGAAGCAGAACTCAAAGCGAAAAGCGCTCGTCTTGCGGAACTGGACTCCTGCCTGAACATCGACGGTCGGCCTGAACCGGCTGCTGTGATGGATGATCAGGCAGAAGAAATCGCTGAGAAACGACTACCCAAATCACTCTCAGAGAGCCTGAGAGTACCCTGCCAGCCAGGAGAAAACAAAAGCAAAAAAGACAGAACGGAGGTGCGATAAGTGGGAGTAATGGAAGAAGTGAAAGACGCTGACTGGAAGTCTGTTCCGATCTACCATGAGTCGGGCACGTATGCCCGCGAGCATGGAGAACTCGAACAGTACAGGGAGTCTAACCGCGCCAATAACATCTGCAAGCAGGCGATTGAGCAAACCATCCGGAAGAATTTTGACGGGATGCGCCTCACCGCGGGATGCGAAAAACCTGTGATTGAGATGTTCGGTCCTGACCGCGTAGAACTGATTCTGGCGAACACAGTTCAGCAGAAAAGCTGGGACGGACGGTTCGGAAAAGACAATCTGGAATGGGCGAAAAGCGTGACGATCAAACCTGATGTTTCGGCTTTGGGCAACGACCGGAACATGTGGAATGTCGTTGATTCTCATCCGGCTGTGCTGGATGGTTTCATCCGTCACGCACGGAAAAGCATTGAAGAAATGCGCAATCCTACCCTGAAGCAGCAGCTTGAAAAAGCAAAGTCCATGGTCAAAATGCCCGAGCCGAAAGACATTGGAAAACGCGCACAGGAAGCCAGGTGATCTCTCATGAGAGACAAACAGGTCAGCGTACGTTTTACCAATGATGAAATGGAAAAGGTTCATGAACGCATGGCCCAGGCCGGCACCGATAACCGTGAAAACTTCATGCGGCGAATGATTCTGGAAGGAAATATTCAGCCTGTCGACATGAAGGAAATCAAAAAACTGAATACGCTTCTGGGCTATTACGGAAACAATCTTAATCAGATTGCCCGGCGCTTTGCCGGTACCGGAAGGCTCTATGAAGTTGATATTCAGGACATCGCAAAACAGTTCAACGACCTCGTTGAACAGGTTAAAAGCCTTGAAGATGAGATCTTCAAATCCACAATGGGAAAATGCTCAAAATAACCTCCTTTTGGTGCGGCCGGGTATAGGGGAACCCTGCCGCACCTTTTTATTTTTGATCAGATCAGAAAGGAAATCGTCATGGCAACAACAGCATTAATCGCTCTGCATAAGGGTGATGGAAAAAGCCTGAGGCGGGCTTTTCAGCAAATAATCGGGTATGTCAAAAACCCAAACAAGACGGAAAACGGGAAGTTCGTTTCCGGGTATGCCTGTGATCCGATGATGGCAGATGCACAGTTCGTTTCGGCAAAAGCGGAGTACATTCAGCGCACCGGAAGAATCCGCGGAAAGGATGATGTGATTGCTTATCACATGCGTCAGGCTTTCGCACCGGGAGAGATTACGCCGGAAGAAGCAAATCGTTTAGGGCGTGAATTGGCGATGAGATTGACGCATGGAAACAACGCTTTCGTTGTCGCAACACATACAGATAAGCATCATATTCACAACCATATTATCTTCAATGCGGTGAATCTGGAGTGCGATCGGAAGTTCAGAGACTTCAAAAGATCTGCTGAAGCGATTCGCAGAATCAGCGATAAGATCTGCCTGGAAAACGGATATTCGATCGTTGAAAACCCAAAGGAGCCGGATCGTAGCCAGGGAAAAACTCTATGGATGATTGGCAAAAATCCGCCAACTCAGAGGGATGATACACGTGAAGCAATCGACCTTGCGCTGACCAGAAAACCGAAAAACATGGAAGAATTACTTGCCATTCTCATGGAAATGGGGTGGCAGGTGAAGCGCGGAAAACACATCGCTCTGAAGAAAGAAGATCAGAAACGATTCAAGAGAATCGACTCCCTGGGCGATGATTACACCGAAAAAATGCTGACCTTTCTGATGGAAAATGATCAGCCGCATAGGGCAAATCTCAAGCGGAGCATTAATGAAAAGCAGGAGCGCCGCATGGTTCTTCTCGCTGATATTCAGCAGAAGATGCGCGACAAAAACAGCCCGGCTTATACTCGCTGGAGCAAGGTTTTCTACGCGAAACAGATGGCAAATACGCTGCTTTACATGAGTGAAAATGGCATGGACGATGCTGAACTTTATGAAAAGGCATCTGCTGTATCGGCTCATTGTGATGCCCTGATGGAAGAAATCCGAGGCATCGAAAACCGGATGAAAGAGATCTCTGATCTCCGACAGAGCATTTTCGATTACAGCAAGACCCGGGACGTTTACCGTGAATACCTTTCGAAAAAAGGAAAAGACAGAGAGCGTTTTGCCGCTGAACATGCCGAAGAAATCCAGAAGCATTACGCTGCGAAGAAAGCGTTTGGCGCGTTGAAAGGTCAGAAGATTCCAACGATAAAGCAGCTGAACCAGGAGTGGAGCGAGCTGAATTCGAAGAAAGGAAAGCTGTATTCGGAGTATAACCGCGTCAAAAAAGAGCGGAAAGAAATGCTCACTGTCAAGGCGAACCTCGATCTGATTCTCGGCCATGACCGCAGGGAAAACGATCTGGAAATGGATCGGAAGGATCGCAAAAATGATCGCTGATTTGTCAAAATCAGCAGCTCGCATAAACTGTGTTATGCGTTTCAGGGGGCTTGGGGGAAACTCCCTCAACAAGCATGCTTTTCTGATATTGATATCAGAAAGCCCTGCTTGCGAAGTATTGTATCGGGCTAAACCGGGCGTGTTGACAGAAACACGCAAGTATTGTGAAGCAATGAAATGCCGGGCCGGACTAAAGTGTTTTTTTCAGCATGATGAACTCTTCGGACCGGTATTCTTCTTCGAATCCGCACTGTAGGAACAGATTGATACCGGGATTACCTATGGCGATATTGTCATACAATTCCGGTACTTTTTCATTTTTTGCGGCTTCACAGAGCAGAAGAAGGCCAGCTTTACCGAATCCCTGTCTACGGCTTTTCGCGGAAATGATTACGTTCGCCAAGTACATATCCATATCAGGATCATAGTGGTAGGCAGCTTCCCCCACAAATGATCTGCTTTTCCCTGTTGTGATGTATCTATAGAAACGCTTATTGGGATTCGATATCCAACATTCATACCAATCCGCCCACTTTTCACGCGGAAATGGGATGGTTCCACCCCAGGCCTGGTTATAACTCATTGTCTCCGAATCTGCCATCATCGCTTCACGGAACCATAGGTCTTCAAATTGCGGTTTGTAAAATGATACCTCTGTTTTGTTTTTCATGACATCTATCTCTACGCCTACTAACTGCAGGCAGACTTTCTGTGTGCTATAGCACGAATGCCCCATCTCAAAATACATCATTAATGAGTCAGGCACAACCCCGATTTGAACTTGGGATGCCTTTATTTCTGCTTTTCACTCAGGGTTGCTTATGGTATAATATTTTAATAATTCGCGGAATTGAACAGGTTTGGATGTTGCTAACGGAGGGAATTAATCAAACAAGAAAAAGAAGGGGGCATTGTTTTGGAGAAAATAATCGAATCCATACCAGAAGCTAGACTTCTGCTCATGTCCCTTCGCTCTGTCGGGTATACGGAAGAAACTGCTGTTGCAGATATTATTGATAACAGCATCTCTGCCGGAGCAAATGAAATCAAAATATTCTTCGATTGGATCAAGCAACGCATATTAATCATTGACAATGGAATAGGAATGGATTCCGATTCCCTGATAAAGAACATGCGCATTGGCTCTGCTGATCCACACGAGATTCGCGCTTCAACTGATCTGGGAAGATTCGGTATGGGAATGAAAACAGCCGCTTTTTCATTAGGGAAACGGCTTACTGTGGTTACAAAAGAAAACGGGATCTGCTCAAATGCTACCTGGGATCTGGATGCAGTGCTTGATATTGGTTGGAATTTGCTAATCCAGGAACATGAATCAATCCGGGAACTTGAAGAAATGATTGGCGAAAGAGGAACTGTAGTTGCAATAGAGAAGTTGGATCGTTTGATTGATGAGACTAACCCACTAAAATCAAAGAAACGTTTTTACAAAGTAATTGACACAACCAATAAACATATTAGTTTAACATTCCATCGCTTTATTGAAGAAGATGGTTTAAAACTGTTTTTGCAAAACAAGCCAATTGAAGCTTGGAATCCTTTCTTGGCTGAAAACAGAGCCACAGAAGAAAAAGCAGAGGAAGTCTGTTTTTCCGAGGATGGTCAACATGAAGTTGTAATTCAGCCTTATATTCTTCCCCATAAGACTAAATTTTCTTCACCAGAAGAATACGAAGCAGCCGGTGGCTTTAAAGGATGGAATTATCACCAAGGTATCTATGTTTATCGTAACAAGAGACTTATTGTTTATGGAACGTGGTTCGACTATATCAAAAAGGAACCTGCTTACAATTTAGCAAGAATAAAACTTGATATCTCGTCCAACAGTGATGACTTATGGAATATTGATATAAAGAAATCAACAGCGTCACTTCCGCTATTCATACGTGATACTGTCGAAAGAATAATCGAAGTCACAACAGAGAACTCAGCACGCGTTTATAATTCACGCGGGACATATGCTAAAAACATTACGGTTCCAAACCTGAGTTATGTATGGGAGCAACGCAAAGTAAATGGCAAGTATTCTTTTCATATTAACAAGAAACATACCTTGCTGAAAAACATTTTTGATCAGCTGGATGACAACGGTAAGGAATCGTTAAAGGCTTATCTTGCTCTTGTCGAGAACTTTGCTCCATTTATGGTGTCAGGCGTTGCCGCTTCGTTACAAGAAAACAGCACAGATGTAAATGCTGATTCGATTGAATACCGAACCGAAGTCGCTGATCTTAAGAAGTATTTGGAGTTGTTTAAGGCGCAAGGCTTCACAAAAGAAGAGATACGATCCACTTTCCTTGAGATGCCAAATTATAGGCACCTCAAAGATGTTATTCTGCAGATGACGGAGGAAGACAGCATATGATTCAGATTCCAAGTGGTCTGGAGCCTTTCGAAGTTGACCTGTACAAAGCTATTTTCAGTAACTGTAGCAAGCTCGTAAAGCAAGGTGTTTCAATAAATGAAGCTGTAAGCCAGATGGTTGAGAAGTACCGTGGGGTTATTACAGACCCAGATCAGCTTCGCCGTTTTTTGAATGAAGAGATCACCGTGTATTCTGAACCAACAATTGTTCTAACCACAGAAGAGATTAAACGTGATCCATGGTGGGATAATCTACGTCAATCCGGGGAGAGCAATTTGGCTTATTGGCGAAGATACTATGACTATATGCGAGCAAAACCGGGTTGGAGTATTAAAGCAATTGATGATATTGACGATTCCACAGACAAAGTCATGAATGCTATTGCCAATCCAAGGAGCAACACAGAGCTTGAACGGATGGGCATGGTTTTCGGTCATGTCCAGTCAGGTAAAACTGCTCATTATATTGGCCTAATTAATAAAGCATATGATGCGGGCTATCAATTCATCATAGTGCTAACAGGAATTCATAACAGCTTGCGTAGCCAAACTCAATCCAGAATTGACGAGGAAGTACTTGGCTATGAAACAGGAAGCGAATCTATTTCTCTTAACGAACCTGCACGTAATCAAATTGGTGTAGGCATTGGAAATAATTACGAGTCAGAAGGTACGTTTTTACAGACGCTTACCTCGCGCGATGAGCAAGGTGATGTCAGCAAGAAAACACTTTCCAACTTTATGACGCCACCATTTGTAATTGTGACAAAAAAGGTCGCCCCTGTTTTGCGTAATGTGATCAGATACTTTGAAAAAAGTCCTCTGATTCAAATGGAAAATGGGAAAAAGATAGTTCCTGCAAACTATCCGGCTCTCATAATTGATGATGAGGCTGATCAAGCATCGATTAATACTAAGGATATGCGAGATGATAATGGTAATTGGCTAGAAGACTGTAATCCTTCAACTATTAATGGTTTGATCAGAAGATTGTTAGGGGTTTTTAAATGCCGCTCGTATGTTGGGTATACTGCTACCCCTTATGCCAATATCTTTATTGATCCAAAGACGCCGGACAATCCTTATGGGAGTGATTTATTCCCAAGAGATTTCATTTTCCGTGCACCAAGATCAGGCATGTATATAGGTGCACGTGAGTACTTTGGCATAGCCGGAGATGAAACAGCCCCAGTTATGCCCTTATACAGGGAAATAACGACAGGTGGTGGGTATTTAGGCAAAGGAACAAAAGCCGATGATCCTGTTGGACCCATTCCTGAAGATCTTAAGAAAGCAATCCGCTATTTTGTGATTTCCACAGCGTTACGCAACTGTCGCGGTCAAGTTAATAAACCAAACACCATGCTAATTCATATTGTCAGATTTGTTGGTCAACAAAACCAGCTAAAACGGCGTGTGAAGGATTATTACGAAGACCTTGAAAATATGATACGGTATGATGATTTAGAAACCAAGGAAGAATTGAAATTAATTTGGGAGAATGATTATCGACCCACTACTCAGAAAATGCACCAATCCTTCGAAAAATATATGGACGGGTGCGCAGAAATAGATTGGGAAACACTGTGGACGGAAATCGTTCGTATCGCCACAAAAAAAGAGATAAAGCCTTATAGCATCAATGGAAAGAGCAAAGACTCATTGATGTACAAAGATCATAAAGGGGAACCATTTAATGTAATTGTCATCGGTGGAGACAAGCTTTCACGCGGCCTTACGCTCGAAGGATTAACAATAAGCTATTTTACTCGTAGCTCCAGTGCTTATGACACTCTTATGCAGATGGGGCGTTGGTTTGGCTATAGACCTGGATATCTGGATGCCTGTAGATTGTTTACAACAAAGGATCTTTATGGGTATTTCTCTCATATTTCTATGGCAACAGAAGATTTGTCAGATCAATTTGAGTATATGGATGAAATTGATCAAACACCCCGTGACTTTGGATTGCGTGTAGCCACGCACCCCGATCTTTTAATCACAAGCAGAAACAAACTTCGCACAGGAGAGGAAGTCAAAAGAGATTTTAGCTGCAAGCTCAGTCAAACTAGAGTCTTCGACGTTGATGGAGAAACAAATGATCACAACTTCATTGAGGCTGAAAATCTGATTAAAGCCATGGGGGCACCCGTTTCAGTCGAGGAATATCAAGCTATCATGAAACGAAAACGCCCAGGAGAACACTATTTTTGGTTGGGTGTGCCGGGCCAATTGGTATCCTCGTTCTTCAGAGGCTACGAAACTTCAAAGAGTGCTTCACGTGCCAATAGTAAGTACATGGCAGATTATGTCCAAGAGATGAACAGAATCGGAGGTATCAACAATTGGACTGTTTGTCTTATCAACATGAAACAAACTGATATGCCTGGTTTTAACATAGGGCCGCTCACTAATGTCGGTGCTGGCATTCGTAGAGACGAAGGACATGGTGTAGATTCAAGTGCTGGTACAACAGTCTCGATTCACACCATGACATCAGAAGGTCATGAGTATTATGATTATGAACAACAAGAACTTGATGAAGTTGAACGCATAAAGAGTCAACCTCACGGAGAGCAAAAGCTTAGTGAGCTAATAAGAAAAGCAACCAGACCATTTGAAAAAGGTCTCCTGATTCTGTATCCGATTGCCAAAGCCGGTTTATTGACGGAAAAAAACACTGGGCACAAAACCCCATTTGGCTACGCAGTAGTTTTTCCGGACCGCAAGGGTAAAGGGAATCTGAAAACATATCGGGCAAATGATGTAGCAATGGAGAAAGATAACGATGAGTTATACAGCTGATGTCTTCGCTTCAATTCTCCGAGATATTCAGAATGGAGAGAATATCCCGGGTGGCAGTGCCACACGCAAAGCAGAGTTCTCTGATGGCATTGCTATGGTTTTTTCTATTGCTACAACGACTATGACACGCGAAGTATATATTACAATACCTGAATTGCCCGAAAATATACAGTTCCCGAGATGGCATGGTATAGCTATAGACATTGCGAGGCTACCTGTTTATGGGGACAATCACTATTACGTGCACTTCTCTCAATTACCGGAAAGCGAGGATTATATCTTTGATATCGTAATGGAGGATTTGAGAAGTGCCGTTTCCGAACTGCGAAGCATAACTGATTGCATTGGAATAATTACAGAAATCCTGACAAAATGGAAACGTTTTTTCCAATCAGAACGTCCCATGGTAATGCCTGACGAGTTGCAGGAGGGCTTATATGGTGAATTGTTGTTTTTGGAGAAGGCGATTACGGCATTTGGAACACAAGCAGTACTGGGCTGGGTTGGCGGAGAACGAGAAACTCATGACTTTTATTATTCAAACAATGCAGTTGAGGTAAAAGCTACAACACGTAAAGAACCATATTCTGTAAGAATCTCAAGTGAGTACCAATTAGATAATTCGGATGTGACAGGAAAGCTATATCTATATGCTGTAGCATTACGCAAGAGTCGCAGTTCTGGCGAGAAGATACCAGAGAAAGTATCTGCAATAAGGAATCTTCTCGAAGCTGACTTTCAGATGAAATCAAAGTTTGACGAAAGAGTGTTTAAATATGGATATATAGATGGATGCGAAGATCAATATATCTTTGGCTTTCATGTAAGAGATGTCTTTTCGTATGAAATTCAAAATGGATTTCCAAGAATCGTAAGACAAATGTACGATCAAGGCGTCTCAAAAGTGAGTTATGATATCACCCTTAGTCATTGCAATGCTTTCGCATGCGAAGAAACACAGCTTGTTTCACAGCTGATGAGAGGCGGTAGACATGATTAATAGCAAGATTCTTGAATTCTATACTGAAATGCGTGAAGAGATTATCAACGGAGTTAAAAACCGTGATTACGACTCTACTATCTCGGCGTTTAAAAACATCTTCGTTTCCTTTTTGGTGGAAACGGGTGATACGACGTTAGCTGACTGTACCTATTTGGATTTCAAAAAAGACGCTGATAAAATTCGCCTAGATGGATATGCTTATAGCGACTATTTTCATTCGTTAACACTTCTTGTAAGTGTCTATGAGGTAAAAGAACAACCAGGAAAGCTTTGGAAGACAGAAATAGATAAGCAGTTAAAGAAAGCTCTTAAGTTCTTTAAGGCATGTGATTCGGATTATTTTGATGATATGGAGGAATCTGGAGACGGTTATCAGGCTTATGAATTCATTAGAGATCATAAAAAAGAGATTGAGATAGTAACCATTGTTCTTATAACAAATAACGAGGCAATCAATTTTGTCCCAGAGGATACAAAGGCCGGGAAAATAACCGTCAAGTATGATGTATGGGATATTGAGCGCCTTTACAATGCTGTTTTTACTGGCGAGAACAATAATAAGCAGTTGATTGTTCGCTTGAAATCAAAGTATAAGAATCCTCTTACTCTTATCCGCGTTCCAATGGATATCAGCGTATATGACTGTTATGTTGGAGTAATAGCCGGTGAAGTGTTAGCTAAGATTTACAAGGATGAGGGGCAAGATCTTATCCAAAAAAACGTTCGATCTTTCTTACAAGCCACAGGAAAAGTCAACAAAGGAATTAAAAACTCATTGTCATCAGAGCCAGAAATGTTTATGGCATATAATAACGGAATCTCAACTGTAGCGGACAGCATTTCAATTGATGAAGCATTATCTCATGATGATATCGTTGTAATAAACGAAATCACAGGATGGCAAATTGTCAATGGAGGCCAAACAACCGCTTCGATTTACAATGCTTATCAAAGCAAATTACCTCTTGATAGCGTTTTTGTTCAAATTAAGCTTACTGTAATCAAAGAGCATGAACATGATGAAGTAATCATACATAATATTTCGCAATATGCAAATAGCCAGAATAAGATAAATATGTCTGACTTTAACGCAAACGATCCATATCATGTCAAAATGGAACAAATATCAAGAGCAACATTTATTCCTGTTGAAAAAGGCAAAGGAACAGACCAATGGTTTTATGAGAGAGCCCGTGGTCAATACTTGGTTGAATTAGGAAGACAGCCAACACCTTCAGCAAAAAAGCAGTTTAAAGAGCGTTGCCCAAAGAACAGATGCATATCTAAAACTGTTGCTGCGAAGTGCGTGATGGCATGGATGGGATATCCTGATATTGTTAGCAAAGGGCTAGAAACTAATTTCGTTTTCTTTTCTGAAAAGATACAGAACTGTGAGATCCCAAAGCCTTCAACGCAATCATATACAGAAATGATTGCTCAAGTTATCCTCTTTAACACAGTTGATAAAATCATTGGGAATGCCAAATACGGCGGTTTCAAAGCACAACAAGATTACTATACCGTTGCTCTTTTAGGCAAATATTATAAAGAAAGAATAGATCTGCAAACAATTTGGCAGAAGCAAGCACTCTCTGATGAAATTCTAGGTATCATACCAGATATTGCTGACTTCGTTTGGCAACATTTCCAGAATCCTACTGTTCCTGGAGTCAATATCGGCCAGTGGTGTAAAAAGGAAGATTGCTGGGAATTACTTCAGAAACGATATGAGGGAAAGTACTTTAGGAAGAAGGTAGACGATGTACAAACTGATTGACCTGTTTGCTGGTGCAGGAGGCCTAAGTCTCGGCTTTATACAAACAGGCCAATTTGAAATTGTAATGGCTGCCGAGAATAATCCGAATGCAAAAACCACTTATGAACACAATCATAATGTAAAGCACATTGAGTCAGATGTTCGAAACATAGACTACAAAGAGATTCGGAAAAAATATGGACCAATCGACGTGGTGATTGGCGGGCCACCATGTCAAGGTTTTTCCAATGCCAATCGACAAAGAGCGATCATCAGCATGAATAACGGCCTTGTTAAAGAATACTACAGGGCAATCAAGGAGCTTAAGCCTACTATGTTTGTCATGGAAAACGTAAGCTCCATTCAATCAGATACTCATAGGTTTTATTGCACAATTGGAGAAGCTGAAACAATTAAAGAGTTGGGCATTCGTTGTCGCAGAGAAGAAATAGTCCTCGCGAAGTCTTTTCCAGCATTATCTGGAATTCTTGATACAGTAAAATCTGCTTTTCAAAACTATACAGATTATTTATGGAACGATAAACTATTTCATGTTGCAGACGTACTTTACAAGCGGATTGGGAATAAAGTAAAGTTCATGTACTCATATGAGAAGTACAAAAAATACGTTCGAAATCACCTGAAAAAGAATCCACCAACAAAACCAGAGGACGGAATCGGTGATATCTATCAGGCTTTCTATGATTCATTAATGATCGATTATGAAGATTATGATGCCACCGAGTCTTTACGATTAAACATTGATACTGCCGTAAAGATCCAAAGGATGTTTAGAAAATACAAAGAACTGATTGACAATAACATAGAAATCGAAGGCTACTCTTACGAAAAGGGTATCAGTGCCAAAGTTAAGTCATACTCTGTCCTGGATTACATTGACAATATTGTTCATAGCGATGATTTCCCTTACGAAATTATGAAGGGCACATTAAATGCTTTAGACTTTGGGGCACCGCAAAAAAGAGAACGCTTTATCATAATTGGAAGTCGTATCGGAGATAAACCAGATTTTCCAGATGGACAGTTCGGACAAACCTTACCAATAAGAACTGTTAAGGATGCAATAGCTGATCTGGAAGATGAAAAACCATCAAAAGAACCTATTGAGAACGGTGTATTGAGAAAAAAACCATATATACATGAGAATCAACCGCTCCATGAGTTACGCGATTCTGACATCTTGTTTAATCATTTCAATACTGTGACTGGAGAAATTGCGCAAAAACGATTTGATGAGCTTAAAGAGGGTGGGAATTTTCATACCCTGCCTGATACATTAAAAGAAACATATTCTGACGGAAAACGCACCCAAAGCACAATCTATTTGAAACTAAAATATAGCGAACCATGTGGCACCGTGGTAAATGTCAGGAAATCCATGTGGGTACATCCAACAAAAAACAGATCGTTAAGCGTTAGAGAAGCTGCAAGATTACAGACTTTTCCAGATCATTTTCGCTTCTTTGGAACAAAAGATTCACAATTCCAACAAGTCGGAAATGCTGTACCACCAATATTGGCAAAAGCAATAGCAGAGAAAGTCGTTGATTATCTTGAAGCAAACGGGAAGCAGGAAACACGCGAAAGAATTCTCCTGGAAATTATGCTTGATAATTCCTTTACAGAAATGGAAATAGCAAAACGTTTGAACGTATCGCAAGCAACAGTTAGCCATCACCTTATACGCTTTGAAGCAGAAGGAATAGTTAAGCGCACCCAAGAAGGAAAGCGTCATGTTTGGCATTATGTTCCAAAGGCGGATCGCAATAACAGCGTTGACATTACAATCCCTGCAGTTTAAGATTACGTCACTGTCAATTAATCCAACAAGGGAAGTGAATTCTATGCAGTTTTCTCGAAATGATATTGTCAAATTCAATCCCGAATTCTGTACAGACACAGAAAAAGACAGATTATATATTGTTCTCGAAAGCTATGATGATGTTCAACGCGCAAAAGTGTCCCCGGTCGAATGCTCCTTGCCCATCATTCCTGTTGAATCTGTTTCTTATGCGATGATTCAGAAAGTCTGAAGCGAAGTTAATCATCCCGCAAGATGTTACGAGAATGTAACATCTTTATCTTTTTGAATAAAAGTATCCGTCAAACGATTGAGCGTCAGCAGTTTTTCTGAGCCTGTTCGCTCCATGGCATCAGTTTTTCCAGGAAGTCATCTGTGAAACTATGGTTGGCTGCTGTAATCTGCCGGAACAACCAGCTCAGATATTCGAACACATTAAGGCCATTGGCCTTGGCAGTTTCCACAAGGCTGTACATATCTGCACTGGCGTTGGCACCTTTTGCTGTCTGACTGAACAGCCAGTTTTTCCTTCCGATTACAAACGGACGAATAGCGTTTTCAGCCCTGTTGTTATGAGCCGGGATATTGCCGTCTTCCAGGAAACGGCACAGTGATTCCTTTTGATTCTGTGCGTAAGTCAGGGCATTTTTAAAATCCTTAGTGGCTCCCCGCGGGTCGACCTGATCGCACCACAAATAGAACCGGTCAATGATCGGTTTGATTTTTTCGTTCCGCAGTTTCTTGCGTTCTTCCGGATTCAGACCTTTCAGCTTTTTCTCTTCCAGAAGAATCTCCTCACAGAAATCGAATCCGTTTTTTGCTTTGCTTGGCGTCAGCATTTTCTTGTCCGGAGACGCCTCAATGAATTTTCGTCGGGTATGAATCCAGCATCCGCATCGGATCCCATCATCTCCGGCCCGGTTATATCCGGCATAGCCGTCCGATACAAAGTAGTTATGATATCCGTCCAGGAATCTTGAAGCACATTCCCCCTTTCGGGAAGGCTGATAGTCGAAGATGACGATCTGCTTTTTCTCGAATTCCCCGCTTCGGAACACCCACATGTGGCATTTGCTCGGACTTTCTTCTTTGTTGACCTGCACTGGGGTTTCGTCACAGTGCAGGACATGTGATTTCAGCAGCTGCCGGTGCAAGTATTCCACCAAAGCCTTGCCGTAATACTTGTCCACTTCCAGGATCCAGTTACAGAGCGTGGCTTTTGACATTGGAAATTCTGCCCGTTCCCAGTCTTTAACTTGGCGATCCAGCGGGATTGCCTGCACATATTTTGCATAGATGACCTGAGCAACAGTGGATGGACTGGCATAACTGTGTTTCAGGAACGGATATCTGTATTCCAGCGGAAGCCGCGCTTTCTTGAAGATCATTCGCGGACGATTCGGGCACACTGCACAGGTTTCTTTGCTTGCAAACTGGCAATTGTGGCAGGCAGAGGTGCCGTTCTCACAGCAGGTACATTTGTAAACGCCGCGGCAGAACACATGCTTTTCGATGTGGGCAGGGATGAATTCATATTCTGTCTTGACTGGATCTTTGTCGATGAGTTTCATTTCACGGCCGCATTGCTCGCATTTCCGGGCGGTTTCATCCAGCAGGAAATCCTGCGTCAGCACCGGGAATTCGCCGAATTTATCTTTCCGGGAGGTCTTCTTCCGTTTATGTGCGGCGACCTCGATTTGTTCCTCAGCAAGAGGATCCGGAACAGATGGATCTGCAAATTCTTCCGCCTCGTTAAACAGGCTCAGTTGTTCACCGGCATCCTGCGGAACCTGTGGAACCATCTTCTCACTTTTCTTTCCGAAAAGCATCCGCTGCATATTCTGCAGCATGTTTTCCAAATCCGCGATGCGATTCTTTCGTTCTTCCAGATCGATTTCAAGGCAGGTGATGTACTCTTGAACTTCCGGAGACAGGTTGTCAATGACTGGCCTGTTCAAGCACATTCCCCCCTAATATCGATATATTATATATTCGACATTCAGAGGGTGAAATCCTTTTGGAAAAGCAAAGAAACTGTATGTTTTTCAAGGCTTAGAAGAATTCCTTTGGGGGAGCAAAGACCTTCTTTTCGATCTCCAGTCCTTCCAGTAATCTGGTGTATTGCATCCTGGTCAACTGGCGGACTTCACTGACAGTCCTGGGCCATTGGTATTTGTATCCGGTTAACACCTTGTAAAGTAAAAGAAATCCATCTTCTTCCCAAAGAACAGCTTTCATCCGATCCGCCTTCTTTCCGCAGAATAGGAAAAGGCTCTCGGCATCTGGTTTCATTCCAAATTGTTGAGTAATAACAGCTACAAGTCCACTGATATTCTTGCGCATATCCGTATAACCACAGACAATATATACATTTCTGTGAGCGATAGTCTCAGCCAGCATGCTTTGTCGCCTCCAGGAGCCGGGCAAGAAATGTGCTGCTGACATTTGAGGGCACACAGAACTCAAAACCATTTACGGAAAACCGGACAGTATCCTGCACTTCTGCTTCCGGAGCCAATTCCACTTTAACGATGGCGTTCTGGGACGCCGGGATAATAGCCGGAAGATCCGAAGAAGGCAGCACCGGAATATCTGCTGCTGGAATCATGGATGTCAGGATTTTTCTCTCCCAGCGGTAATAGGTCGTGAAATCCAATCCATGTTCCTTGCACCACTCCTTAACACTCTTCCCGCTGGAACGGCATTCAATGATCCTCTGTTTCCAGATTGGCGTCTTCTGAGCATTCTGGATGTCGTAGATTGTCACGGTAGCACCTCCGGTTGCGTGGATTAGCGGGGTTAGCGCTAATCCGCACGAATTCGTACTACCATTAAATCACAACCGCGTCCCCATTCACAGCCGCCAAATCGTTTGACGGATACGAATAAAAAAGCAGTGAGGAAATACATCTTCGTTGTTTTTGCCCTATTTTTGCTCATATCTTGCGTTTTTTGGCTGTTCCAAAAGCAAAAGAGAACCCGTTGAAATGTAGTGTTCTCAACGGGTTCCGGGTGTGGAGCATAGGGGAGTCGAACCCCTGACCTCGACAATGCGAATGTCGCGCGCTACCAACTGTGCTAATGCCCCATTTGGTAATATTTCCGACCATATTTTCCATCATCCACACTGATCGGTGATGTGGATGCTTCGTCGGTACCAGCAGTGAGTTAGTTCATACTCGTTCTACCAACTGTGCTAATGCCCCGTATATGGTACCCGGGAACCCCGGGCGAGACTCCTCGACTTTATAGTCCGGAGGTCTGGGACTTCGCAGTCTTTCGACTGCGAGCGGAAGTATAACACAGTGGAGCGGAAAAAGCAAGAATAATTTCCCATACAAGAGCGGCAGGGGCTTTATCTCCCAAAGCGGCAGATTAGCCGCTTTTATTTTTCGCTCTTCACGCTGTTTTCTCCCCGGGGCGCGGGGTATCATATGACCATGGTCGGGAAAACGGCCGGAAATATGAGGGGGATAAGAACCATGCTGAGGCTGCTGGGGCTCCTGTCGCTGGGCCATCTGATCTTCGGGGGACGCCGCCGCCGTTTTGGCAGGGGGCTCCTGCTGGGCGCCCTGCTGGGCTATCTGGCCAACAGGCATTTTGACGCCGGCCGTGTGGCTGAGGACGTCCGGGAGAAAGCCCGGAAGGCTGAAAGGGCCGCCCGCGAGGCGGTGAAGGCCGCCAAAAGGGAACTGCAGAAAGAGGAGCACGACCGGAAGGCCGCCGCGATCCACGAGCAGATCGACGCCAGGAGGGCAGAACGCGAGGAGCGCCTGAACGCCATCCGCGCTGAGCACGAGGCCCGTATGAACGCCATCCACGCGGAGATCGAAGCCCGGAAAGCCCGCAGGGCGGAAACCCGGAAAGAGGAAAACCGGGCTGAGGAAACCCGGAGCGAAGTCCGGGCCCTGCCGGTTTCCGGAACGAACGAGGCGAAGGAGATCCGGGAACTGGCGGAAG
>Ga0310690_10003851_pt1 | contig 21982 bp, 18 predicted proteins | sample AusTroGonzalo_MG_2_FD_207661 | JGI IMG/M metagenome (GOLD analysis project Ga0310690, IMG submission 207661) | Bovine rumen microbial communities from tropical cattle in Woodstock, Queensland, Australia - Gonzalo_04 (v2) (version 2) | ecosystem: Host-associated > Mammals > Digestive system >... | reverse complement strand
GTATTCTACCCCACCAAATACAAGAACACCTACCGCAACTGGCTGGAGAACATCAAAGACTGGTGCATCAGCCGTCAGCTCTGGTGGGGACACCGCATTCCGGCTTACTACGACGCCGACCTGCTGGCACAAACGGGTGCGGAGAACTACCCCGACGACAAGATTATCGTGAGCGAGACCAAACCCGAAGGCAACTACGTGCAGGACGAAGGCGCGCTGGACACGTGGTTCAGCAGCTGGCTGTGGCCGATCAGTCTTTTCATCGAGAAAGACCAGGAGATGAAGGACGCCACATGGAAGAACAAGGAACTGAGTTACTACTACCCCACTGCCGACCTCGTTACCGGACCGGACATCATCTTCTTCTGGGTGGCACGCATGATCATGGCTGGCTACGAGTACCAAGGCAAGATGCCGTTCAAGCACGTGTACTTCACCGGTATCGTGCGCGACAAACTCGGCCGTAAGATGTCGAAATCCCTCGGCAACAGTCCTGACCCGCTGGATCTGATTGCCCGTTTCGGCGCAGACGGCGTACGTATGGGTATATTGCTTTGCGCACCGGCCGGCAACGACATCCTGTACGATGACAGCCTGTGCGAACAAGGACGCAACTTCTGCAACAAGATCTGGAACTGCTTCCGCATGGTCAAAGGTCTGGAGATAGCCAACATCCCGCAACCCGAGACATCGAAATACGCCATCCAATGGTTCGAGGCCAAGCTTGCCGAGACGGAAGCGGAGATAGCCGACCTGTTCAGCAAGTACCGTCTGTCGGAAGCACTGATGGCGCTCTTCAAACTATACTGCGATGAGTTCAGCGGCTGGTATCTGGAGATGATCAAGCCTGCATACCAACAGCCGGTTGACCGCGCGACATACGAGGCTTCGCTGAAGTTCTTCGAGCGCCTGCTGGTTCTTCTCCACCCGTTCATGCCGTTCATTACCGAGGAACTGTGGCAGAACCTCTACGAGCGCAAACAGGGTGAGTCGATTATGGTAGCTTCGCTCGAGAATTCGAAATCTCGAAATACCGAAAATCCGGATATCCTCGCCGATGTCGATAATCTCAAAGAAATCATCGCTGGAGTGCGTAACGTACGCGCATCGAAGAACATCCCGCCGAAAGAGCGCCTGACACTCATCTCGCCGGTAGCGCTCAACGCGCTGGTCAGCAAGCTGGCCAATGTTGAGGTTGTCCTTGCCGACGCTGCCGAACAATCCGGCAATGCATCCAAGTTCATTGTAGGCACCACGGAGTTCGCCATCCCGATGGACGCGTTCATCAATGTGGATGAGGAGATAAAGAAACTGGAAGCTGACCTGCAGCACCAGCAAGGTTTCCTGCGCGGCGTACAGGCCAAACTCTCGAACGAACGTTTCGTGCAGAACGCCAAACCCGAGGTGGTTGAACTCGAACGCAAGAAGGAGCACGACGCTCTTGCACGTATCGCCGCTATCGAAGAATCACTCGCCAAGCTCAGGAAGTAGCCTCTGTTCTCGGCAAATGGCAAATGACAAATTACAAATGGCAAATAATATGAAAAGTCATATTCCTAACATCATCACCTGCTGCAACCTGCTATGCGGCGCAATAGCTGTCATGCTGGCGGCGGAAGGATTGTTCCATTGCGCGTTCGGCATGATACTGTTTGGCGCACTGTTCGACTTCTTCGACGGCATGAGTGCCCGCGCACTCAAGGTAAGCAACCCTATCGGCAAGGAGATCGACTCGCTGGCTGATGTCATCACTTTCGGCTTGGCACCTTCGGTGATGCTGATGCAGGCTATTCGACTTGCCACCGAGAACAGCAACTACGCCTGGGGCTGGTGGTCAGCCGTGGCACTTGTCATGGCGGCGTTCTCGGCACTTCGTCTCGCCAAGTTCAATATCGACGAGCGTCAGACCAGTTCGTTCCTCGGTCTGGCTACTCCTGCCAATGCCATTTTCTGGGGTTCGCTCATTGCCGCGTTTCCGGAAATGGCTTCATGGGCACAATGGCTGCCGTTTGCCATGCTTGCTGTGGCTGCACTCAGCTGCTGGCTGCTGGTGAGCGAACTGCCGTTCTTCTCCTTGAAGTTCAAGAACCTGACATGGAAGGACAATGCCGTACGCTACATTTTCCTCATCGGATGTGTGCTGATAGCGGCACTGTGCTGCACGTTTGCCGTCATGCGCGGCAACTGGCACTACGCCATGTTCAGCGGCGCAGGTATCATCCTGTGGTACATTGTTGCTAATCTTTTTCCTGACAAATAACAAATCCAATACCATGAAAAAGCATCTTACACTTCTTGTCGCAGCCTTCTTCTCCATCAGTCTGATGGCGGAGACCTACACCATCGTATTCAATAGCGGCAACGCCGACTCAAGTTCTCCTACCACGGAACTGAACAACATCGTACTAAGCGCAACGGACAACTGCGTGGAGTCTGTTCTGCTTGCCAACAAGATTTACCGCGCCAAAGAGGGTTTCGGCATCAAAGGCGGTACAGGCAGCGCCAAAGGCGAACTGACACTCGGGTTGGACGGTACGTATCATATTACCACGATGACCGTATATGCTGCAGCCTATGTTCCCGCCAATGGTGCGGACACTGCTAATGCCAAACGTCTTATAGTGTATGACAAGGAAATCCAATGGGAGACGAACTATCGATCCGTCATTCGTCCGTACCAACTGGATGTCAATGCTGACGTCGACTCTATCTATATCTCAGCAAAAGTTGCCTCCAATAACCGTTGGTACGTGCAGAAGATTGAGTTTGAGGCGGAGAATCCTAATCCGTCAAAGCCTGTAATCGAAATGCAGTACGCCTCATTGACTTTTGAAAGCGCTTCGTGGCTCAGTGAGGACGAACCGATGGAGGATGCTATGGACTTTACGATAAAGGGCAAGAATATTGACGGCAGCATTTCACTTGCCATGTACAAGAACAAGCCCTTTGACCTTTCACCTGTCACTATCCCGGCTAACGGCGGCGATGTCAGTGTTTCCTACAGCATCACGATGTCTTCAGCACCGAGCCAGGCTATCTCATACAAAGACAGCGTGATTGCTACCGCCAAGGGTACAGACGGCAAGACCTATACGCGCAAACTGCCGATAGAACTGACCGTCAAGCCCCAGAGTTCGGGCGCAAGCACCTTTGACCTCGACACCACACGTATGTCGATTGGCTCCATGCCCGGTGATTACTACAAATATGCCCAAGGCACAGCTGACTCAACGCTCAAGAACCATATTGGTTATATCATCTGCAGCGGCAGGCGCTATCGCTACGGCAGCGGTTCAAAGAAGACCTGGGACGGTTTCTTCTACACCGACCGTGACCCGCAGACCAACCAGGTGCTGGACATGTATTCCAACAACGTGCGTTACTTCGATCCCGAGAAACCGACTGCCAGTGTCAAGGATTTTGATATCGAGCATATGCTTCCGAAATCCTGGTGGGGAGGTGATGTCAATCCGGCGTACTGCGACCTGTTCCACCTCGTTCCGGGCGACTACTCCGCCAACCGCAGCAAGTCAAACCACGCGCCGGGCATCCCTGCCGACAGTACATTCAACAACGGCTCGTTCGTTACCGGTAGCGGCATAGCCTATGGTCTGACACGCGTCTTCTGTCCTGAAGACCAGTACAAAGGCGACTTTGCACGCGCTTATTTCTATATAGCTGCCTGCTACGGCGACTCTCTCACTTGGGTCGCATCAGGCGAACCCGGCATAGCTATGACCAACGACGGCTGGCAGGAGTTCCGTCCGTGGCTGCGTGACCTGCTTCTGGAGTGGCATCGTAACGACCCTGTCAGCCAGAAAGAACTCACGCGCGCCATTGAGGTCAACAAGATACAAGGCAACCGCAATCCGTTCATCGACTACCCTGAACTCGTTGAATATATCTGGGGCAACAAGCAGGGCGAACCGGTAGATTTCCGCACGCTCACGCAGAGTTACGGCGACCAGTACAACGACACGCCGACGGGCTGTAATGCCGCCGAAGCGCAGCGCCCTTTCGTACGGAAGGTGCTTCGCGACGGTCACCTGTACATCACAATAGGTGAAAAGACCTACTCTATTTTAGGCCAATAACGAAAGGAAACCGACATGAACCTGCGCGACAGTATCCGGCATAACGGCATATTTTTGAGCTTATGGCTGCTAACCGTTTGTGCATTGGTCATTGCCATTTGCACGATTGACAAAGGCACGCTGCACCTCATGCTTTGCGACCATCACTCGGCATGGGCGGACATACTGATGCCTTTTCTCTCCGACACCAGCCATTGGCTGCCTTATACAGTGGCGGTGGTTTTGCTGCTGTGGCGCTGGCAGGCAGGTGTGTTCATGACCGGTTCGCTAATTCTCTCCACCCTGATCACTCAAGCCATCAAGCATCTGGTTTGTGCACCGCGGCCGCTCACATGGTTTGCAGAGAACATGCCGGAAGTCACACTACCGCTGACCGAAGGTGTGAACATGCACTATTATTTGAGTTTTCCGTCCGGCCACACGACTACGTTCTTCTGCCTTTATTTCGCGCTTACAGCCCTATATACCTATTATATATACGCGCCTGCGCCATGTAATGCATTTTGGGCGAAGCTCTTCCCCAAAATACAGGCAACGCCTTCCTGCAACAGGAAAGCGTCAGTATGTATCCGCAGTATTGTTGTGCAAGTGCTGCTCTTTGCCTTAGCAGCTGTCAGTTCGTATTCGCGTCTGTACCTTAGCCAGCATTTCGCACTGGACGTACTGGCAGGCATGCTCATCGGAGTGATTAGCGTTGCGATAGTCGGACATATATTTGCAACTATTGCAAGACGAAAGTCTTAAAATATTCCCATCAAACAAAATGAGCGACCCAAAGTCGCTCATTTGTTGTATCTTATGAATTAATCCAACATGTCTCCGTAGTTGTTGGAGAGTTGTACCATCTGGTCGTACTGCTCGGGGTCAAGGTCGTAGAAGTAATAGTTGCGCGGATCAATGTGATGCCCTTGGAAATGCACCTCATAGTGCAAGTGCGGTCCGGTAGATTTGCCTGTACTGCCGACCAGGGCGATGATATCCGAGCGCTTGACTTTCTGCCCGACACGCACCAGTGCCTTGAACAGGTGTGCGTACAGCGTTTCATACCCGAAACCGTGGTCCACAATCACAGTGTTGCCATAGCCCTGCTTCCATCCGACAAACTTCACCTTGCCGTTACCGGTAGCATACACCTCCGTGCCGGTAGGAGCCGTGAAATCCATGCCTGCGTGGAACTTACGCACATGATAGATGGGATCAATACGCACACCGTAGCCGGAAGCGACACGGGTGAGGTCCTTGTTAAGAACAGGTTGGATGGCCGGGATATTCTCCATACGTATCTCACGTGTCTTGGCCAGGTCGATAATCTCCTCGTAGGACTTCGCCTGTACATAGGTCTGCTTCTCCAGAAGATCCACCTTACGCGTCAGGTCTGCGGCAAGCTGGGTATTGGCCAGACGGGCTATATTGTCATAATAATCGGCATTGACAGCTATACCTTTTCGCGAAGACATAGGAATAGGTTCTGCGCCAAGGATAACACGGTAGAGGTTGTCATCACGCTGCTGCAGGTCGGCCAGTACCTGTTGCATACTTTCGCAGCGCTTGGTCAGGAGTTCGTATTGCGCCTCCAGCGACTGTTTTTCCGAGATAAGCTGCTTCTCTTTGGGTGACGGAAAGAACAGGAAGAAGACATAGAAGAACACTATGCCGAGGCATATACCTCCCAGTATGTACCACCCTGCCCTGCGCAGCCAATAGCCAAAACCATGTTCCACACGCTCCATGGCGAGGGTTTCGGGATTGATATTAAAATGTGATTTAGCCATAATTACCTGATTATACCTCCTCCAACGACGAGGTTATCCTTATATAACACCAGCGACTGCCCGGGTGTGGGTGCCCAGACGGGGCTGTCGAAATGCAGTGCGATTGTATCGTCGGTTTCGGCGAACGTCAGCGTAGCCGGTACAGCCTGCGAGCGATAACGGATACGCGCTTCCACTTCGGGTGATTCCATGAGCCACCGGCGGTCGCGGATACGTATGTCGGACGCCTGTAGCGATGTGGCATAGAGGTCGTCGTGTCTGCCGAGGGTGATACGGTTGGCGGCAGTGTCAATTCCGGTGACAAATGCCGGATAGCCGAGTGCTACTCCCAGACCTTTGCGCTGGCCGATGGTGTAGAACGGACAGCCCTGATGCCTGCCGACCACTCTGCCTTCGGCATCCACATAATCGCCCGGCTCCGCATGCACTCCTTCAGCCGCCAGAAATCCGCGATAATCATTGTCAGGGATGAAGCACACCTCCTGCGATTCGCGTTTCCTGACCAGCGCCTCATAACCGTTTGCCGCCGCTATACGACGCACTTCATCCTTGGTCAGGTCACCCAACGGAAAGAGAGTAAACCCTAGGTTTGCCTCGGTGAGCATCCAAAGGAAGTACGTCTGATCCTTGAGCGTATCAGCTGCCGTGCGGAGATAAAGATGGCCGCTCCGTTCAGCTATACGTGCATAGTGGCCGGTAGCAATCTTGTCACAGCCGTACTCACGCGCAGCATCAAGCAGGGCTCCCCACTTGATGTGGCTGTTGCACAACACGCACGGGTTGGGCGTACGGCCGTGGGCGTACTCGCTGACGAAGTTCGCAATGACGTGCTCGCGGAACGTATCACGGAAATCGACTATGTGATGCTCAAAGCCCATGCGTTCGGCATTGTGCTTTGCCTCCATGATACTCTCCACCGAACAGCAGCCTTTTTCCTTCGCCAGGCAGGACTCCTTGATGGAATCAAATGTGCGGAACGTAACGCCAACCAACTCGTAGCCCTGCTCCTTGAGGAGCAACGCGCTGACCGTGGAGTCTATTCCGCCGGACATAGCTATGAGCACACGTCGGGACATTATCGTACTGTTCGGCTGCCAAACAACCTTTGCGACCGCAAAGGTACGAAAAAATAATCAAATATGCAAATTTTCGATTAATATAGTTGCTTTTTTTATTTTTCTTTACCGAAATTTGGAAATGCGATTTATTTTTTGTATTTTTGTTGTCAATAATTTAGTTGGACAATGAACTGGTTAAGCAATCTGTTTGTCGGTACAGGTATCGCGCATTCGATTTTTGCGCTGTGTCTGGTAATTGGCAGCGGCATATTCCTCAGCCATAAGCTGAAGGTAAAAGGAATCACATTAGGTATCACGTGGATACTGTTTTGCGGCATTGCATTTTCGCATTTCGGCATGCGTCTTGACCCGTTGGTAGAGGCGTTCGCCAAGGACCTGGGCCTGATACTGTTCGTCTATTCCATCGGTCTGCAAGTCGGACCGGGTTTCTTCTCGTCGTTCGGAAAGCAGAGCCTGAAGATGAACCTGATGGCCGCTACCATTGTGCTGTTAGGCTGCGCCACGGCGTATATCATCCACTTGTGTTCGGGTGTTGACATAGCCACCATGGTTGGTGTGCTGTCCGGTGCAGTAACGAACACACCGGGTCTGGGTGCCGCTGAGCAGGCATACATGGATTTACGCGGTGCAAGCAACCCGAACATAGCCGCCGGTTACGCCATGGCCTATCCCTTAGGTGTAGTGGGAATCATTCTGTCGCTGATGGCATTCAAGTGGATATTCCGTATTTCGCTTGACACCGAGGAAGAGAAAGTGAACGCCACCAGGAAACAGCAGGACGAGATAGAGCATATCGATATCCGTCTGACCAATCCGCAAGTGGACGGTATCCGTCTGTCGGAGTTGGCGCAATACTGTCAGGTGCACTTCGTCGTGTCGCGTCTCGTTCACCCGAACGGCACGGACATGGTAGCCGAGGGCAACAGCGTGCTGCACACGGGCGATACCATCCGCGTGGTGATTGACAAACGATACAAGAAAAGTATCATGCTGCTGGGCGAACAGACCAAGCTGGACGAGCAGTTGTCTGCACCGCGTTCGCTGGTATCCAGACACTTTATAATCACCAAACCCGAACTGAACGGCAAGCGTATAGGCGACCTGCATGTGCGCGAGACGTACCGCATATCCATCACGCGTATCCGCCGTGCCGGTGTTGACCTGCTGGCCACACACGACCTTATTCTGCAACTCGGCGACCGATTGACGGTGGTTGGTGAGGAAAATGTGATGCCTAAGATAGAGAGTGTGTTCGGCAACTCCGCCAAAAAGCTCGATGCGCCCAATCTTATCTCGCTGTTCTTCGGAATAGTGTTAGGTATAGGACTTGGCAGTATACCGTTCAGCCTGCCGGGACTGTCGCAGCCGTTCAAGTTAGGTCTGGCTGGCGGCACGCTGATTGTGGCCATCCTGATTGCGTACTTCGGACCGAAATACAAGATTGTAACGTTCACCACAACCAGTGCGAACCTGATGATCCGTGAGATTGGTATAAGCCTGTTCCTTGCCGCCGTAGGTCTGGGTGCCGGCAAGGACTTCATCCCCACCCTGATGAACGGCGGTTATGTGTGGATCGGCTACGGCGTGCTGATTACGCTTATCCCGCTGCTGATTGTAGGAATTATCTCACGCCTGTGGCTGAAGCTGGACTATTTCTCGCTGATGGGTCTGATAGCCGGTTCGACCACTGACCCGCCGGCACTGGCTTACGCCACATCGCAGAGTTCGCAGAACGACAATGCTGCAGTCTCCTACTCAACCGTCTATCCGCTGACGATGTTCCTGCGCGTGCTGACAGCACAAATCATGATAATGGTACTGCTATAGTGTTTTATTGGTAATTATTTAACGAAATGAAAATATCTGATTGGAAAAAATTACTGCCGTATCTGGCTATTCTCGGCATCTTCATTGTAGCATCTGCCGTATATTTCTGGCCGGCAGTACAGGGTAAAGTGATTTACGCCGGCGATAACATCAATGGTACATGTGCTGTACAAGAGAACCACATGTATTTCCAAGAGACAGGCGAAAGCAGTTATTGGACGAATTCGCAGTTCTCCGGCATGCCGGCCTACCAGATAGGTGGTTTTCGCTACAAGGCGACCCAACTGTTGTTTCCGCTTTATCGTTTTCTGCATTGGGGAGCAAGAAATGTATATTTCCTGATGCTGTTCTATCTCATTTCGTTCTATTGCCTACTGCGTGCATTCAAAATAGACAAATGGATAAGTCTGGCAGGAGCATTTGCCATCACGTTGTCCAGTTACTTCTTCGTTATCATTGCAGCCTCACATAACGGCAAATGTATTGCTATCACGTGGATGACTCTCGCCATGGTAGGTTTCCTGTTGACCATGCGGCACAAATACGCCTTAGGAGCCATACTTACCATGTTCTTTATTCCGTTTGGGTTCTACATCCACCCACAAATGGCATATTACATCTGCATGCTGATTGGCGTACTCTATGTTGCAGAATTATACATCCATCTGCATGCCAAGCAATGGAAAGAACTGGTGATTGCCACATTGGTATTTGGCGCCTCATTTGCTGTGGGCGTAGGTATCGGTGCTTCGGGATTCTTTGCCAATTCAGAGTATGCCGAGCAAACGATGCGCGGCGGACACAGTGATCTGGCCAAGGAATCTGACGAGACCAATAAGACCAAAGGACTGGATTTGGATTATGCGACTGCATGGAGTTACGGAAAGAGCGAATCATTTACGTTCCTCATTCCTAATTTCATGGGAGGAGCAAGCGGGTACAATGTCGGCACCGAATCGGTTCTGTACGATGAACTGGTCAAGGCGCGTGTGCCCAAATCATCAGCAAAACAGTTCTGCCAATCGGCTCCCACCTATTGGGGAGAAAAGATGTTCACCAGCGGACCGGTTTACATGGGTGCCATTGTCTGCTTCCTGTTCCTGTTGGCTCTATTGATTGTTCAGGGGCCCTATAAGTGGGCATTGCTGGCGGCCACGCTCTTCTCGCTATTCCTGAGTTGGGGACACAACATGTTGTGGCTGACAGAATTATTCTTCCGCTATTTCCCGATGTATAACAAGTTCCGTGCCGTCGAATCCATTCTTATCGTTGCGGAAATCACTATGCCGTTACTTGCCATGTTGGGACTAAAGCGACTGACAGAAGCGACTGACGAAGACAAGAAGAAACTACAGAAACCCCTATTCATTGCGTCCGGTATAACTGCGGGGTTATGCCTGCTTTTCGCACTTTTCGGAAGCAGTTTCATATCATTTACCAGTTCCTATGACGCACAATGGAAGGGACAAGTTGGCGGTGAGATCTATCAGATGATCATTGACCAGCGCGCCGCAATGATGACGGCAGATGCCTGGCGTTCCTTTGCATTCATTGCTGCAGCGACGGCTCTTCTATGGTTTTATCTGTACAAACCGTTCAAGACACTTTATCTCGGCCTCGCCTTGACCGCGCTCATTGTAGCCGACATGTGGCCGATAGACAAACGATTCTGCAATGATTCGCATTTCGTTTCCCAGAAAGACCGTGAAAAAGCCTTCAAGATACAGCCTTATGAGGAACAGATCCTGCGGGACAAGGATTACTTCCGTGTATTCAACTCTACGGGCAACCCGTTCAACGAGGCGCGCACGAGTTATCGTCTGCATTCGGTAGGCGGCTACTCGGCTGCCAAACTGCGCCGCTACCAGGACTTGATTGACGAGCACCTGAGTAAGATGAACATGAATGTATATAACATGCTTAACACGCGTTATTTCATTGTCAGAGGCAAGAATGGCGAGGCGCAAGCTCAATATAACCCCGATGCCATGGGCAACGCATGGTTTGTAGATTCCGTATCCATCGTCAACACAGCCAACGAGGAGTCGGAAGCCTTGCGCTCATTGGATCTGCACCATACTGCCGTGGCTGATTCTGCATTTGCACGCTACATCATACCGGCGACAGCACCGGATCCTTCAGCTGTGGTTGAACTTGTTTCATACAGCCCGAAACGTCTGGAGTACAAGACGCGCTCGTCAATGGATAAGATACTTGTATTCTCGGAGATCTATTATCCGTTTGGATGGAGAGCGACCATTGACGGACAAGCCGTTGACATCTTCCGCGTAAACTATTTACTCCGTGCAATGCAAGTGCCGGCAGGTGAACATACGATAAAAATGGCCTTTGAACCGGATAGCGTACGGAAAGGTGACACGATAGCCATTATATGCATCGTTATATTGTTCCTTACGATTTTAGGTAGTCTGGGATATTACATATATAGACTTAGACGCGAATGAAAAAGCAAATACGAATCAAGTTTGTAGATTTGTTTGACAACTTCTCTCCGGATACGTTCTTTCTGTACAAACTGTTGAAAGAGCGTTACGAGGTCATTCTTTCTGATACTCCGGACTATGTTTTTTATTCAGTCTTCGGCAACGAACACCTGAACTATACTGACAGTGTCCTCATTTTCTGGACCGGAGAGAACCAATGCCCGGACTTTAACGAATGCGACTATGCCATCGGTTTTGAGCATCTGACTTTTGGAGACAGGTATCTGCGCTACCCTCTTTACCTGTCATTCAAGGATTATCCGCTCATTCTCACGAAGCACCAGGTTGACGAAAACATCCTATCACGCAAATCGCTGTTCTGTTCATTCGTATACTCCAACACGAACGCGTCTCCCCTACGCAAGCAATTCTACGACCTGCTATCCGCATACAAACCGATCAGTTCGGGCGGCAAGTACCTTAATAACATAGGCGGCAGCCCTGTGCCTGACAAGTTGGTCTTTGAGCAGCAGGCCAAGTTCTCCATCGCCTTTGAGAACGCTTCCCATAGCGGTTATACTACGGAGAAAATTATGCAATCGTTTGCTGCAGGCACAGTCCCCGTCTATTGGGGCGATCCGAGTGTAACCGAATCGTTCAATGCCAAGAGTTTCATCAACTGTCAGGATTATCCGTCGTTGGAGGCTGTAGTGGAAGAAATCAAACGGTTGGACCAAGACGATGCCGCCTATCTGGAGATGCTGCGCCGGCCTGCGCTGGTCAATCCCAACGAGAAACAAGAGACGGATGCACAGCTTCGCCGTTTTCTGTACAACATTTTCGACCAGCCTCTGTCAGAAGCCAAACGGTTTAGCAGGGATTATTGGAATGCGCATATTCGTCTGCACAGGAAGTTGGAGATACGTGCGTACAACCGCAGTTTGCGCGGATTGGCCGCAAACTTCTACCGTAAACATCTGTTTGCGCTCAGCAGGAAGAGTACGTTCGGGTGGAAGATCACCTCGCTGCTGATGAAGGTGTTCAACCGAGCATAAACTGCTTAAAGGTCTCGCGCATCGACTCGAGCGAATATTTTTCCAGATACACTTGGCGGCTATACTTGTTCCATCGCGGACGAGGATGAGCCGCCAGTTCGTTGATGGCAGCCACGAACTCCTCGGCCGTATTGCACAGTGCGCCTACCTGCCGGTAATCGAGTTCGTAGCCTTCGAAAGTCTCGTTGGTGCCGATTATATTCTTGCCGTACATCAGGCACTCGCAGGTCTTCACTTTCATTCCGCTACCCGAGAAGATGGGTAGTATCATCAGATCCGCCTCCTGCAGATACGGCTCCAGTGAGGGCGCGTTGGAGACGACCTCTATATCTCTAAGCAGATCCGGATAATCCTTCTTGAGCTGCGCCATGTTTTTCCCGACGATCTTGTACTCTACATTCACTTTGGGCAGCACGTTCTTCACGAACCAGATGATGCCTTCGTTGTTTGGAGCGAAGTATGCCCCTATTGACAGGCATTTCATTCGCGGGGAGGTCATTGTATGGTTGTCGACTTTAGGCTGACGATCTTCGAGCGAGATAGGTAACACCAGCTCCACGTCGCGTCCGTACATGGTGCGCAACGCATGCGCATCGCGCTTGTTGAGTGCCACCAACCGGTCGGCATAATCCATGCACCACTGTTCGTTCCGCTCCACGCATCGCAGGACAACACTCCTGCCAGGCAGCCATTTGGGCAACTTGGCTTCATTGAAATAGACCAACTCTACGTTGTGGAAATGGACATATATCTTCCCTTGGTAGTTTGCCTCGTTTAGCCGCTTGGCAATGATTCCGAATATACTGCGATCGATCCACACCGCATTGTATTGCTGCGCCAGCTGTACGATTTGCTCCACCCGACGCGGCGACAGACCGTAGTAATAGCCTGACGGGAAGAACAGCAAGGCTCTCAGGTAATCCATTATTGATTTACCGGCATACTCGTCGTGGATATAATACGAGTCCACGCCCTGCTCGCCATACACGGACTGGCATAGCTTGAATGTCTTTAAGCTCTCCTGCCCTCCGCCCTCAAGAATGCCTTTTGAGCGCTTGTACCAGATAAATAATATTTTCATGTTCTATCTATCGCCAATTATACTGCCAAGCATATCCCCCCGTCGTAATCTTGCCGACATTTCTGCCACGCTACTCCGGATAGCCTGCAATTCGCTATCCGACAGCCGCCTCAATTCATCTTCCATATCATACAATGAACGGATGGTTATTCCCAGTTTGTTTTTTTCAACGAAATCTGCCAACGCAGATTCCTTGCTGATGATGACAGGTAATCCTGCTGCGATATATAAGGACACTTTGTGTGGGGATATATATTTCAAGTAATTACCTATAACACCTTGAAGGGAATCTATACTCTCACCATCCCACGACAACCCCCAGTTCTCATGAAGCGCAGTTACATTTTCCGGGTTAAATCGTCCGACATACTTCATCCATTGCGGATACTCTTTGTCATCTTGCGGTTGACTTCCATACAGATGCAATTCTATTTGTTTGTATGGTATCTTCTGTATATCTTGTAAGAAAATGCTTTTATCCAACGCGCCGGCAAAAGCAATATCGTTCGTTCGTTGCTCCTTTTGAGTCGGAATCTCTTGAGTGATGTAATCAAACAGCCAGAGAATCCGACAGGGAGGCGTGACACCGTTTTGCCGGAACAGCTCCTCCATTTTAGGAGTATGTACAATCAGTTCGCTAGCCGTATTCAATATCTTTATCTCATATGTGTCAAATACCCATGTTTCCCGATAATGTACTAAATCATGTGTCATGATAATCAAACGGCACTTCTTCATCTTCAAGCATCTGCAGAAGAACAAGGTAAAGAAGTCGCCAAAGGGCGCAAACGGGTACTGAAACAATACAACCGTTTTCCGTCGGATGGACAATATTGCGGTCAGCAAAACAAAGAACTTACGCGCATTGTAAACCAATTTACTTAGGACTCCGCCATTGGCTTGGGTTTGTTCGGTTGTGGTGCGGGTATTGATAACAAATGGCTTGAAACCATTGATTTGAGCCACATAGTTAACATCTTCACGAGCCTTGGAGCGCGCACTGAAATAATTCTTATATACGTAATCTACAACTATCTTGTTCATGATTATTGATTTAGTGCATTGGCCAAAGCCCGAGCTTCTGTCATATTATCTTCGATTGAGCAATAGGTCCAACTGCCGTATCTGCCGATAGAGTATATATTCATTTTCTTCAACTGCTCCTTCATCATTTGGCAATGTTGGGTGGATTTCTCATTGATATGCACGTAAGCAGGATTCATTACTACCATTTCATAATCAACCAACTGCTCATCATGTACAATGCCGGCTTTCTTCAGGTCTTCCTGAACCTTTTCCAGATATATCTTTTCATCAACCTGCTCGTCAGGCCGGAATCCCAGTTCAACGTACAATGACATTTTATCCATGCCTAATACGTTGTCGTAAAATCCGACACGATAGAAGCAATATTTATCTTCCGGGAAATAAATCCAATGTGTATCTTTATTATGCCCCTTTCTGTCAAAGCCTAAATTAAAGACGACCACCTTGTTCCATGTGTATATATCATCCGGCACATCAACTGAGCACAAAGACAACAATTTCGGGAAAGGAAGTGTTGATATTAAATTATCATAATGATATTTATTTCCCTTATTATCAACAACCAGCTTAGCTTCCGCATCTATTTGAACCACCTGGGTATTCGTCAGGATTTGACAATCCCGGATTCCCTTCTGGATGGCATGCACGTATTCGACAGCCCCATTATACGGATAATCAAATGTATTGTTATACGACGCGTTATTCGATTCTCTGAAATTGCGAATGATATCCTCCTTCTCTGCGTATGGAAAGAATCGTCCCATGGCATCCTTGTCCAAGGTGTCCAAATCGCACGCATACAATTTAGTATTATACGGTATCAGGAACTTGTCTGCTATTGACTTGCCGAATTTGCAATACAGCATCTCTTTGAATGTAGCGTAATTGGTAGTCGGAGCATCAAACAGATCGCACAGACAGTCAATAAACTCATCTTTGGGCAGCTGGTGGATATTCTTCTGGAAGGGGAAATCTATTATACAGTCTTTATATTTGATTTTGGTATTTTTGACAACCTTTCGAATAGCGCCCTCCGGCAAATTCTTCGTTATGATGGTTTCAATATCTTTGTTCGTGAAGTGAAAAAAGTGTCCAGAATAATCCCACACATACCCGTTGCGCTTCGTCGTCTTGCAATAACCGCCCACGGCGTTCTCTGCCTCCAATATCATTGATCTATTGCCGGTAAATAATGCGTATGCAAGTCCTGTTATGCCTCCACCTATTATTATATCCATAGCTGTTTTTGTTTTTATTCTGCTGATATACTTCTTTTCACGTTCTCACATACATCACTTGCGCTTTGGCAGAAATCAATATAATCTCCCAATTTGTCAATGAAAAAGTTGATTTGCCTTTCACGCATCGGCGGTACCATCCTGTTCTTCGTATAGATACCGGCAAAAGACACAACCGGTATATCAAACATCACGCAGCTTGATATCAATACGGTGGAGAAGCCTCCAATAATTACCTGCGGATTATATTCCGCCACCAATTCCTCGCCGCTGTTCATTGAATTGATTATTCGTGCATTGGGATACTTTGCCGCGACTATTTCATCAAAACTGCTCTGTGTGTCCTGTGGGTGTTTTTTTATTATTATATCTACATCGTCAGATTGGATTCCTGCCAATATCTCATTGACAATAGAGATCTCTTTTTCATCCGGCACAATGGAATAATCCTTGAACAGGAGTATACATCTTTTCGTGTCTGTATGATGGCTAACCCGTGCATTATACACTTGCCGTAGTGCGTAGCATGCTTCTTTGTCAGGGACAAGCGAATTGCCTTGACGGCGGAACAGCCCGAATTCTTCTTTCGTCCTGATATAGATAGCCCCCACCCGGTTCAGAATCCGCTGAACCAGCCACTTGCGGTAAGCAACGGCTTTGTTCGGATACATCATTTTATACGAATCAATCTGCGGGGTATATGATGACACTCCTTCGTCCAGAGCTACAAAATGAATAGGTCTGCCCGGCACAACCAGATTGGAAAGCTGTCGTAATGAGATATTTGGCAACGGCCGTAGCCAGACAACAGGTTTCTCCTTATTACAGCAAAACAGGGATTGTAGTAAATTGCCTACCCGGTAAGGCTGCTTCCTGTACCGGCAGAAGTATATCTCAGCAAACAGATTCTCATAGCGCAGGACTTGCTCTTCCGACAAACGGAACTTGATTGTATCTGAAAACGGAACAGCCTCAACGATTAACACCCCGTTTGCCAGATGATGCGACTGAACATAAGCAATCAGGACGTCAAACTGCCACGAAGTCAGCACAGAAGCAACAAAGTCATATTCACTTATATTGGTAACTTCTGAAACGTAATTTATATGTTGAATATGTGACAAACGCATTATTCAATTATCTCTTTGGGCATGTTACAGACTAAATCTATCGGATAAGCACTTGATGTTTCGTCATTCTTATATCCAAAGCCCCACGTTACTGCACAAAACTTCACACCGGCTACTGCAGCCCCTTTGGCATCATGCTCCGTGTCTCCAATCAGCAGAACACGTTCCTTCTTAACACCGAGTTCGGTACAACATAGGTTTATTATATCTGTCTTTGTCAACTTATTCATATTATCCGCGCCATGTATGACGGAACAGTATTCAGCAAGACCGAAATGCCGCAAAATGTCTATTGCATAGTCTTCACGCTTGTATGTCGCGACGGCTATCTTATACCCATTCTTTTTCAGCCACTCCATTAGAGGTATTATTCCGTCGTATAATCTCGCTTCATACAATGCCTTGCTTTTGTAATAATCACGGAACACATTTGCTCCTTCCTGCGCTGCTTCAGTTGAAAGTCCGGCATATTTTTGCAAGGATTCTTGAATAGGTGGACCTATAAATTTCCTGATCGTTTCATCAGAAAGAGAAGACAGTCCCAACACTCCTAACGTGTATCGCAAACTATTCATGATACCTTCACTTGTATCAAGCAAAGTGCCATCCAAATCGAACAATATTGCTTCAATCTGATTATCCTTCAACCACATAACGTGTCGGCGTTACAAAATGAATCTTAATCAAGGTGTTCCAATAGCTCAAATCTTCGGACATTATACGGTTGCGCTGCTCTACATCTTGTTTCTCAAACTCATATCCACGCTCACAATAATCACCGCTTATATTACCAAATCCATCGAAGCCGGCCAGATGCACTTCGCTAACCTCCAGTTTGTGAAGCATTGACAATAACAGCATCAACGCATTGTCGCTGTTCCTGCACTTTTGATTCAGCAGTGATTCATAGTTAAATACATAATCAGCCGCATAATCTAACACCGACACATTGGATGTCAGCATAAGGCGGGTGTTTATTTTGGAGCCGGACAATGTATCCGATAGTTTAGAATAACGTTTGGCATTACTCATAAACATATAGTCGGTCGGAAAACATTCGGTATAGAAATTAACCAGAATAACTACTGCCTCTCTTTTCTGAATAAAGTTCAGTATCTCTTCTTTATGCCTGTCAATACTGCTTCCGGGGCCAACAATCAGTATGTTTCTGGATGACAGATTCCGGGCTCTGAGTTGTTCGTAGCAACCGGTGTCATCTACCTGATTACTCTGATAATTGATATATGCCAGCTCTATCAGTTCCTTATTGAAATGCAGTTTATTCTCTTCGGGAATACCGGACAATATTTCATTCACAGCGGTGATTGATAGCGTCTTTTTGTCCAACAGAGTCTTCACATAGGTCGGATGACATTTCTGCAATGCCGCGATATAAAAATCGTACTTGTAGCCCCAGTAATGCTGCTGGTATATTTGCAAAAGGTCAGTATCTATAATCTCCAGTACAAGATTCAAATCCAACGACTTATCATAATGGTCATTCAGGTGCATTGCCAACAACTCTGTAGGGCAGTTGCCTGCACTTTTTCCCATACCGTACACCGTCGAATCGGCCACTAACTCACGCTCAGTTTCCATGGATAGGAACTTGATGGTGTTGCTGAACCCTAATTGGAAATTGTTATGTTCGTGATATCCCATTATTATTTCGGGATCCAGGTTGTTGTCTATCAAGTAGAAATAATGTGTCAAACTCTCCGTGTCAAGCAGCCCATACGTATCAACAATTGAGAAAGCATAGGGTTTCACATCGTTGATTTGCTTTACGTAAGCCACCATCTCCTCATCCGAATAGGCTGTAATGGATATTGCCTGTATAAATAGTTTGTACCCTTTTTCTTTGATTGCTTTGCAGAATGGGAGCGCTTCGGCTATTTTCTCCTTTTTGAAGATTACGCGTATTCCGTCGATGAAGGAGTCTTCACAACGGCCGATACTGTCAATGCTGCATGTACCGTAGTCAATCATCGCCACCGGAGTAGCATGTTTTTTCTCCACATTTCCGAAAATACGGTTGATGGATTCGGTATTTGGAAAAATTGAGCGATTGATATCAAACGCCCTTCTGTCATCCAGAAACCCCACCTCAATATAATCGACACCAGACTCATCCAATCGCTTGTATGTCCCGGTGATAACGCTGTGACCGAAATCCCAGTCGTTGACATAACCGCCGTCACGGAGAGTGCAATCTAATATATTTACCTTACTTGCCATCTAATCCTCTCTGCTTTATGATGCTTATTACTTTTTCCAGGTCGTGAGGGGTATCTACTGACAGTGATTCGGATTCCACCAACCTGTATATGATGTGAATCTTATTTTCGAGGAATCGCTGCAATGTAACATCCTCAATGCTCTCCAGCAGGCCTTTCGGTGTACTGACAAAGAAATCAAGTGCCTGCTTGTTGTAGCATTCTACGCCAACCACCTTTTTGTATTTGAACAATACTGTTTTGTACGGGAATGGCACGACAGCACGGCTTAACAATATACATTCGTCCTGATCGTTGGTAAACACTTTGATATTAGCCGGGTCGACCACCTCTGCCGGGTCGGTAAGGTACCTGCATAATCCTCCGACATACATTTCATCCGAATGATTTTCGCTACGAGGCAAAGCCGCCCGAATAACATCCACGCTTATCAGCGGCTCATCGCCACAAACCACCATATAATAATCAGCCTCTATCTTCTCACTTACCTCATGGATTCGATGGACATGGGTAGGATGATTGCTTGATGTCATTATCACGTTCACACCGTAACGCGCGCACACATCAGCAATACGGTCATCATCCGTTGCCACGTACACTTCAGCAAATTCAGTTACCTGCTTCACTTGCTGAAATACCCACCATATCATAGGTTTTCCGCATATATCGGCCAACGGCTTACCCGGGAAACGACTTGACTGCCATCTTGCAGGTATTATTCCTACTATCCTTTTCATATATCTTTCATTTACTTTTTATTCCGTTCAATCGCTTATGGTTAATCACCACACGATCAGCCCGTAGCGGGAGAGGTGCTCTTGGGATGAGAAATCAACCCGGATGCCGATGTTGGCAAGCGAACGGACCACATTGCAGCCGGTGGCATCCCATGGGATACGGGCTTGCTCGGGAAAGGCGCAGGCCTGCCGGTTGCAGCCGTCCTTGCACAGTTCACAGCAACCGCCGATAAACGATACGGCCAACGGATTGTTGCGCTTGAACAGTTCCGCCTCCAGGTCAAGCATGGCACGGTGCAGCGCCACTCCAGCCTGACGGACATCTTCCGCCGTTGTTCCGGATGCCTTGTATGCAACAACTGCAGCATGCTCGTATTCGCTGATGATCTTACGGAAATCGAGTTGCGGCAATCGTCCCGGACAGGTCCATTTCGTGCCGTAGTTGCGGCAATGGAAACACTTGAGACGCACACGTTCCTCAAACACAAGATCATCCTTACGGATGGGGAAGATCTCCACCGCAGGATACTTGCTGCTGATTATCTCTTTCAGTTCCTCTATAGGCATATCTGTCATTCTACGAACGCCAACATTATGCTCATGCTACGAAATAGCCTACAAAATTACGAAAAATAATTGACATATGCAAGTATTTTTGGAAAAAAACATAATATTCCGAAAGTTAAAGCCATTCTGTTCAGAATCTTGCTGAATATTATCGGCGTTTTTGTACCAAGTTTGCCCGTTCCACCCCCTAATAGTGTGAAAAAACACGAATCTTCTTTTTTTATTACAGGTCGGACACATTTTGTCCGTCTCTTGTAGTTACTATGCACCGGATTAAAAAATGAATGGGTAAATTATGAACAGATTTACCAACGTGTTTTTTGAGGTTGATAAATGGAAAAAGTCCGCAAATTACAGAAATCTTGTAAAAGATTTATAAAAAGCGGCAGATAGATTTGCATATTTCAGAAAATTGCAGTATCTTTGCATACAGAATGCATGCATGCGCAAAACAAACAAGTATGGAGTCCATCGAAATAATAAAGATTGAACAACTAAAAGCCAATTTAGAACAAGCCGTTTCTAATGGCTATGCTGACTATGTGGTATATTTTTGTGCTCCTGAGAATTCATTCTCTATAGACAGAGTCTCATTGGTTGAAGACAGCCAAATCCGTTTAGAGTCAAACGAGGGTGAACACGTCGAATTCACTGCGCAGCAGTTATTGAACGAGTTAGACAAATACGCTAACGATTGTTATGTCTATGTTTATGACAATGACGAACCCCAAATATATGACATAGAGCCTGACTTATGGGAGGGCAAGGGCTATGACCATCGCTGGTATGTAGATGAAGATAATTGTCTTTGCATCAACATATCATCGAGATGGGAGATTGAACGATAAATTTATGGAAAATAGACAAATGTAAAATTTTAATAACTAAAAAATATGAACCAATTTTTTATATTATCTTTTGTTATTGTTTTATTGCTTCTTGTAATCTGTATTTTGCTGATTTATTATGAGGCACAAAGAAAGACTTTTCAGAATGACACAAAAAAAAGTATCAGTGACATGGAATGTCGTATTGATACTCTCAAAAATGACTTTATGCAGAAAATGGAGTCAAGTTATTCATCGCTTAATGCTGGCATTTTAGAACAAACATCATTCATATCTGAATTTAAAGATGATATCAATAATCAATATAAAACAATCCTAGAAACAGGAGAAGAACTTAATGATAACATCGAAGATTCTGTCGAAGAATTATCTAAAAGAATAGAATTAATATTGCACTCTGTTAAAGAGCTTAAAGAGATTCAAGAAAAGAACTCTATTCAACATGCCTATGCTATGATGGCTGGTCTGGAAGAAGTTAGTCAGAGAGAAGATGTTATAGCAGATATAGAAACACGTAATACGCTCATTAACTCGTATAATAACGGAAAATTGATCAAATCTATTATAGTTAATTCAAATAATACAACCATATTTGAGGCGGAATATGACTCTAACGGAGAAATACAGACTTCAATTAGTTATGATGATAAAGGGCATAAAAAGATACAACAAGATTATTTGAATGGGGAAACAATCAAAAGAAAGACTTTTTACGGAGATAACGTTGATGAAAAATCATTTTAATAAGATAATATTATGAGTTCTATATCCGAATACTATAAAAAATTTACTGGAGAAGATACGTTCAATGAGGCGAAGCAGATAT
>Ga0310690_10003850_pt1 | contig 21986 bp, 4 predicted proteins | sample AusTroGonzalo_MG_2_FD_207661 | JGI IMG/M metagenome (GOLD analysis project Ga0310690, IMG submission 207661) | Bovine rumen microbial communities from tropical cattle in Woodstock, Queensland, Australia - Gonzalo_04 (v2) (version 2) | ecosystem: Host-associated > Mammals > Digestive system >... | reverse complement strand
ATGCAGCCTGAGAAATCTTCGTCAAAGCTTCCTTAGAAACCTTAAGAATTTTCTTGCCTTCGAATTCGGCGACGGAAACGCCGTCTTTACCGAGATTCACGTATTCGGTAGTATCTTCACCGTGCTGGACGGTAGCTTCGTATTTAAATGCCATAGTAGTAGTTAGGTTTGAGGTTTGAGGCGCCTTTGGCGCAGTTAAAAGTTAGTAGTTACTAGTAAATAGTAAACAGTTGCCTTTAAAAATAAAAACATTCTTTAAACTTGGGCCAATCATCCCACAAAGAAGTCCCAAAGCAAAGCCGCCTCTAAAGTCCAGCCCATTTTTACCATTTTTTAAACTTTTTTTACCTTTATTTTGCCCAAAGTATCTTAAGAAGTATTATTTTTTATCCGGAAAACATAACTTCATTTTTAAGAGGACTCGTATGATGAAAAAGATTTTGCTTGCCACGATGATTTCGGCAGCACTCGTTTTTGCCGCTCCGGCTGCAAAAAAGGCTAAGGCTGCACCGGCAAAGAAGGACGTCGCCGCAAAGGTAGAAGCAGCACCTGCTGCTGAAGCTGCTCCGGCCGCTGTTGCACCGGCACCTGCCGCTGAAGCCGCTCCGGCTGCCGCACCGGCACCTGCCGCTGAAGCTACTCCGGCTGCCGCACCGGCACCTGCCGCTGAAGTTGCCCCGGCCGCCGCACCGGCACCTGCAGCTGAAGCTGCCCCGGCCGCCGCACCGGCACCTGTTACTGAAGCCGCCCCGGCTGCTGCACCGGCACCTGTTGCTGAAGCCGCTCCGGTTGCTGATTCCGCCGCTGCACAGGCACCTGCCGCCGAAGCCACCGAAGTCCTCGAAGCAAAGGCTGAAGAAGCTCCGGTAGACACCGCCGCTCTCGCCAAGGCCGAAGAAGAAAAGAAGGCCGCCGAAGCAGAAGCCCAGGCTAAGGCTGAAGAAGAACAGAAGAAAGTCGAAAACGAAACCTCCGGCACCGCAAAGTCCGCCGTCATGGACAATCCGTGGGAATTCATCGCCGTTTCTGCTGCATTCATCGCCTCTGTTCTCGTGATTATCTTCACTGGGGACTAATAAGCGCCTTTAAAAGTGATTTTTTAAGAACACCTTATAGCGTTTTTAGAGACCGTCCACGTGACGGTCTTTTTTTGTATCCCATTCTCCCACAACAAAATACGGAAAATTTTATAAAATTCGGGAACGGCTAGAGAACAGAAATAAATTTATTCTAAAAAGTTTCTTCTCAAATAATTTATTTTCAACCTTAAGTAATACAATTAGGGCAAAATGCGTTTTGTCCGTTTATACACGTTTGGGAGGAAAAATGAGTATAAAGAAATACTTGTTGGCATTGTGCGCAGCCATAAGCTTTGTTGCTGCACAGCATGAACAACCCACTCCTTATGATTTGATTAGGCCCGTTTGGCCATTGAGCTGGGACAGTACCATTTTCAAGACCAATTTTACTCCAGGTCCAAAACGAGTTTCTTTACCAAGCAAGAACACTCCGGAATTTTACGCCCCGAACGAAATAATTACTCCGGATACGTTGAACCAGGCGTACATCGACGCTATGGTCATCCAAATATCCCCCATTCGCGTTAACCAGGCTGGATACCGCCCGCAAGACGCCAAGAAACCGATTCTCTACGTCGGTTCAGCCACAGATTTCGACGTCATCAACGTTAAAGGCGAAGTCGTTGGCAAAGGGAGCTTTACCGAAACGCTCCAGAATTCAGTTTCTTCATCCTTGACGATCAAGGCATCGAACAACGCCCAAATAGAATACGGCGGCGACAACCGCTACACGGCATCCAAAGCAGGCCCGTCCGGAGCCCTAAAAAGAGGTTATCTCCCCGACGGTCTTCCTGAGAACGAAAGATTGCGCATCAAGGTCGGAAACGATTACTCGTCCACCTTTATCATCAGCGACAGAGTCTACTCCATGCTTCGCGATGCCGTCATCAAGTTCTACGGGATTAACCGTAGCGGTAACTCGGAATCCTGGTTCCATCCGGCCAGCCATTTGAAAGATGGCTCCCTCGCCCAAGTCGATATGACCGGCGGTTGGTACGACTGCGGAGACCACCTTAAAGAAAGCCAGACCATTTCCTATAGCCTTGCACAGCTCGCCATGACGGCCGCCGCCTACGAAGACCGCGACCAGGACAACTACGCCTTCAACCAAAAAGAGGCACAGAATACAGACAACATCCCTGACATGCTCCGAGAAGCCAAATTCGGAGCCGAATACGTCATCAAGGCTTACGATGCAGCCAAGGGCGTTGTTTCGGCAATGCCTGTATCCATTGGCGAAATCGGCAAAGACCACGGATGGTGGGGCTCTCCAGAATACCAAGACAATACTCTTCACGATAGAGGCGGTCCGACAAGCAGAATTTTGAGAAGCGACGACAAACCCGGAAGCGACGCAGAACTTGGAAGTACGGCCTCCGGGAACTTTGCCGCAGGTTTGGCGATTGTCTCCAAAGTTTGGGCTAAATACGATAGCGCCTTTGCGCAAAAAAGCTTGACGGTGGCAAAAGCCCTTTATGAGTACGGCAAATCCAAGAAAAAACTCACAAATTCACCAGCTTACAGCGGCGGCTCCACCTATCATGACGAAATGGGTTTTGCAGCCGTATGCCTTTTCTATGCAACTGCCGATAAAACATACTTGAACGACGCCGTCGAAGAAAAATCCTTAGCTGGCTCACAGACAAAAGGGGATTTCATCAACAGCGACAAGAAAGGCGCAGGAATGTTCAATGGCGGATGGTTCGCGCACAAAGAAGCCTCTTTCTTGAAATCCAACGCCGCATCGGACTGGGCGAGCGTCTTTACCAGTGGCCTTTATGCCTTTTACAAGCTAATTCTGGAAACACAGGAAAAAGCTAGCACCTACGGCCTTTCTGAAGAACAAAGGATGATTTATATCGAAGACGTTGCCTTTACCATGGCGGCAAACCTCGCTGGAGTCATGAAGGGCGGCACAAAAGAAATAACGCTTCCTTCAGGTCAAGCTGGCTGGATAGGCTCCAGTATTTCATACGACCCGGTATGGGGACTTACAAATCCAGTAAATCCAGCAGAGTGGTGGACCAAGTACGAAGCCGCCAACATTTTCGAACTTTTGGCGTATTACGACGTGACCAAGGACTTGGAAAATGTTTCGATGCCACAAACAGGATCCGTCCAAAATTGGAAATCGGATGAAATCCTCGAACTCGCCCTTTCGCACATGAACTATTACCTCGGCATGAACCCGTGGGATGTTTCCTTGATTTATGGCGTTGGCGATAAAAACCACGCCCACCCGCACCACCGCGGTTCAAATCCCGAAGGTAAAAACGTCGCTGGCGTCATCTCTACGTACAAATACCGCCCGCCCGTTGGAGGTTTAGGCCCTGGCGCGGTACCTACGGGAACAGACGACCTTACCGTCCATTTCAACGATTATCATCTGACAGAAAATACATGCATCGACGCCGTTTCCAACTTCCTCCCGGCGGCAGTCTTCCTCGCTAAATCTGAAGATTTGAACAGGGCTCCAGGCATAACGGTAGAAATCCGCCACGTGGATGTCGATTCCGCTATTGTCTTTGTAAAGTTGGACTTGGGCGGTTTTGCCTACATCACTTACGACACCACCGAAACATTAAAGAATCCGATAACAGCAAGTTCCGAAACATCGACAAACCAGCACCAGATTGTCTTGCGCAACCTTAATCCAGGAACGACATACTACTTCTATGCGACAGCCAAGAATCCACGAAGCGGAAACACCTCGAAAAAATGGTTAGTCGACAGCACCTCGACGCCGTTCACATTTACAACAAAGAACATGAATGAACCGGCCAACATTCAAAACATTACCGTCTGTAATGTCACTGCCGATTCCGCCGAAATCATGTGGTACACGCCCAACGGAGAATACAATTCCAAAGTCTATTGGGATACGATTCCGCACTCGAGTCCAAACGAATACGCGTTCAACACCGGAGACGGCAACGCCGATGTTTCTGGCATTCCGACGCAATTCCATTATGTGAAAATCGGCGGCCTCAAGGAAAGGACCACTTACTATTACGCTGTAGAAAGCAATGGCGTTTATACGAATATCAACGAAAAGAACGAGCCGTTAAAGTTCAAAACACCTGTAACGCAATACAAGTTTGAAGTCCGAATGTCCCAATACGTTTGGGATCCGATGCCAGCCCTCGAAATGAACATCATCAACAACGAAGAACGTCCGTTCGACAGCCTGACAATACGCCTCTACATGCGCGCCACAGACGACATCTACTATGACGTCGGTATCAGACGCGATATTTGCCAAGCTTACAACGAAGCGGCATTCAACGACACTTGCTCCGCAGCAACTCAAAAAGAGTTGGACGGATTGTTCCGCAAAACGTTCCCCCAGAAAATCGAAGACACCTACAATCCGGCCGACGGCACATGGCAATGGTACTTCCCCATCCCGCTGGGTTCAACGGTAATCAAGTCTACCAGTAGACTCCGACTTGACGTTCTGTTCGACAGACGTAGCGAATGGGAACCGCATTTAGATTTAATGAACGATACTCCCAAAAAGAGATTCTATTGTAACAACGGCGTTGGCGCTTGGGAATCCCAGGCAAAGGACAAGTTAACAGAAAATCCGGGAGACTGGAGCTGGATGCCGCACTCGAAGGAAAACGGCGACTACGCCGACTTTGAAGGAATCCCGTGCTTGCCCAAGAACTTTGGCGATGACGACTTGGCCCCGATCAACCCTTACGTTTCCATTTACCGCAAGGATGAATTTGTATGGGGTTATAGTCCTTCCCAAAAAGAAATGGAAACCAAGAAAGCCAAATACGAATTGACCGTATCTCTGGATCCACCTTTCAACGTTTCGAACGGAAGCCATATAGACATTGACCAGAATAGCAGCACCGTCCATGTCACGGGTACAGCCCAAGTAACCGAAAACGGCTACATCACCAAGATTTGGGCCAATGGTGTTAAGGTCAGCGGCATGATTCTATCCGAAGGCCTCGACAGATGGCTTCTGGATTCGTCCAATACGGAAACGATTGCAAAATTCAACTTTGCGACAGGCCTATGGGATTTGGATATCCCCGTCAAGATGAGCATTGGATCCAAGAAAGTGGATATCACGGTATTCGCTGGTCCGGATCCCAACTGCGAAGCATGTACAGAAAATGGCGGATGCGCCTTCGAGAACAGAAACTACTACATCAACTTCTCCAAGAAAGGCGCCACGGCATCACAACTTGTCATCAAGGACGCTCAAGGCAAGCCAATCGTAAGCCCCGCCAACCCGGAAGGCACGACATTCTACATCGACGTGATGGACAAGGACAAAGTCAAGAGCAATGCTTCTTCTGTAGATGTCCAGATTTTAAACAACAAGAAGAACGACGTACTCCAAGTCACTTTGGCAGCCGATCCGAACAACCCCGGCCACTTTGTCGGCGGTCCATTTACAGCAATCAACCATAGCAAGGAAAGCCGAAATCAGTCGTCCGAAATATCGTTCTTCGCAGGCGATACCATCCAAGTCGTCTATACCGACCCGGATGACGAAGATGACGTTTCGAAGCAATCGTTCTTTGCCGAATCCAAAGTGCCGACGCCGCAAACGGTTCTCGCCATAGATTCCGACTGCGACAACAAGGCCGATAAACTGAAAATCAGCTTCTCGAACAAGCTCGTCGATGGCTACACGCTCGACAGCATCAAGTTCTTTATCGAAGGAATGGCCGACACCATCAAGGTCCCGCTTGCCGCTGCAAGTTTCCAGGACCAAAATGAAGTCCTCATCCCGATCGATACAAGCCTCGTCCAGACGAACGCAAGCCCGTCCGGAAAAATAACGACCTACGTCGCAGACCACGGCACCACTAACGCCGAAACGGTCAAGATTACCGACGGCATCCTCCCCACGCTCGAAAGCGTCTCCATCCTCGAAAAAGCGGACGATGCTAGCGAACTCGACACCGTGATGATCGCCTTCTCGGAACCAGTAATCCTCTCGTCCGAAAGCGAATGGCCGCTCACTATCGCAGGTACTAGCGGAACCCCGACCGTCATCGGCAAGGGCACCACGACGAACAACGGCAAGAGTTGGACATTCGTCATCAACGGGAACGTCAACAACTCGCTTGTCGCCATCGGCGCACACGTGACTCCCAAAACATCCGCCGGATTCAACATCACGGACCAGAGTTTCAATCCGATTAACGCAGCCGGCTGCAAGACGGTCGCCGTCACGCTCATTTCCCGCCCGGTACCGATTTACCATGCCGAAATGATCGACAACGAAGGCGACGGCGTTCCGGACGTCATCTTCATGATGTTCGAAAGAAAGCTCAAGACGAAAGACGTCTTCGATAGCGTCGTGACGGTCTGGGGCAATCCGGGCATCACACGCACGTTCATCACCACAGCCGATACGATCGGCGACACCATCAAGCCGCGGGAATCTTACTGGACCATCCGCGATTCCGTTTCGGCACCGTTCAAGGTCATGATAGACTCCATCCACTCGAAGGATTCCGTCAACACCTACAGCATCGTCGAAATCACGATTCCGCCAACGCACGCCTATCCCTACGGCACGACTAGCGGCGAAAAGAACGGCAACGGTACAGTATCCCCGCTCAAAGGAGCCGCCAACGGGTTCTTCGAAACGACCTACACGCTTTACGACAAGTGCGCCCCGGTCATTGCCAGCGCCCGCATGGTCAAGGGAGCCCTTACGGTCAACATTTCTGAACCCGTCACAATGCTAGAAACCGGCAAGTACATCCAGCGCGAACGCAACGAATACATTCCGCCAGAAAGGCCGCAAGGCGCCGAAAAAACGTACGTCTTCGTCTATAACGAAAACGAGAACGTCGTCCACGCCGGAGACCGCATCCGTCTCGTGCCGCAATCGAATGCGCTCGGTTCTGCCTACATCGACGTGAACAACAACACCCCGACAAAATGGAACCCTTACGTCCGCATCACAGGCGATGACCATATCCGCTTCAATGTGACGCTCACGGAACCGGTCGCCTCTCCAAGGCCAAACGCCAACATCGGCCGCCCGGAAGCTACCGCGAACGATGCCTTCGTGACAGCGGCCGTCATCGGCGGCAAGTATAACTTCATCAGCGGGAACGGAAGTTCCATCGGAGCCGTGGACACCGCCGCCTACCGCAACTCGGGCCCGAATTTCGAAATCGAGGTCACCATGCCATCCGCAAGTTTCTTGACGAAGGATGGCCAGAACATGTACGACATCCACCTGAAAATCGTCATGGACCTCTACGACAACATCGGACAGTACATCAATACCTACAGACTTGACATTCCACGTGAGAACTTTACCGACTTCCGGAACCTCGTCGACAACGGTACGCTAAAGCTCAATGTGGAATGGGCCGCCAAGGATAACGAGGCTCCAGTCGCCAAAAAAGGCAACAAGATCGGCACCGGAGCCTATATCGCAAAATTCGACTTTACGGCTGAAACCTTCTGTGCGTCAAAGTTTGACGGCACAAGCAACGACTACAAGGCAACATGCCCAGAAATTGGCGCAAAAATGGACAAGTCTACCGACAACAAGACTAAAACCCTTGGCTTCAAGAGGAGAAAAAAGTAACACGCCCAAAGTTTGTATATAAAAATTTACAACTTTGTATATCCGTTCATATTTTTACGTTACAATATTCCTCAAAAATTATCGCTATAATACACTCCCCAAAATTCGACCTTTTGGGGAGTACATTTTGAGAACAAAAATGCTTTTATAGCAATACACTTTTACATAAATAATCTATTTTAGCATTAGATAGGATATATATAGAGGGCAAGACTTGTTTTGCCCGCTTTTTACATATACAAAAAGGAGACACCGTGTCTATTAAGAAGTATCTGTTTGCATTGTGTGCAGCCACCTGCGTTATGGCGGCACAACAGGAACAACCGACTCCTTATGACTTGATTCGACCAGTTTGGCCTCTCACCTGGGATTCTACCGTATTTGACCACTTTGTACCCGATCCAGTTCCAAAGAACCCCATTCCGAAGAATCGTACGCCAGCCGCATATAAAGCGAACGAATTGATCCCGGATACACTGAACCAGGCATACCTCGACGCTATCAACTACCGTATGTCTCCGATTCGTATCAACCAGGCCGGCTACCTTAAAAAGGATTCCGAAAAGCAGTTCTACTATGTGGGCAACGCCCCCACCTTCGAAGTCGTCGATGTCAACGGCAAATCTTTCGCTCCTGCAAGAACTGGTACGCTTACTCAGTCTCCTACCGGCGCCACCGTTGCTTCTTCGTGGATCATTAACGCAGGTACCAACGCCGCTACCGCCGACAAGGACCGCTACTCCGTGAAAATCACCGGTCAGAGCGGTAACATCATGATCGGTAAGCTCGGCAACTTGGTCGACGACCTCGAAGATACCCGTCTGCGTATCAAGATCGGTAACGACATTTCCAGCACCTTTATCATCAGCGACAGAGTCTACTCCATGGTACGCTCTGCAGCCCTCAAGTTCTACGGCATCAACCGTAGCGGATACGGCGAATCCTGGTTCCACCCGGCAAGCCACACCAAAGACGGTGGTGGACCGGTTTCTACCGTTAGCGATGGTGACGAAAGAAGCTTTGACGCGTCTCTGGCAGGAACCCTCGAAGGCGGTTACTACGACTGCGGTGACCACCTGAAGGAATCCCAGACCCAGATGTACGCCTTCATGGTATCTGCGGTCATGGCAGCCACCAACCCGGATGCCGACGACGACCATTACGCCTTCAACCAGGGCGAAACCGTCAATACCGACGGTATGCCGGACATGCTCCGCGAAGCAAAACATGGTGCAGACTTTGTACTCCGTTCCTACGTGCGCGCCAAGGGCGTCATTGACGACATGGCCCTTTCTGTCGGTAACTTCGGCAGCGACCATAACTGGTGGGGCCGTCCGGAAAACAGTGACGGACTTCCCATTGACAATTCCAATACCGCAAACGACCGTGGTGGTCCCAAGAGCAGAACCGTCCGTCTTGGCGAAATCGGCTCCAACATCGGTGGTGAAACCGCCGCTGGCCTTGCCATCTTGAGCAAATTGTACGGCGAATACCCGGAATACAAGGCCTTTGCCGACAGCTGCTTGATCGTTGCCGAAAAGATGTACGACTTTGCCAAGTCCTTGGCACAGGGCAAAAGCTCTTACGATGGCGGCAAGCCTTTCGTTTACAACAAAAAAGCCGCAGGTTGGTCTACGGCAGCTTATAACGGCAATAACGAATTCTACGACGAAATGGCTCTTGCCTCCGTGGCCCTCCTCTATGCGACAGGCAAAAAGGAATATGCCGACGACATGATCCGTACCCGCAATATGGTCCAAGGTCAGGAATACATGGAAAACTGCGCCGGCTGCTTCGAAGGCGGTTGGTTCGTCACGAACGACAAGGGCTTCCTCAAGAACGGAAAGAACACCAGCTGGGCAAACAACTATTCCTACGCCCTTTACGCTCTTTACAAGCTTATCCTCGCCGACAAGAACAAGGCAATTACAGAATACGGTCTTACCGAAGATGAATGGCTCAACGCTGTCGAAGACTGCGTCGCCAACATGATTTACAACCTGGGTGACATGTCCGGTAACGGTGCCGGTTCGATTTCCCTGCCAATGGGCGGCATCGGTTGGAAGCCGACGACCATCACGTACGACCCGACCTGGTACTCCATGTTCACGGACGGTACATGGATTTATAACCGTTACCAAGCAGGAAACATCTTTGAAGTGCTCGCCTACACGGACGTCGCCGCCGATATCGAAGAAAAAGGACTTTCGCTCCCCCACATGGGCGCTCCGGACTGGAAGACTTCTGAAATGCACCAGCTCGGTATCAACCAGCTCAACTACATGCTCGGCGTGAACCCGTGGGACGTTTCGTTCATCTTGGGCGTTGGTGACAAGAACGACGCTCACCCGCACCACCGTGCTGCAAACCCCGAAGGCAAGAACGTTCCGGGTGCAGGCTACAAGTACAATCCGCCTACAGGCGCCCTTTTCGGCGGTCTGAAACCGGGCGCTACAAACGACTGGGATCCGGGGACTCGTAGCTGGGAAGAATACCACCTTTCCGAAACTTGTATTGACGCCGCAGCAACGCTTGTCAGCTCCGGCATGCTCGCTTCCCAGAGGATTGACAGGACCAAGGCTCCGGACATCAGCGTCGAAATCCGCCACGTGAGCATGGACTCCGCACTCGTGACCATCAAGCTTACCCAGCGCGGCACAGCCACAATCTCTTACGGCACGACCGAAGGCCAGTACACCCTCACAGCCTCTAGCAGCGAAGCCGGTGTCCATCACGACATTGTTCTCCACGACTTGACTCCGGGAACCGCCTACTACTTCTATGTCACAGGTTCCAACGCCTACAAGCCTGAGAACACCAAGACGAAGTACCTCGTCGATAGCACCCAGACTCCGTTCACGTTCACCACGCTCAGCACGGTCGAAAACGCAAACATTGCTAACGTCACCGTCTGTAACGTCTCTGCCGACAGCGCCGAAATCATGTGGTACACGCCGAACGGCGAATACGAATCCAAGGTCTACTGGGACACCAAGCCGCACTCCAACGCTTCCGAATTCGCATACAGCACCGGTAGCGGTAACGCCGACGTCTCTGGCATCCCGACGCAGTTCCACTACGTAAAGATTGGCGGCCTTAAAGAAAAGACGACCTACTACTTCATGGTCGAAAGCAACGGCGCCCAGTCTACTGTCGACGATAGCGGCAACTTGCTCAAGTTCACGACTCCTGTCATGTGGTACGACTTTAGCGTCAAGACTTACCAGTACGAATGGGATGGCAAGCCGGCCATCAACATGAACATTTTCAACAACGAAGCTAGAGCCTTCGACAGCCTCACCGTCCGTATGTACATGCGCGGCGATGACGACCTCTATGACGACGTCGCCATCCGTACCGATATTTGCCAAGCTTACGACGAAGGCGGTTTCAACAAGGCTTGCGACGCTGCAACGCTTGCCATCCTCAACGAAGGCTTCCGTCACGTCCGTCCGGTCAAGATCGAAGACACCTACGACGAAAAGACCAAGACCTGGCAGTGGTACTTCCCGATCCCGCTGGGTTCGACCGTCATCAAGAGCTCCAGCCGCTTCCGCGTGGACGTCCTCTTTGTCGCTCGAATCCGCGCTGTAGGCCAGGACGATCCGCTCGACATCCCGCCGCAGAACAAGAAGCTCTACTGCATTTCGGACACCGACTACAAGTGGCACTGGGTCACCGACCTCACCAGCAAGGAAAGCCTCGCTGAAAATCCGGGCGACTGGAGCTGGATGCCGCACTCCCGCACGAACAACGAAGAAAAGGACTATCCGGGTATGCCTTGCGTCTCCAAGGACGCCGGTGACCATGACTTCGACGTCGCCGTCGAAAACCCGTACGTCTCCGTTTACCGTAAAGACGAGTTCATCTGGGGTTACAGTCCTTCCAAGAAGGAGATGGAAACCAAGAGAGCGAACTACAAGATGGACATCGTGTTCGACGCTCCGTTTAACGTTTCCAACGGTTCTCACATCGATATCGACCAGACCAGCAGCACCGTTCACGTCAAGGGCAAGGCTCACGTGAGCGAAGGCGGCTTTATCACGAAGATCTGGGCAAATGGCGTCAAGGTCTCTGGCATGGCATTATTCGACGGTCTCGACAAGTGGCTCTTGAATGAAGCTGGCACAGAAATCATCGCCAAGTACGATATCCCGACGGACATGTGGGATCTCGATATTCCGGTCAAGATGGGCATCGGTTCCAAGAAGGTCGACATTACGGTCTTTGCTGGTCCGAACCCCACATGCGAAGCCTGCTCCGAAAACGGTGGCTGCGCCTTCGAAAACAGAACCTACTACGTGAACTTCACGAAGGGTGACGCCACGGCCTCGCAGCTCGTCATCAAGGACGCCGCAGGCAACCCGGTGGTAAGCCCCGCCAATACAGAAGGCACGGTATTCTACATCGATGTCAAGGACGACGACAAGAAGAAGAGCAACGCAAGCTCTGTTGAAGTCCAGATCATCAACAACAAGAAGAACGATGTCCTCAAGGTCACCTTGACGGCAGACCCGAACAACCCCGGTCACTTTACCGGTGGACCGTTCACGGCCGTCAACCACAGCAAGGAAACCAGGAACCAGACCTCCGAAATTTCGTTCTTTGCAGGCGATACCATCCAAGTCGTCTATACCGACCCGGATGACGAAGATGATATTTCTAAACAGACCTTCTACGCCGAATCCAAGGTACCGTCTCCGCAGATCGTCCTTGCCGAAGACACGAACTGCGACAACAAGGCGGATCAGTTGAAGATCACCTTCTCGAACAAGCTTTCCGCAGATTACACTTTGGATAGCATCAAGTACTACATCGAAGGCATGCCCGATACCGTGAAGCTCGCCCTCAAGGCAGCCACCTACACGGACAATAGCGAAGTCATCATCCCGATTGACACGAGCCTCGTTCAAAAGAACCCGAGCCCGTCCGGCAAGATTACGACTTACGTGAGCGATCGCGGAACCGCAACTCCGGAAACGGCAAAGATTACAGACGGCATCCTCCCGACTCTCGAAAGCGTCTCCATCCTCGAAAAGGCCGATGACGACAAGAGCGAAAACGACACCGTCATGATTGCCTTCTCCGAACCGGTATTCTTCTCGTCCCAGAGCGAATGGCCGCTCGCCGTCGCTGGTGCAAGCGCTACCCCGACCGTGATTGGCAAGGGCACCACAACGAACAACGGAAAGAGCTGGACATACGTCATCAGCGGCAACAAGGACAACGCCCTTGTTCCTATTGGCGCCCACGTGACCCCGAAAACGTCCGGTGGCTTTACCATCACCGACCAGAACTTCAACCAGATCAACGCTGCAGGCTGTAAGACCGTCTCTGTCACGCTCATTACTCGCCCGATACCTGTTTACCATGCAGAAATGATCGACAAGCAAGGCGACGGTGTTCCGGATATCGTCTACCTCATGTTCGAAAAGAGATTCAAGAAGAAGGACGTGCTGGATAGCGTCATGACAGTCTGGGGCAATCCGGGCATCACGCGTTCGTTCCTCTTGCCGGCCGATACAAGCGGTGCCTACATCACCCCGAAGGACACCACTTGGACCATTCGCGATACGATGTCCGCTCCGCGTACTGTATTGATTGACTCGATCAATACGCAAACGGTCGTCGATACCTTTACCATTATCGAAATTCACATTCCTGCCGACAAGGCCTATCCGTACGGAGCGACCAGCGGCGAAAACGACGGTAACGGTACGGTTTCTCCGTTCAAGGGTGCCGCAAACGGCTTCTTCGAATCGACCTACACGCTTTACGACAAGTGCTCGCCGGTCATTTCGACAGCCCGCATGATCAAGGGTGCCCTTACGGTCAACATTTCCGAACCGGTGACAATGTTGGAAACTGGCAAGTACATCCAGCGTGAACGCGGTGATGGCTATGTTCCGCCTGAAAAACCGCAGGGTGCAGGTAAGACTTACATCTTCGTCTATAACGAAAAGGATAATGTTGTCCATGCTGGCGACCTCATCCGCCTCGTTCCGCAGACGCATGCTCTCGGTTCTGCCTTTGTCGATAACAACAACAACGTTCCGACAGCACAGAACCCCTACGTCCGCATTACAGGCGATGACAACATCCGCTTCAATGTGGTGATCAACAAGCCGGTTTCTACTCCGACTGCCGGAGCTTATGCAGGACGTCCGGAATCCACCAAGAGCGATGCATTCTTGACAAGCGTCGTTTCTGGAGGCAAGAACAACTTCATCAACGGTAGCGGAAATGTTGTTGGCATGGCCGACACCGCTTCGTTCATCAGTTCCGGTCCTAAGTTCGATATCGAAGTCATGATGCCGTCCGCAAGCTTCACGACGCACGACGGTAAGTACATGTACGATTACCATCTGCAGATTGTCATGGACCTCTACGACAACCTCGGACAGTACATCAACACGTACAGCCTTGACATTTCGAAGGAAAACTTCGCCGCCATGCGTAGCCTCGTCGACAACGGATCGATCAAGCTCAACTTGGAATGGGCCGCTCAGGACAACGAAGCACCTGTCGCCAAGAAGGGCAACAAGATCGGCACTGGCGCATACATCGCCAAGTTCGACTTCTTGGCTGAATCCTTCTGCGCCTCGACCTTCAACGAAGACAGCAACGACTACAAGGCTGTGTGCCGCGAAATCGGTGCCAAGTTCGAAAAGGTTTCCGACAACAAGACGAAGACGTTCGGCTTCAAGAGAAAAAAGAAATAAGCATCTAACAGCCACCTGGATTTAACCGTCCAGGCGGCTCATTTTGTTTTTTATGGGTTTGGTTTTAGGAGGAATATTCAAGTATGAAAAAACTATTTAGTATTGCTTTCTTGTTATCCCTTTTCTGTATTGAAGATGCTGCCGCCCAGCTTCCCAATATCGATAGGACATGTACCACCTGTAGCCGACGCTACCTGGACTCCCTTAACGTCTACAACAGACGCCCGATCCGCATCAACCAAAGCGGATTTAGGCCTCAGGACTACAAGTACGCCTATGTTGCCGATACCAAGGAAAAAACATTCAAAGTCATCGACGCAAACAGCGGTAAGGAAGTTCCGGGTGGTGGAAACCTGACGTTAATTGGCGATTACACCAAGCCCAACATCTATATTAACGGTGCATATGGAGCCAACAAGAATAACCAACTTTATGAATTCGGCAGCCTAGATTCCAGCGCAGCCAAGGAAACTCTTTACCGCGCCGACTTCTCAACACTCTCGACAATGGGCGAATACTTCCTCGTTGTGGGAAACGACACCTCGGCCACATTCCATGTGCATCCGTCCATCTACAACTCCATTCTCGAAAACTCCTTGCAGTTCTTCGGCATCCAGCGTTGCGGCAACACCAAGTCCCATTTCCACAAGCCTTGCCATTTGATGGATGGTTCCAAGATCGGGCACGACCTGACTGGCGGATGGCACGACTGCGGTGACCATTTCAAGGTTTCTGAAACGCTTGGTTACACGGCATACGTGCTCTCGATGGTGTACCTCACCTACCCCGACAAAGCCGAAGACCGTTACGGAGAATCCTATGCCGACACCGTTTTCACGGATGGTATACCAGACATTCTCTACGAAGCAAAAATCGGTGCAGACTTTATCCTCAAGCTCTACAAGGCCTCTAAGGCCGATGGATTGATAGAACAGAACGACATGTACCATTCCGTGGGCGTTGACCAGGCGGACCACGAATACTGGGATTTGCCGGAACGTCAAGACGCCCAGGAACCCGACCAAGGTGGCGCACCCCGTGTTGTATTGACGGGGATCGGGGCCAATACCGCCGGTATGTACATCGCAACACTTGCAAACGTCGCTACAGGCTACCGCGTATACGATCCGGCTTATTCCGATACGCTCCTCGAAGCTGCAAAGGATATGTACAAGAACGTGATGATGCCGTTGTTTGACTACGGTAGCGGAAACGAAATCGGAAGGACAACTTCTTTCCCGGGATTCTATACCGGTGGCGGCCCGCGCTATGACGACGGTGCTGCAGCAGCCCTTGCCATGTGGTACGCCACCAAGGACACGATGTACCGCTACGACCTCTACAAGAACAAGAGCATTTTCAATAACGCCACCAACTGCCAATTCAATCTGGACTACTTCCCGGCAGGCTTCCTCGGAAACGTGAGCGGATTCTCTCCTGGCGGCTGGGCAACGGACTACCAGAACATCCACACCTACGTCTTGTTCGCCTTCCAGAACTTGATTTTGAACAGTGCCGAAAAGTCCGCCGAATACGGCCTTACGGAATCCGAACGCGATACGCTCTCCTTGCGCAACATGGCAACGTTCCGTAAAATTTTGAACGATGCCACGAACCAGGGCGACTCCACCGTTCTCGTCAATCCGGGCGTTGGCACAGGCGACCCGCATGAAGGCCCGACAGACCTCAAGGTCATCAAGCCCTACAACCTCGTATGGACAAGCTTTGACTGGGGTGTGATCCGCTACAACTTGGGTACCGCCGTCTCGATTTTCTTGATGTACGAACTCACGAAGGACGAACGCTACTTAAAGGTCGCTCTCGACAACATGTACTACGCTCTCGGGGCTAATCCGTGGGACATTTCGCTTTTGATGGGTGCTGGCGACAAGAACCCGCAACACCCGCATAACCGTGCTGCAAACCCGGACGGTTACAACGCAGGTAGTATGCCGTACCAGTACAGATGCCCGAAGGGCGCACTCATGGGTGGCCGCGATCCGACCAGGACCCTTATCGAAGACTGGGACAAGTACACATCGACAGAAACCTGTATCGACTTCTCGGCTCAGTTCCTCTTCCCGGCACAGAGCCTCGCCGAAACGCTCCCGCCCGACAACGAAGGCCCGATTTTCAGCAATATCGTGGGTACACCGATTTCGGATTCCACAGCCATCATCAGCTGGGATGCTAACGAAGTCGCGCTCGTCACCGTATTCTACGATGTAGCACCGAACTCCACAACGACGAAATCCGTGCAGCAGGAAAAAGCCTCCAAGGGTGGTTCCGTGACGCTAACCGGACTTATTCCGGGACAGACCTATTACTTCTACCTCGAAGGCATGGACACCAAGAGAAACATCTCCACGGATGACAACCATGGCTATTGGTACCAATTCACCATGACCCCGGCAACGACGACCATCAAGGGCGTTACGATTTGCCAGGTGGATCACCGCAGTGCAAAGATCTACTGGTGGTCTACGGACCGTCTGAACGGTATCGTCAAATACGGCAAGACCAAGGGCGGCGAATACACGTCAACGCAAAATGCCGAAGGTAGCGCCGTATTCTTCCACGAAGCCATTCTTACTGGACTTGAAGCCGGAACGACTTACTACTTCAAGGTTTCTTCGGGCGCAACAACATCCGACGAATACTCGTTTACCACGGATACTCACGCAACATACGCAGACTTCGACATCACATTGAAGCCGAGTTCCTACAGTAACGATGCTAGTTGCTCCAAATGGGAAGATTGCCACGCATTTATCCTAACCATAGCAAACAACGACACCATGGCCCTGGAGAATTTTGAAATCCGCATGTACCTCAAAGATCCAAATCTAGCGGCCCTAGGGAACTCCCATCACAACTTTGGGGGCAGCGGACGAATGGACACAAAACCCATCAAGGTCACTTTTGGAGCAGCTCAGCCCGATGGTTTTGGAGAATACTATCTGCCAATCAACGTAGACGGCGTATTGGAAGTATCTGGACAGTTGATCATTCAAGTCATTTTCCAGGACTACAACCCCAACGTAAAGACAGCCACCTTCAAGGACCTGGAAGGTTCCTGGTCTCTCCGCGCCCACACCGACGCGAACGATCCGGAATACTTCGAGGGAATTGACTTAACACAAGCTCCATACTTCAAGGGATCCGAAACCACCTTCACCGAATACAATTCTAGCGGAGAAAAAGTGGTCGCCTTTACTCGCGACCCGTACATTGCCGTATTCTACCATGGCAAGCACATTTACGGCTACACGCCTGACGAAACAGAAGAACCGCAAATTATCCGTACCGTCGAAACGAAATTCATAAGCCCCTTCGAAAGCCCGAGATACTCGGTCGAAAAGGTCGATCCGATTACGACATACTCCGCGACCAGCAAGGTCTCGCCCACGGGTAACCTCGACGCTGTAGAAATGAACAGCAACCCCTATCCGTTCGCCTATGTGAAATCGAACCGCACCGATGAAATCTCCTTCGGCGGCGATACGACGCTCGCCTACGGCAACAACTACATCGAATGGGTCAGCTGGCACAACAGAAACGCCAACCAGAAGACCGAAAACAAGTATGACTGCGCTTGCGCCATCGTACGTTCCAACGTCGAAATCGACAGTATCACGAAGCCTCTCGAAAAGCGCTACCTCGTCTTCGACAGAAGCAATATTATCGGTTACAAGGACAAGTACATCGAAGTCGAAATTTCGCTCCTCGACAGCAATCTTGAACTGTTCACGGACGAAAAGAACTTGAACGTAGAACTTTCGAGTGATGATCCGAACGTGTTGTTCTATACCGATCCGACAGCAACGATTCCGGTAACAACCGTAACGCTTTACGACGGAAAGGCAACCATTTACATAAGCTCCAAGGTGGCGGTAAAGACGACTGTCTATGCAACACACGCCAACACCGCAGACTACGCCTATACACCGGCAACAGCAGAACTCAATATCGAAGAACTTCCGCCTTGGCCGATTATCGACGTCGCAAAGATCGTGGACCTGAACTGCGACCATATTCCTGACGCCATGGATATCAAGCTTTCGTCGGAATACACGGAAAACCAGTCATTCACTTCGATTACGTTCAACTATGGAACCGAATCCGTGACAGCCAGCAAGGTCAAGTCCTTGAACGGCAGATCCCTTATTGTCGAATTCAATACCCCGCAAGAAATCAAGACCAATGCAAGCGGCAAGATTACCCTCACGAGCACCATCCAGGGTCAAGTCAAGTCCGAAGACGATTCCTACTCCGACGGTATTCCGCCAGCACTGCTCTCGGCAACCGTTCTCGAACGTCAGGATACAGCCAAGTCGGACCACCTCTACTTGCAGTTCAGCGAACCGATTTCTGCTCCGGGAACAAACTTCCCGCTCCTCCTCTACGCCAAGGATTCGACGACCAAGGCTCTCACGCCGACCGTCCTTTCGGCTAAGCTCTATAACGAAGCCAAGAACATTTGGGACTTCGAAATCGCCTTTGATGCAAGCGGTGCCTCTATCGTTACCGAAGGCATGTGGGGCCAGCTTGACCCGAACGGAACCATCACCGACTTGAACGGCAATGGTGTTGCAGGCCTCTGCACTCCGGAAAAGGTCCAAATCCTCCTCAAGATTTTGCCGATCCCGATGATCTACGCCGCTATCTCGGATACCAAGGGTAACGGCTACGCCAACCACATCGATGTGACCTTCGAACGCGTCCCCGATGCAAAGCACACCCCGGATACGCTCGAAATCATCTTCGGTATGGCCAAGCCTGAAACTCTTACCGTCGACAAGAGCAAGTACAACTTTAACGGAGCCGAACTCTCCATCGATCTTGAAAAGCCGTTCCAGTTCGGCAATACCGCCGGTAACTACGAAGGTGCGCTCCCGGGCGGAAAGTTCCTCTCGAACGCCGGTTACGTCACGCAGTACCTCGGAACGGGTGCCGCCACCGAAACGAACGGCGTCCTTGCCGAAGACAAGGTCGGTCCGGTATTCGTATCGGCCACCATCACCCAGTCGTCTGTCGCCGACGTGTTGAACATTACGGCTAGCGAACCTCTCGTCATAGCGGATTCCGCACAGCAGTTCTACAGACACATGCGTTCTGAAAGCCAAACCAACGCCTTCAGTAGCAGCGTGACCAGCTGGAACTTCACGAAGAACAACTCCGGTCTTTCGCTCCTCTACGCAGGAAGCCTCGCCAGCACGGTCATGGAAGGTGACTTTGTCCGCATGGGTTCCAGAATGACGAGTGCCTTCAAGGATGCCAATGGCAACTATCCTGAATACGAAGTGCCGTGGGTCCTTGTCAACGGAAACGGCGCCCCCAAGATCAAGTTCAACATGAACCTCCGCAGTAACGTCACCGACGCAGGCTCGAACAACCGCTCCAAGGTGAACGTCAACGAGACCATCCGTCTCTATATCAAGAATCCGTCCAGCAACAAGTTCGACCTCATCCAGGGCGACAAGGTGACCTTGACGGGTATTGACTCTAGCGATATCGGCGGAACCGTCTTTGACGTCAAGATGACCGTACCTCGCGGTGTTTCTGCCGGCGACGAATGCGCTTGGGAAAAACTCCTTGTCAAGTTCAATATGCCGATTTACTCGAACCTCGGAAACTTCGTCAACCGCATCAACCAGGCCTTCAACGTAGACCCGAAGCAACACCTGTCGCCAAACAACCAGCTTGAATTCGTCATCGAATGGGCGAACAAGTCTCCGTCTGGCATCCGCACCAAGGATGACAGAGCCGTTGGCACAGGCGCTTACATCTACAGAGCCAACATCGATGCAACGTTCACACCGAACATGAACGTGCCCGAAGTCAAGAGCGATCCGAAAATTATTGCTAACTTCTCTTCGAAGAATTCCTTCGAAAAGAAGGGCACCTTCGGTATCAAGAGAACAAAATAAAGGAACAAAAGACTGGGAAATATGCAAGAGAGTCTATTTACAAACTCACCCTACGTGATTGCGCTCACGGTCATCGCGCTGATCATCGTATGCTATTTCCCAATCATGCTTGGGCAAAAAACGTCCATCAAGCAGCTTCCGAGATCGATCCACCAACTGGTTATCGTCTGCATTTTCTGGCAGGCGTGTAACCTGATTGGGGACATCTTTTTTAGCGGTGACCATATTGTCGCAGGGACGAAAGCCTTTACGGCAAGACAACTTATTTTTGGTGCAGCGGGCCTCGGCTGGATCCAGCTTGGGAATGCGGCCCACCATACGGCAGCTATCAGCCTCAATGTAAAACGACGCGATGCATGGAAGCTCATGAACATTTTCGGTGCGCTATCCATCATCATTTCGACCACCATATTCATTGTCGACCCATCTTATATCCCGAACTTCAATCTCTTCGGTTATAGACCTTTTGCAGACAGGCCCGTCTTCTATTTTTACTCACTCCTGTTCTGCATTTTTGTAGTCCCCAACTTGATTGTCGCTGGCTACACCATCATCCGCAATATCATCCGCTCTAGCGATACGACGCTCCCCCAGCAAGTGAGCATTTACATGGTGAGCTCGCTAGCGTTCTTTGTGGCGATGGCGTTCTTGTTCGACTTCTTCATTCCTATCGCTACAAAATTTTCGAACTACGACCAGTTCCTTCAATGGACACAGTTCATCTCGGTATTCATATCCATCCTTTGCGGTCAATACTTCACGTCCATTTCGTTCAAGAACAAGAGCGCTTCTTGGTTCTTGGATAAACTAAAAGAAAAAATTAACGACGGCATTATCAACGTCAATTCCAAGGGCGAAATCATCTCCGCAAACTCTGCGGCATTGAGTCTTCTCCGCACCACCCAGGAGGGGCTACACAAAAAGAAGATTTCATCGATATTCCCGCAGATTACGGATTCTACGCGAGAAACGACGTACAACGAAATCAAGCTCAAGATCAACAACGAAGACCATATCTTTAACGCCAGCGTTTTCCAAATCCGCCAATCGCTCACCACGAACTACAATGTCGTGTTCTTTAGCGATGTGTCGAACTCGCTCCATTTCCAACAAATTATCAAGAAACGCGACGAGCAGTTCAAGGAATACCAGCTCGACCAGATCCGCTACCAAGAACGCTTGAACATCTGGAAAAAGAAAGTCGACGAAAGCAAGAGCTTCCTGGATACGCTCATCAGTACGCTCCCGTTCCGCTTCTGGTACAAGAACGAACAGGGCGTGTTCATGACGCAGAACCAGAACGACATCAAGAACCGCGGGAACCTTTTGCAGACTTCGGAACCCGACGACAAGATTCTGCCACAGGAACTCCTCGCCCGCAACGAAGGCGAACCGCAAAGCTTTATTTCTTACGAACGCGTCCTCAACACTGGCAACGGTCCGTTCGAAGAAGACAACATCGAAATCTTGAAGCAGGACGATTACAACCTCGCCGTGCGCGAAGGAAAGGCAAAGGACATCCTCATCTTCGAGAACATGTTCATCCCGATTATCGCCCCGCGTAAGCCTTACAAGATCATCGGCATCAAGATCGATATCACCAAGGAAAAGCGTCTCGAAAAAGAACGAGACATGTTGCAGGAACAAAAGCACATCCACACGAGGCTCGAAG
>Ga0310690_10003849_pt1 | contig 21987 bp, 19 predicted proteins | sample AusTroGonzalo_MG_2_FD_207661 | JGI IMG/M metagenome (GOLD analysis project Ga0310690, IMG submission 207661) | Bovine rumen microbial communities from tropical cattle in Woodstock, Queensland, Australia - Gonzalo_04 (v2) (version 2) | ecosystem: Host-associated > Mammals > Digestive system >... | reverse complement strand
ATTATAAATTTATATACCATTTATATTTTATAAAAATTAACGAATGAAAACAAATTTTTCATATCATTTGGAATTTCTGCAATAAGTTCCAAAGTTTTACCGGAACAAGGATGAGAAAATTTTATTTTATATGAATGTAACATCTGTCTGTTAAAAACAACTCCGTTTAAACATTGGCTTCCACCATAAGCAGCATCACCTAAAACAGGATGGCCTATATATTTCATGTGGCTTCTTATTTGATGGGTTCTACCTGTAATAATTCGGACAGCAAGCAATGTAATACCATTTGTCCTTGCCAAAACTTTAAATTCCGTAATTGCCATTTTTTTTGCCAAAGGACCAACTTCTATAATTTTTCTATTTTTTTGTGACCGTCCTAACGGTGCTTCTATTCTGCCTTTATCTTCCTGTATTATTCCGCAAACTGCAGTTACATAAATTTTATGAATTGTCCTTTTTTGAAATTGTTTTGAAAGAGATACTTTTGCTTTTTGATTTTTTGCAAAAATTATTGCACCAGTTGTATCTTTATCAAGCCTATGTACCATAAAAGGAGACTTGTTTTTTAAATGATATATCAAAGCATTTAATAATGTTCCAGCCTCATGCCCATAAGATTGATGAACAACAATGCCTGCCTGTTTATTTATTACTATTATGTCATCATCTTCATAAACTATGTCCAACGGAATATCTTCCGGTTCCATTGAAAAAGACGGTTTATCCTGTAAACAGTAAGTTATTTTATCCGAAATTTTTAATTTATAATTAGGAGAAACGTCTTTACCATTTACAAATAGTTTTCCCGATTTAATGAGATTTTTAAAATATGTTCTTGAATATCCCGGACATTGTTTATTCATAAAACAGTCTATTCTATCCTGCTTATTATCTCGATAAATTATTTCTTCCATTTTTATTTCCTTTTTTATTCTTCAAAACTAATAACAATGCAATTACAAAAATACATATTGATATTATTTGTGAAACCGATAGTCCTAGAATAAAACTTCCTCTATAATCTCCTCTTAAAAATTCAATCAAAAACCTTAACAGTGAATATAAAAATAAATACAAAACAAAAACAACTCCGTCACTATTTTTCTTTTTATAAACATTATTAAGAATAATAAAAATTATTAAATTACCGAAAGATTCAAACAATTGTGTCGGATACCTGTTATTTATTGCAAGAAAAAAATCGGTTTCTTTTCCATAACAACAACCGGAAAAAAAACAACCTATTCTTCCGAAGACATGCCCCAAAGCAAGTGCCGGAGCAAACAAATCCAATACTTTTTTTATACTGATATTTTTTTTATACAAATAAAAGGTACCAAAGACAATCGCACTTAAAAAACCGCCATAATAAACAAGCCCTCCTTTATAAACTTGAATAATTTCGGCAGGGTTTTTAATAAAATAATTTAAGTTTATTAAAACATAAAAAATCCTGGCACCTAAAATTCCTGCAAGAATTAAATAAAAAAACAAATCGTATATTTGATTTTTTGAAATTTCATTATTTTTATTTTTTGCAACTATATATTGCAATGCAACAAAAAAACCCATTGCAACACATAAGCCGTAAGTATAAATTGTAAAACTTCCTATTGTAAAAAGTTCCGGATACATTTTTATATTATATCAAATTATATTGCATAAATAATCGTATCGGTAAAATTCAAAGTATAATTTGCAAAATGAAATTTATAACCTATATTTAATCCATTTAAAAAACGTGATATTTCATAATAATCTTCATTTTTATGATAAGCGGCTATTGCCAACTTCGGTTTATATTTTTTTAAAGTTTTTGTTGCGCCCTGCAAAGCTTTAAGTTCGCAACCTTCTATATCCATTTTAATAAAATTTACTTTTGAAATTTTATTTTCTTCAACAAAATCATCAATTGAAATTGTTTTATAACTTTGTAAATGATTTTTCTTTTCTGTTAAATTCGTTATATCGGCACATGCATAATTTACATATAAAATTTTATTTGTTTTATTATATAACGGCTGTTTTATTAAAGTAATATTTTTTGAAAAATTTTTATTGTATAAAAAATTTTTTTCCATTACATTAATATTATCTTCAAAAAATTCAAAAGTAAAAATCTTTCCTTTAGTACCTGCTTTGCTTGCCAAAATTAAAGCCGTATCCCCCCAACAACCACCGGCATCAATTACATAATCACCATATTTTACGACACAATCCTTGTAACAATATTGGTTATGTATTACAATTTTATCAAGTAATGCCCTTGAACCATATATTTTTAGATTATAACCTAATTTTGATAAATTATAAAATTTTAATTTGCGGGTAGCAGTTTGTAATGTCAATATAGAATTGTTTATTAATAAATTATCAAAAATTTGCCTTGATTTTAAATATTTTGTTTCTTCATTTTTTAAAATAAAATTACAACCTAACTTTGTTGCAATCATTTTTATAAATAAATCCTGCTCGGACATATCGGTAAGTAAATTATAAAAATATTTCAATCCTTTATAATTTTTTTTAAACCAAATATAATAAGATTTAGTTTTTGTTTTTATAAAATTATCTTTTATATAAAAATGTATTTTTTCAATATCATTCAAATTTTTAATACTACAATTATTATTACAACTTTGAATAATTTTATTTAGAAAATGTTCCATTCTTATTTATTAAAACGCAAAATAGTAATTGCAAAATTATAACTAACTGCAAATTTTTATATTAAAAAAACTATGAGCAGTATTTTAGTGAATAAAAAAAAGATTTTCAAGTAACTGAATTCACCTAAAGCAAGTCAGTAGGATTCAGTTCCAAATTAATGTGTGTTTTTGGAGGTAATTTTATATTTATAAATTCTTTTAACAGCGGACGGATTTGTTCGTTTTTTCCTTTTAAAATTATTTGCCATCTGTAAGTTCCGTTAAGTTTCGCAATATAATTTTGTGCAGGACCTAACAAAGTAATTTGATATTTTAATTTTAAAATTTTATCTTCCAATAATTCAAATATTTTTTGTGCAACCTGCTGTGTTTGTTTATCGTCTTTATTTCTAACGGTTACTTTTGCCAAATCACAAAAAGGCGGATATTGTAACTGATTGCGAAAAGCAGTTTCCTGTTCATAAAAATTTTTATACGAATAATTTTTAGCATTTACCAAAGCATAATTTTGTGCAAAATTTGTTTGAACCAAAACTTTACCTTTAATATCTGCCCTGCCGCACCTGCCTGCAACCTGGGTTATAAGTTGAAAAGTTTTTTCCGATGAGCTGAAATCAGGCAAATACAAAGATGTGTCAGCATCAACCACACAAACAAGCGATACTCTTGAAAAATCAAAACCTTTTGCAACCATTTGAGTACCTAATAAAATATCATACTCTTCATTTTTTACACCTTCATAAACTTTTCGATACACATCTTTGCTTGTTGCAGTATCAGCATCAAGCCTGAAAATTTTTGAAAAAGGAAAAAGTTTTTTTAATTCCTCTTCAACTCTTTGTGTTCCGACACCGAATATACGAAACTTATCATACCCGCACTTTTGACATTTTACGGGAAACTTTATCTCGTTACCGCAATAATGACATTTTAAAATTTCGGGATGTTTATGATAAACCATTGAAACCGAACAATTAAGACATTGATAAATGCTGTCACATTTTTGGCACATAATCGTTGAGGAAAACCCCCTTCTGTTTAAAAAAATTATAACCTGTTCGCGACGTGCCAACGACTGTTTTATCGCAGAGATTACTTTCTTTGATAAAACGGAATCTTTTAAATTTACATTTTTTAAGGAAACCATTTCTATTTTCGGAAGAGGTTTTGAATCTATTCTTTCGGGAAGTTCAATCAACTTAAAACTTCCTTCCAAACATTTTTTATAACTTGCAAGTGCAGGTGTTGCCGAACCGAAAACACAAACGGCATTATTATATTTTGCACGCCAAAGTGCAATCTCTTTTGCATCGTAACAAGGTTTGTTATTTTGTTTATAAGTTGTTTCGTGTTCTTCGTCAATTATAATAATACCTAAATTTGTAAAAGGCAAAAAAATTGCAGACCTTGCACCTATAACAATTTTAGTTTGACCTTTTTGTATAGAGTCAAAAATTTTATATTTTTTTGTTAATGTAACTTCACTGTGCCATAAAGCAAAAATATTACCGAACCTTTCTTTAATAATTTTTATAAATTGCGGAGTTAAGGCTATTTCCGGGAGTAAAAAAATTGCCGTTTTATTTTGTTGTAAAACGGTTTGAATACTCCTTAAATAAATTTCGGTTTTACCTGAACCTGTAACACCGTGCAATAAAAAATTAATATTTTGTTTTTTATTAATTGCGGAAGTTATTTTTTCAAGAGCAGTTTGTTGATATGTTGTAATTTTAAAATTAGGATTTTTATTTTTTAATTTTTCAATTTTTTGTTTTTCTTTTCTTTTAGGAACTTTTAAAGAAACCGGAACTATTACCGATAAAGCTTCACCTATCGAACACAAATATGTTTTTGACAGCCAAACAGCCATTTTATTCATTTCATCGGTAACAACAGATTTTTCGTCAATAACTTCGCAAATTTCTTTTAATTGTTTTTGAACGGAAGCTTCCGCAAAATTTTCTTTAATCGATATACAATAGCCAGTTAATTTTCTGCTACCGAAAGGAGCTATTACTCTTCTGTTAATAATTGCGGAAGGTTGTAAATTATCGGGAATTTTATAGAAAAAACTTTTATCTAAAGGAATAGGAAAAACTATCTCTGCTATATTCATAATTTATTTGTTTTTTAAAAAAGCCATAACAAGTTTCATATCGTGCCAAACATCTTTTTTAAGGTTGGGGTTTCTAAGCAAAGCTGCAGGATGGTATGTAGGCATAAGTTTTATTCCGTTATATTCGGCAAACTTTCCCCTTAAAGAACTTATCACATCTTCGGTATTTAACAATGCTCTTGTTGAAGATGCTCCTAAAGTAACAATTACTCTCGGAGAAATTATTTCAATCTGTTTATCCAAATAAGGTTTACAAGTTTGCATTTCCTGTTGTGTAGGCGGTCTGTCATTATTTTTAAGTTCAGGGTTTGAAGGGTCTTTCATCGGATGACATTTAACAATATTTGCAATATAAACAGAACTTCTTTTATAACCCATAGCCTCTATAATTTTATCAAGTAACATTCCTGCCCTGCCGATAAAAGGTTCACCTTTATGGTCTTCTTGGAAGCCGGGGCCTTCACCTATAAACATAATATCCGAATAAGGACTACCCACTCCAAAGACAAAATTTAATTTTGTTTTACCGAGCGGGCATTTGTTGCAGTTACAAATTTGCTGTTTAAATTCTTCCAAATTTTGTTCTGCTGTTTTAGTTTGTTCGGCAACTTTTTGTATAACTGTTTCTTTTTTAATTTTTTTTATTTCTTGTTCTCTTGCAGAAACAGGAATTTCGGTTTCGTCCCAATTGGAATATTCTTCAATTGCAGTTTTTGCCATTTTAATAATTTCCGTATATTTTAATTGCTTCATCGATAAGCTCTTTTGCAACATAATTTTTTGTTGCCGATTTTAATTTTTTTATATCACCGTTTTTAAAAATAAACACAGGTTTTGAAAATTGCGAACCTATTGTTTCTGTCGGGTTTGCGACTATCATATCAAGTTTTTTCTTTTTCAATTTATCTTTTGCATAAGATAATAAATTTTTACTTTCTAAAGCAAAACCTATTACGGTTTGTTTTTTTGTTTTATGTTTTGAAACATAACTTATTATATCAACAGTTTTCTTTAATTTTAAATTTAAAATTTTATCGTTTTTTTTTATTTTATTTTTTTGTATTGCTATCGGTGTGTAATCGGCAACAGCTGCAGCACCTATAAAGATATCCGCAGTTTTTAAATTAGCTTTAACGGCATTAAACATTTGCTCCGTTGTAATAACATCAATAACTTTACAATTTTTATTTTTTATATCAATATTACAAGGACCTTTAACGGCAATAACTTTAAATCCTTTTTTTAAAGCTTGTTTTATTATGGCATTTCCCATTTTACCCGAAGATGCATTTGATATAAAACGGACAGGGTCGATATACTGTCTTGTAGGTCCTAATGTAATTAGTATTGTTAACATTTTAAAAAAATACCTCCGGTATTTTTTTAGCTGATAAGCTGAGATGCTTAGAGCTTATAGTTTGAATAACAATCGGTGTTCCCGATAACTACCTTCGGGAAAGACAAATCTTTTAAAAATTTCTTTTGAAGCACGACTTGTCGCCGCTTATGAGTGAAAAAATTTTTAGAGTAAAGAACTATAAATTTTATAAATTTCTTTAGTGCGATATGTAGAGAAATTTTTGATTACATTAGGTCGTTTAAAAATTTGGAGTTATCGCACGGCTTTAAAAATTTCAAACGAATGGCGACACTGAGTGCAAAAAAGAGAATTTTTAAAAGAAAGAACAAGAACGACGAAACTACAGCTTAGAGCTTATATCAACTATTTTTTGTAAAATTGTTTCATTGTCGGCAAGGCAACCGTCACCTACAACACCGCAAGCAAGAAGACCCGGTTGAGCATCAACTATTTCATAACCAAAACTCTTTAAAGTATTTATATTATCTTCTATAGCTTTATGATGATACATATTGTGGTTCATTGCAGGACATACTATAATTTTTGCAGTTGTTGCAATTGCAGTTGACGTTACCAAATTATCGGCAAAACCGTTTGCAAGTTTAGATATTGTACTTGCTGTTGCAGGCACTATTACATAAACATCCGCTTTTTGTGCAAGAGAAATATGTTCTATTTCAAAATAAGAACTGTCAAACATATCACAACAAACTTTATTTTTTGAAAGGGACTGAAATGTTAAAGGTGTAACAAATTTTGTTGCCGCTTCGGTCATTACACAAGTAACATTTGCTTCAAGTTTTATTAAACTCCTAACCAAATCACAAACTTTATATACGGCAATTCCGCCACATATTCCTAAAACTATATTTTTATTTTTTAGCGTCGTTTTCTGCATTTGCAACTTCTTCCTGTTGTTTGGCTTTTTTTGCCGCTTTTTCTTTTTTCAATTGTTCAACTTGTTCATATGTAATATTATTTTCCAAAACTTCTCTTAATGCTTTATTAAGCAACAATGTTTGCGGTAAATGAGCATAACCTTCTTCATCTTTTTTTACTTTTATAAGTTCTATTGCATTTCTCACAACATCATACTTTCCAAGTTTTGTTTCAAAAAACAATTCATCTAAAGATCTTTCTGTCATTTTTTTCTCCAAAATATAAATTTATTTCTTTTAGTTGATAATCTGCTGCAATTTATTATATTTTCAATATTTTTTATACTTTCATCCAATTTATCGTTAATTACAAGATAATCGTATTTATCAATAAATTTTATTTCTTTTTCGGCATTTTTAAGCCTTATATTAATAACTTCTTTTGAATCTTTATTTCTTTTTATAAGCCTTTGCTTTAATATTTTTAATGAAGGTGTCATAATAAATATCATAATAGCATCTTTGTATTGTTTTTTTATCTTAATTGCACCCTGCACATCTATATCAAGCAAAACATCTTTACCTTTTGATATTATACTTTCCAATATTTTCTTACTTGTTCCGTAATAATTATTATGAACTTTTGCCCACTCTACAAACTGTTTTTGTTTAATTTCAGTTTTAAATTGCGATTCCGTTACAAAATAATACTCTCTGCCGTTTTTTTCACCTTTCCGTGGCGGTCGTGTTGTTGTTGAAACCGAATAAACAATATTTTTATTCTTTTTAACAACAGCATCACAAATACTTGTCTTGCCGGCCCCCGACGGTGCAGACATTACAATAACCATACCTCTTTGTTTACTTTTCATAATCTTTTATTTTATATAAAAAAAAATTGCTTTGCAATTTTTTTTATTTGATTATTCTTTAAGAAGGAATGCTTTGGCTCTTAATTTTTTGTGAAATGTAATAGCAAACCTGTGAGCTTCATCTCTTATTTGTTGCAATAACCTTAACGATAATTTATTTCTTTCCAAAACCAAAGGTGTTTCCTTACCTACCAAAAAGATTTCCTCATTTTGCTTTGCAAGTGAAATTAAAGGAATAAGTATCCCTAACTCATTAAAAGCTTGTTTTGCATAAGCAAGCTGACCTTTCCCGCCGTCTATGACAACCAAATCCGGAAATTTTTCATTTTTCCTCAATATTGAAGAATATCTTCTGTAAACCGCTTCATGTATCATTGCAAAATCGTTTATTCCCGTAACCGTTTTTATTTTAAACCTTCTGTATCCGTTTTTATTCGGTTTAGCGTTAACAAATTGAACCATTGAAGCAACAGGGTTAGTACCTGAAGTGTTTGATATATCAAAACATTCAATTACATTGGGTAACTGTTTTAATTTTAAAACCTGTTTTAATTCCAGTAAAGAATTTGTTTTTGAAATATATTGATTTATTTCATCAAGCTCTATTTGAGTTACGGAAACTTTTTCACCCATTGATTGTATTGCATACAATCTGTCTCTTATTTCGGCAGCCTTTTCAAAATTAAGTTCTTCACTTTCTTTTTCCATTTGTTTTTGCCAAACATTTTCCAACTTTTTAAATTTTCCTTTTAAAAACAATTCAAGTTCTTTTAATCCTTCTTTATATTTTTGCGACGAAATATAGCCCATACAAGGTCCGTAACATAATTTAGTGTGATAATAAAGACAAGACTTTACTTTATTTATATCCGGTAAAATTTTTTCATTAAAAAAATGTTTACATACCCTTATTTTAAATACTTTATTTAACCACATCATTAATTTTTTTATATATGTCAATTGAGGAAAAGGGCCGAAATACAATGCTCCGTCGTTTAAAAATTTTCTTGTCATTATTAACCGCGGAAAATCTTCGTTAGAAGTTAATTTTATATAAGGATAAGATTTATCGTCTTTCCACATCGCATTAAAGTGCGGTTGAATTTTTTTTATCAAATTCCTTTCAAGAATTAATGCTTCTCTTTCGGAAGAACATAAAATATAATTGATTGTTCTCATTGAATTTATAATTGTTGCAGCTTTACTGTTTGTGTCGGAATGAAAGTATGAAGAGATTCTGTTTTTTAAATCTTTTGCTTTACCGACATATATAATGTTTGCGGCAGAATCTCTCATTATATAAACACCTGGTAAATGAGGAATATCTTTAGTGTAATTATTTATTATTTTTTGCATAAATTTTTATAACTACAGCTGATTCAGAAAATGCTCTGCATTTTCTTAGCTGAGCCAATTTTATTTCATAAAATTTCAGCTGATAGCTTATAGCTTTCGGTATTTTTCGCCTTGCGAAAAATCTAATTGTTTATCAAAAATTTGTAAAGCAAATTTTTACAATAACTTCTCAGCTCTTCAGCTCATCAGCTTTTCAGCTAATTTTGTTTCGCAAAATTTTATTAAAAAAAGATGTCAATAATTGTTCTATTTCTTCGGATTTTAATAATTTTGCAGTTAAAACAAAAATAAAAATTCCTAAAATAATTGATACCGGCAGTAAAATAAAATAAGAAAGATTAATAAGCATTATAAAGTAACAAATTATTCCCATTACGACAGACGCTGCCAAAGCTTTTGATAAAGATTTTATTATTTTAGTTATTCCTAAGTTACCGATTTTTTTTCTTATTTTATATGCCAAAATTATGAAATTTATATATGCACATATTGATGTTGCAAGTGCAAGCCCGCCTACACCAATAACTTTCATTAAATATACACATAAAATAACATGTATTAACATAACAAAAAAAGCAACTTTAACGGGAGTTTTTGTATCTTGAAACGAAAAAAAAGTATTTGCAAAAATTTTAGATATCGCATAAGCAGGCAAGCCCAAAGCATAACATATTAAGGCTTGGTTGGTAAGTATTGAAGCGACATCATCAAACTTTCCTCTTTGAAACAATACTTTTACTATCGGAAGACCTAACACAATTAAACCTGCTGCAGCAGGAATTAATAATATAACGGAAAACCTAATTGATAAATTTAATGTTTCTTTCATATCGTCTATATTTTTATGTGCAACCGCCTTTGACATTAAAGGAAGAGAAACGGTTGCAAGAGCAAGCCCGAATATTGCAAGAGGAAGTTGCATTAACCTGTTTGAATAATATAATGCGGTTATTGAACCATTACCTAAAAAAGATGCACATATAGTATCAACAAAAGTATTTATTTGGTCAACGGAAATTCCTATTATCGACGGTATCATTAATAAAAATATTTTTTTTAAACCGGGGTGACTTAAATTAAAATCAAGTTTTAAATGCCAACCTAATTTTTTTAAAGACGGATATTGCATTAAAAAATGACCCAATCCGCCAAAAATTACACTTACGGCAAGCCCTTTTATTTGGTTTGCAGGTGCAAGTAACGGAGCTATTGCAAGCACATAAATAATTTCGGAAAAACTTAAATTTGCAGGTGCAATTGCAGGAATAAAAAAAGCTTGCAAAGTATTTAACAAAGCAAGCAAAACTCCTGCCAAACAAATAAAAATTAAAAAAGGAAACATCAATCGGGTTAAATCGATGGTAAGCTGTAATTTTTCAGGATCGGAAGTAAAGCCCCATGCAATAAATTTAACAAGCTGAGGTGCAAAAAAAACACCTAAAATCGTTATTATTGTAGTGATAAGTAAAAGTGCGGTAAAAACAACATTTATAAGTTTTTGAGTTTCAGGCTTTGTTTTTGTATGTAAATATTCGGAAAACACCGGAATAAATGCTACCGAAAAAGAACCTTCACCGAGCATTCTTCTTATAAGATTCGGTATTCTAAATGCCGCATAAAAAGCATCGGCAACCATACCTGCACCGAACAAATATGCCACTAACATATCTCTGACAAATCCGAAAATTCTGGATATTGTAGTACCTATACTTACATAACCTGCATGTTTAACGATACTTTTTGTTTCAGGCATATTTTTAACAATAAAAAAAGCCGATATTGCTTAGATATCGGCTTTTAAATAATTTTTTTGATTATATTGAAGCAACCAATTTTGCAAGCCTTGCTTTTTGGTTATTAGCAGAATTTTTATGAATAACATTTGTTTTACTTGCTTTATCCCATTGAGAAAATGCAACATTTAATGCTTTTTGTGCTTCTTCTTTATTTTTTGCTTTTACAGCTGCTTCTACTTTTTTTGCAAGTGTTCTTATTTTACTTGTTGCTGCAGCATTTCTTGCAGTTCTTTTTTCAGTTTTTCTTACTTCTTTAAGTGCAGATGTATGTCTGCCTGTTTTTAACTTTGCCATTATATTCCTCCGAACAAATTAACAATCTACATTATAAATATTTTTTTATTGTAACATATTTCATATTTTATAGTCAAGAGAAAAAGATAATTTATGATATACATTTTAAAGATAACTCTTTTTTATCTTTAGCCAAATCTATTTTTATTTTACTGTATTGTCCGAATTTACCCGAAATAATATTTGAAGACAACGGATTTAACAGATATGTTTGCAAAGCTCTTTTTAAAGGTCTTGCACCGAATGCAGGTTCATAACCTTTATCGGCAAGAAAATCCTTTGCATTAGCCGTAAGTTCAATTGATATTTTTTTATCAGCCAACCTTTTTAATATATTTTTTAATTGTATATCAATTATTTTACCCATATCTTGTTTTTCAAGTCTTCTGAATATTATTATTTCATCTATTCTGTTTAAAAATTCCGGTTTAAAATGCAGACGCAGTTCACCGTCAATTTTCTTTTTTATCTGTTCATAGTCGAAATTTTCTTTAACGGGTTCTTTTTTCTTTTTATCTTTTTCAAAACCTATTTTATCTTTATCAAAGTTAAAACTGTCTTGAATGTACTGAGAACCCACATTCGATGTCATAATAATAACCGTATTTTTAAAATCTACCGTTCTTCCTTTACTATCGGTAAGTCTACCGTCATCAAGAAGTTGTAACATTATATTAAAAACATCCGGATGTGCCTTTTCTATTTCATCAAACAAAACTACCGAATAAGGTCTTCTTCTGACAGCTTCTGTAAGTTGACCTCCGTCTTCAAAACCGACATATCCGGGAGGAGCACCTATAAGTTTCGATACGGCATGTTTTTCCATATATTCGCTCATATCAATTCTTACTATATTTTTTTCGTCGTCAAACAAAAATTCCGCCAATGCTTTTGCAAGTTCTGTTTTACCTACACCTGTAGGGCCTAAAAACATAAACGATCCCATCGGTTTATTGGGGTCTGAAATTCCCGACCTTGACCTTCTGACTGCATTTGCAATAGCTTCTACTGCAGCATTCTGTCCGATAACTCTTTCGTGAAGTCTTTGTTCCATTTCAAGCAGTTTTTTTGTTTCCCCCTCAAGCATTCTTGTTATGGGAATTCCAGTCCATTTGCTTACGACTGCGGCTATATCGTCTTCATCCACTTCTTCCTTCAACATTTTTTTATCTGACTGAAGTTTTTGTAAATTTTTATTTTCTTTATCCAAGTCGGCTTGAATTTTAGGAATTTTTCCGTATCTGATTTCTGCAACAAGGTTCAAATCACCGTTTCGTTCTGCTTTTTGTTCGTCGGTTTTTAACTGTTCAATTTCTTTTTTATACTTTCTTATTAAAGAAATTGAATCTTTTTCTTTTTGCCAATGAACTTTCATTTCGTTGGAAGAGTTTTTTAATTTTTCTATCTCGGATTCAATTTTATTTAACCTTTCTTTTGCAGAAGTATCACTATCTTTTTTTACGGCTTGTTTTTCTATTTCAAGCTGTCTTATTTTCCTTTCAACGGTATCAAGTTCGGTAGGCATTGAATCAATTTCAATTCTCAACTTACTTGCCGCTTCATCTATCAAATCTATGGCTTTATCAGGCAAAAACCTGTCGGTGATATACCTTGAGCTTAAAGTCGCGGCAGCCACAAGTGCAGAATCTTTTATTTTTACACCATGATGAACTTCGTATTTTTCCTTAATTCCTCTAAGTATTGCAATTGTGTCTTCGGCGGAAGGTTCACCCGTATAAACGGTTTGAAATCTTCTCTCAAGTGCTTTATCTTTTTCTATATATTTTCTGTATTCATCAAGGGTTGTAGCACCGATAAGTTTCAATTCTCCCCTTGCAAGTAACGGTTTTAACATATTACCAGCATCCATTGCACCTTCCGTTGCACCTGCACCGACTATCGTGTGAATTTCGTCTATAAACAATATTATTTTACCGTTAGCAGCCTGTATTTCTTTTAAAACAGCTTTTAATCTGTCTTCAAATTCTCCTCTGAATTTTGCACCGGCAATTAAAGAACCCAAATCAAGTTCTATAACTTTTTTATCTTTTAAAGTTTCCGGAACATCTCCCGAAACTATTCTTTGTGCAAGTCCTTCAACAATAGCCGTTTTACCTACACCGGGTTCACCTATCAAAACAGGATTATTTTTTGTTCTCCTTGATAAAACCTGTATACTTCTTCTTATTTCTTCATCTCTTCCTATAACAGGGTCAAGTTTTCCTTTTTTTGCAAGTGCGGTTAAATCCTTACCGTATTTTTCAAGTGCCTGATATTTGTCTTCCGGGTTTTGGTCGGTAACCCTGTTTGTTCCCCTTATCTCTACCATTGCATTTAAAACTTTTTCCTGTGTTATTGCATATTTCTTTAAAATTTTTGTAACTTCCAAATCGGGAAAACTTATAACAGCAAGAAAAATATGCTCGGTAGAAACATATTCATCTTTCAAATCTTTTGCTATTTTTTCCGAAACTGTAAATATTTTATTTAAGTCCTGCGATAAGTAGGGAGCGGCACCGGAAACTTTCGGTTTTGATTCTATAAGTTTTAAAATATCCTGTTCTATAAGCGGTTGCAAATTTTGTTCAACGGCAGATAACTTTGAAATAATAGTGCCTACAATACCCTGTTTTTGTTTAAGTAAAGCATACATTAAATGTTCGGGTGTAAGTTCCTGATTGCCGTATTCGGTTGCAATATCTTGCATATCTGCAAGAGCTTCCTGCGACTTAATTGTAAATTTAGATAAATTCATTTTGGGTACCTCCTTTGATTAGCACTCTATTTGTTTGAGTGCTAATATAACACAATTTTAAAGATTTGTCAATAGTTTAAAAAATTTTTATTTGACAGGTATTTGCCATTTTTAATAGAATAATTGAGTATATAAAATTTTTTAGGGAGCTGAATTAGCAATGTTGACAAAATATAAAGGTAATGAACTTTTTATAGAAAAGATATCTCTTACAAAACTTGCAAAAAAATATAGCACACCGCTTTATGTTTATTCTCAAACAAAAATAGAAGACAATTTTAAAGCATACAAAGACGGATTTAAAGATGTAAAAAATATCATTTGCTATGCAATGAAAGCAAATTCCAATTATAGTATATTGAAACTTTTGGCAAAACTCGGTGCAGGTGCCGATATAGTTTCCGGTGGAGAACTTTACAGAGCATTAAAGGCAGGTATTCCTGCAGGGAAAATAGTTTATTCCGGTGTAGGTAAAACTTCTAAGGAAATAGAGTTTGCTTTAAAAAGTAATATTTTAATGTTCAATGCGGAATCTTTTGAAGAAGTTGAAAATATAAATAAAATTGCAGGTAAATTAAAAAAGAAAGCAAGAATTTCTTTTAGAGTTAACCCTAATGTCGATGCACATACTCATAAGTACATAACTACAGGAAAACACGGGAACAAATTCGGTATTATGTATGAAGATGCTTTTGAACTTTATATGAAAGTTTCCAAAATGAAAAATATAGAAATTATCGGTGTTGATAGCCATATAGGTTCGCAAATTTTGGAAGTTGCTCCGTTTAAAATGGCTGCTTTAAAAATTTCAAAACTTATAGATAAATTGGAAGCTAACGGTATAAAAATAAAATATATTGATATTGGCGGCGGGCTTGGAATAAAATATACAAATTCCGATAAACCGCAAAAACCTGTTGAATTAAAAAAACAAGTTATGGCTGTTTATTCGAAATACAAAGATAAAACTATTATCGTCGAGCCGGGAAGGTCAATAATAGGCGATACCGGTATATTATTGGGCGAAGTTGTTTACAGAAAAAAAACGGGTACTAAAAATTTTATAATAACCGATTTAGCAATGACCGATTTAATAAGGCCTGCATTATATGAAGCTTATCATGAAATATTACCTATTAAAAAATCCTCAAAAAAACAAGTGATTGCAGATATTGTAGGTCCGGTATGCGAGTCGAGTGATTTTATTGCAAAAGATAGAAAGTTTCCAATACTTGAACAGGGTGAGTTTATTGCGGTAGAATCTACCGGTGCTTACGGCAGGGCAATGGCAAGCCAATACAATTCAAGAGCAAGAGGTGCCGAAATTCTTGTTAAAGGTTCGACGGTTAAAGTAATAAGAAAAGAAGAAAGTATTGAAGATTTAATGGCAAAGGAAGTAAAATAACATGACAAAAACTATTTCTTTTTATAAACTTACTGCAGCAGGAAACGATTTTGTTTTGATAGATAACAGACAAAATATAGTTCCGGAACAATACCATTCAAAACTCGCTGCAAAACTTTGCGACAGAAGATATTCCATAGGCGGAGACGGTTTAATTCTTTTGGAAAATTCTTCAAAAGCGGATTTTAGAATGAGATATTATAATTCCGACGGATCACATGCAAGTATGTGCGGTAACGGCGGAAGATCTATTGCAAAATTTGCTTATGAACTCGGTGTTGCAGGTAAAAACATGAAATTTGAAACGGATGCAGGGCTTATAAATGCCGAAATAAAAACTGATACTGTTGTTAACCTTGCACTGTATAATCCGAAAGACTTGGCACTTAATGAAGAAGTTGAAATTGAAGGTAAAAAATGGATTATACATTCTTTAAATACCGGTGTTCCACATGCAGTTGTTTATGTTGATGATATAGAAAAAATTGATGTTAAAAAATACGGAAATATTATAAGGTTTCACAAACATTATGCACCTGCAGGGACAAATGTAAACTTTGTTAAAGTCGATAAAGACAATACTTTACTTGTCCGTACTTATGAACGAGGTGTTGAAGATGAAACTTTAGCCTGCGGAACCGGGGTAACCGCATCTTCAATTATTTCGGTATTGTTAAACAAAGCAATTTCCCCCGTCCATGTAATTACAAGAGGCAAAGATAATCTTTATGTATCTTGTAAAATAGACGGGCAAAATATTTCAGATGTATTTTTGGAAGGTCCGGCAATAGTAGCATTTAAAGGCATGGTGGAAGCAGAAGTATAGAAGGATAGAAATGTTTGAAATACAAAAGCTGAAAAGCTGATGAGCTGAAAAGTTTGTTGTAAAAATTGCGAAGTAATTTTTGATAAATAATTAGATTTTTTGCAAGGCAAAAAATACCGAAAACTATAAGCTATCAGCTGTTGCTGTTGGGCGTGTGGACAAAGTCCACGGCTCAGCTAAGAAAATGCATAGCATTTTCTGCCTCAGCTTATATTAAAGAAAATTTTAACAGTATTTGTATTTGATTATAAATTTAAGATTAAAAGGGGTTTTTATGTTTTCAGGAAGTTTTACTGCAGTAGTAACACCGTTAAAAAACAACAAGGTTGATTTTGATGCTTACAAAAAAATTATCGATATGCAGATAGAGGCGGGAATTACAGGTATAATTCCTTGCGGTTCTACGGGCGAATCTGCAACATTATCCCACCAAGAACACGATGAAGTTATAAAAAAAGCCGTAGAATTTTCAAACGGTAAATTAAAAGTTATTGCAGGAACAGGTTCAAATTCAACAGCAGAAGCAATAAGGTTATCAAAACATGCTCAAGAAGTAGGTTGTGACGGAGTTTTGCTCGTTGCACCATATTACAATAAACCTACACAAAAAGGTTTATATTTGCACTACAAAGAAGTAGCAAATGCAATAAACATTCCCGTTGTTTTATACAATATTCAAGGCAGGTCGGCAGTAAATATAGAACCTAAAACAATAGCACAACTTGCAAAAGATTGTAAAAATATAGTTGCAGTAAAAGAGGCTTCAGGCTCACTTGACCAAATGATGCAAATAAGGTTACTTTCTCCTGAAATGGATTTAATTTCCGGAGACGATGCATTAACAGTTCCTATAATGGCTATAGGCGGAACAGGTGTAATTTCTGTTTTATCAAATATATGTCCTAAAATTGTAGCCGATTTAGTTAATACAATGTTGAAAAAAGATTTTGACAAAGCAAATGAAATAGCTATTAAATGGTTACCTTTGGTAAAAGCAATGTTTATTGAAACAAACCCAATTCCGGTAAAAGCGGCAATGGCTATGATGGGAATATGTTCTGATGAGATGAGATTACCTATGTGTTCGTTATCAGACGAACATAAAGAAGCTTTAAGAAAAACATTAAAGAATTATAACCTTATATAAATTTTTGCTTAGCAAAAAATTTAAAGAACAGATATAAAATAACAAACAAGCTTATAGTTTAGAGATTAGTGTTTAGGGCTGAGAGATGAGAAACTATAAGCTTTCAGCTCTAAGCTCTAAACTAAATTTTGCAAAACAAAATTTAATTATAAATTGGAGTATAAAATGGTTAACATAATAGTTTGCGGTGCATGCGGAAGAATGGGTAGCGGAATAATAAGTATGGCAAAACAGGATAAAGATTTTAATATTGTTGCCGGCATAGAAATAGATAACCATCCTTCAATAGGAAACAAACATCCTTTAATAGTAAAATCCTCCGAAATGGAAAATGTGGTAAATTCAGGTGATATAATAATAGACTTTACAATTGCCTCAAACACAATGAAAAATGTTGAACTTGCATTGAAGAAAAATGCAAAAATAGTTATAGGAACAACCGGTTTAACCGACGAAAACAAACAAACTTTAAAAAAAGCTTCAGAAAAGATTTCAATAGTTTTTGCGCCGAATATGTCAACGGGAATAAATTTATTGTTGGATATAGTTGAAAACATTGCAAAAAAAATTCCTGACTATGATGTTGAAATTGTTGAAATTCATCACAATAAGAAAAAAGATTCCCCCTCAGGAACAGCAATAAGGCTTGCTGAAGCTATTGCTGCCGGACATAACAAAAATTTAAAAGATGTAGGAATTTACGGAAGATACGGAACACAAGCTTTAAGAAAACCAGGAGAAATAGGAGTGCATGCCGTCAGGTGCGGTGATGTTTGCGGAGACCATACCGTATATTTTGCAAGTGAAGGTGAAAGAATAGAGATATCACATAAAGCAACATCAAGAGCAGGGCTCGTTGCCGGTGCATTAAGAGCAGCAAAATGGATTGCAAACAAACCTGCAGGACTTTACGATATGCGAGATGTCCTTGGCTTAAAAGCTTAAACAAATTGCAAAGCAATTTATTGATGTATGGATGTATAGAAGTAGATAAATTATAAGTTTGTGGGTTATAAACTTATCAACTGATCGGCTAATCAGCTTATCAGCTGTTATTATAGGAGAAAAAATGGAAATCAAAACTAATGAAAAACTAAGTAAATTACCGCCTTATCTTTTTATTGAAATCGATAGAAAGAAAAAAGAAGCAATTGACAGAGGTGCAGACATAATATCATTGGGAGTCGGCGACCCGGATATGCCTACACCCGATCATATAATAAAATCGGGGCAAGTTGCACTTACAAAACCTGCAAACCACCAGTATCCTTTCGGTGCAGGTATGCTTTCTTTTAGAAAAGCTGTTGCCGACTGGTACAAAACAAGGTTTAATGTCGACTTAAATCCTAACAACGAAGTTTGTGCTTTAATAGGTTCAAAAGAAGGTATAGGCCATATGCATTTGGCTTTTATAAATCCGGGTGATGTTGTGTTAATTCCGGAACCGGGATACCCGGTATACAATACCGGAACTATTTTTACCGACGGACAACCTTATTTTATGCCGTTACTTGAAGAAAACGGTTTTTTACCGGATTTGGATGCAATTCCGGAAGATATTGCAAAAAAAGCAAAAATCATTTTTGTAAATTATCCTAATAATCCGACGGCAGCCATTGCTCCGAAAGAATTTTATGTTAAACTTATAGCTTTTGCAAAAAAATATAATATTATCGTTGCACATGACAGTGCATATTCGGAAATTTATTATGATGAAAACGAAAAACCTATGAGTTTTTTGGAAGTTGAAGGTGCAAAAGAAGTAGGTGTGGAATTTCATTCTTTATCAAAAACTTACAATATGACAGGTTGGCGTTTAGGCTGGGTTTGCGGTAGCAAAGATATTGTCGGTGCAATTGCAAAAGTTAAAGATAATTACGATTCCGGTTGCTTTCAAGCAATACAGGAAGCCGGTATTACTGCATTAACCGCTTCACAGGATTGTGTTGAAAACATGAGAAAAATTTACAAAGAAAGAAGAGATGCTCTTTGTGACGGATTAAACAAATTAGGGTGGAATGTAGTAAAACCTAAAGCAACATTTTATGTTTGGGCAAAAATCCCTAAAGGTTATAAATCATCGGAAGTTGTTGCAAAACTTTTAGACGAATGTGCAATAGTATGTACACCCGGTAACGGTATGGGTAAATCGGGAGAAGGTTATGTCAGGTTTGCATTAACGGTAGGTGTTCCCAGAATTAAAGAAGCACTTGAAAGAATAGCAAAAGTCAAGTGGTAAAAAATAAAGGGAGGTTTTTTCAAATGAAATATGTATGCAAAGTATGCGGTTGGACAAGTGAAGACGGAGCAAAGCCGGATAAATGCCCTATTTGCGGTGCACCTGCAGATAAACTTGAACCTATGTCGGAAGGTGAAAAAACTTATGCAACCGAACACAAAATAGGTGATGGACAAGTAGAAGATAAAGAAATTGTTGAAGGTTTAAGATCAAATTTTAATGCAGAATGCACAGAAGTTGGAATGTATTTGGCAATGAGCAGAGTTGCAGAAAGAGAAGGTTATCCCGAAATTGCCGATGCTTTTAAAAGATATGCTTTTGAAGAAGCCGAACATGCAGCAAAATTCGCCGAATTATTAGGTGAAGTTGTAACAAATTCTACAAAGAAAAATCTTGAACTTAGAGCACAGGCAGAACATGGTGCATGTGCAGGTAAAATGGAAATTGCAATGAAAGCAAAAAAATTAAATTATGATGCAATACATGATACCGTTCATGAAATGGCAAAAGATGAAGCAAGGCACGGTAAAGGTTTTGATGGCTTACTAAAAAGATATTTTAAATAAAAATTATTTTAAAATTTTTGATTTTGTAGTTTATTAAAAATTCACAAGCTATTATTAGCTTGTGAATTTTTGATTAATTATTAAATTACTATATAATTGTTTATTATATAATTTTTAGATTGGCAAATTTTGCAAGTAATTTTTTCCACTGACCGCCGTTAAATAAAACAATTAATTTTAAATCGTCACCAGAACCGGACTTTTCTATAATTTTACCGTTACCGAATGTTGGATGTGATACCATAGTTCCTATTTGGTAAGGGCTGTTATCCATTTTTTGAGGAATATCCATTGTATCTTCAAAAGGGACTTCAACATCTTTATTAAAATTAAATTCATTTCTTGTATTTATAACTCTGTTTGCCGCAGAATTAGATAAATGCTCGGTAAAGCCTGCTTCCAAAAGGAACCTTGATGGAATTGTCGGATTAGATTCTCCAAATAAAGTTCTTACACTTACCCAACTTAAATACAAATTTTCTTTAGCTCTTGTCATACCGACATACATAAGCCTTCTTTCTTCTTCAAGCTCACTTTTATCAATATAATAATTTTTTCTATCTCTCATAAAAGGAAACAATCCCTCTTCAAGCCCGACTATAAAAACATTTTTAAATTCCAAACCTTTTGCTAAATGTAATGTCATAAGGGTAACTTTATCGGAACTATCTTCCCAAGTATCGATATCGCTTACAAGTGCAATTTGCGATAAATATCCTGCCAAAGTTTTATCAGGTGAACGGTCTTCAAAATCCTGCACGGCAGAAACAAGTTCTTTTATATTTTCCATTTTACTTTTTGCTTCGGGAGTATCAGCAGTTTCAAGTTCTTTTAAATATCCGATATCATTAATAAGTTTTTCAACTATATACTTAACGGCATATGTTTGCTTTATATCAATAAATTTTTGAATTGTATTTCTGAAATTATTTAAACCTGCAAGAGAAGCACGCGAAACAATAGTTGTATCTACATATTTAATTGCTTCAAAAAGAGATATATTTTTTTCTTTAGCAAAACTTTCCAATTTTTCAATTGATGTTTTACCTATTCCTCTTTTGGGGACATTAACTATTCTTTTAAAACTTATGTTGTCACTAGGATTATGTATAAGTTTTAAATATGCCATAATATCTTTAATTTCAGCTCTGTCATAAAATTTTAAAGAGCCTACTATTGCATAAGCAACACCGTTTCTTCTTAAAGCATCTTCCAGTGCCCTTGATTGTGCGTTTGTTCTGTAAAAAATTGCAAAATCGGATAATTTATAATTTTTATTATTTGCTTTGTTTATTAAAATCATGTCGACGGTTCTGTGTGCTTCGTCGTTTTCGTTCATATTTTGAAAAACATTTATAACACCGTTATCTTCATTTTCCGTCCATAATTGTTTTGCAACCCTGCCTTCGTTATTTTGTACAACATTCCATGCTCTTTTTAAAATTTTAGGTGTCGACCTGTAATTTTGTTCCAATTTAACATTTGTACACTGCGGATAATCTTTTTCAAAAGATAAAATATTATTTATATCTGCTCCGCGCCACGAATAAATACTTTGGTCATCGTCACCCACAACACATAAATTTTTATATTTATCCGTTAAAAGTTTTGTAAGCACATATTGTGCATGGTTTGTATCCTGATATTCGTCAACCATAACATATTGAAATTTTCCCTGATATTTTTGTAATATTTCAGGGTTATT
>Ga0310690_10003848_pt1 | contig 21988 bp, 15 predicted proteins | sample AusTroGonzalo_MG_2_FD_207661 | JGI IMG/M metagenome (GOLD analysis project Ga0310690, IMG submission 207661) | Bovine rumen microbial communities from tropical cattle in Woodstock, Queensland, Australia - Gonzalo_04 (v2) (version 2) | ecosystem: Host-associated > Mammals > Digestive system >... | reverse complement strand
GCTGCGGTTCAGCAGTCTGCTGGGGCGCGCTGGCTTTGGCGATGGATTCGCGCATTTCCGTATCGGCGATGGTGTTCTTCATCTGATAGTAATCCAGGACACCCATCTTGCCTTCCCGCAACGCGGTGGCCATTGCCCGCGGCACTTCGGCTTCGGCTTCGACGACCTTCGCGCGCATTTCCTGAACGGAAGCCTTCATTTCCTGCTCCCGGGCGACTGCCATGGCGCGGCGCTCTTCCGCCTTCGCCTGGGCGATCCGGCGGTCGGCTTCAGCCTGGTCCATCTGCAGCTGGGCACCGACGTTCCGGCCTACGTCCACATCCGCGATATCGATGGAAAGGATTTCGTAAGCGGTTCCGGCATCCAGGCCCTTGTCCAGCACGGTACGGCTGATCAGGTCCGGGTTTTCCAGCACCTGTTTATGGGTTTCCGCGCTGCCGACGGTGGTCACGATACCTTCGCCGACACGGGCGATGACAGTTTCCTCGCCGGCACCGCCGACCAGGCGCTCAATATTGGTGCGCACGGTGACCCGGGCTTTAGCCCGCAGCTCAATACCGTCCTTGGCGATAGCCGCGACCACGGGCGTTTCGATGACCTTGGGGGTAACGCTCATCTGGACGGCCTGGAACACATCGCGGCCGGCCAGGTCAATCGCGCAGGCTTTTTCAAAGGCCATTTCGATATTGGCGCGCTGGGCGGCGATCAGGGCATTGATCACCCGGTCCACATTACCGCCGGCCAGGTAGTGGGTTTCCAGCTGGCTGATGGTCAGGTTCAGGCCGGCTTTGTTGGCTTTGATCAGGGGATAGACCAGCCGCTGCGGCTGGATGCGGCGGATCCGCATGCCGATCAGGGCGCTGATCGGAATATGCACGCCGCTGGCCAGGGAGGAAATCCACAGGCCCATGGGCACAAAGTGCAGGAAGATCGCCAGGGCGATCAGCACGACGACGATAATCAGGGGAATCATGATTGCAGGTTCCAGCATGGTGTATTAACCTCCTTCGGTTGTCGGACATCTGTATGAACAATGTTTTGCCGCGGGAAGCGGCAGGAGCATTTATTCCACGGGCTTAATCAGCAGGTGATCGCTCTCCGTGCCGATGACGCGGACCGCCCTCCCTTTTTCCAGGAAATCTCCTGCGCTGGAAGCGTTCAGGCGCTGCCCGTCGATTTCAATGAAGCCGGCGGGACGCAGGGGCGTTACGACCGTGCCCTCCCGGCCGATCCAGGGATTGCTGCCGGCGGAGGGATTATTTTCCACCGGTTCCTCCGTATCCTTCAGCACCAGCGGGCTTTTGCTCAGGCGGCCTTTCATGGCGCTCCGGTACGAAATGAATACCGCCAGCCCGATCACGAGCAGCACGCCAAAGAGCGCGATCAGCGCGGGAACTGTTCCGAAGCGCCGGCCGGTCAGGATAATTGCGACGATTTCCAGCACGACTCCGGAGATCCCGGCTATACCGAATCCGGGAATGAAGGCTTCCGTGATGACCAGCCCGGTTCCCACGACAAAGCAGAGAATCAGCAGCAGATTAGATGCAATCAGATCCATGACGTTTTCCTCCTTTCCTCGATCGATTCCGAATCAAGCATACCGAATATTTCCCGGCAGATAAAGGCCTTTTTCGGCAAAATAGCCGGGCTTATTTTTCTGATGCTTTATTATAGCAAAGAACCGGAGATTAATCAATCTCCGGTGCGGGATGGGCAAAGGGGAGGAACGCCCGCTTCATGCGGCGCGCTTCAGGACGCGGAGGCCGCGCTTTTCGGGGAGTTTTCCGGCTTCCTGGCCGGGCATCAGACGCATCCGCAGGGTGCGCATGGTGCGGAAATAACAGGGAAAGAGGAAGGCATCCGCAGCGATCCAGGCGGCGGGGTTGGCCAGGCAGGCGCCGGTGAAGCCCAGGGCTGGCACCAGGACCAGGGCCACAAGGATGCGGGCGACCATCTCAAACAGGCCGGCAAACATGGCCACCCGGGTGAAACCCATGCCCTGAATGGTCAAGCGGACGATATTGACGAACAGCAGCGGAATATAGAATGCGGCGCAGATCGTGAGATAACGGACGCCCATATCCGTGACATCCGGCGCGGCGGCGGGATCGATGAACAGGCCCAGCATTGGCCGGGTGAAGAAGAGAACCACGACAAAGGCGCCGATACAGTAAACGACGCCGATCCGCGAAGCGGCCTTCAGCCCCTCATGCACCCGGTCCAGCTTCTTCGCCCCGACATTCTGGCCGGCAAAAGTCGCCATCGTGGTGGCAAGGGCGTCGAAAACGCAGGCGAAGAACATGCTGAGCTTGGAGGCGGCGCTGATGGCGGCAACGGCGCTGACGCCCAGGCCATTCACAGACCACTGGACCACCACGGCGCCGATGGCCGTGATTGAAAACTGCAGGCCCATCGGCAGGCCGACACCCAGCATATGCTTTGCCATCGGAAGGGAAAAGACGCGATCCTCCCGGGACATGCGCAGAATCGGGAAACGGCGGACCATGACAATGACGCAGCCGATGCCGGACAGCAGCTGGCTGACCGCGGTGGCAACAGCGGCGCCGGCCACATCCATTTTGACGACGATGATCAGGAACAGGTCCAGGACGATATTGATGAGGGAGGCCATGACCAGAAACAGCACGGGCGTCCGGCTGTCCCCGAGGGAACGGAGGATGCCGCTGGCCATGTTATACAAAATGCAGCAGGGAATCGCGGCGAAGATAATCCTGATATAGGAAGCGGAATCGTCGATAATCTCCTCCGGCGTGTTCATCAGCCGGAGCAGGGGCTTGCACAGCAGCGAAGCAGAGACCGCGAAAATAACGGACAGCACCGCGCTGAGGACGATCGCATGAAAAACACTGCGGCGCACTTCGGCTTCATTGCGGGCGCCGAAGGCCTGGGCGACGGGAATCGCAAAGCCGGAGCACAGGCCCAGGCAGAGGCCGATGACCAGGAAGTTGACGGAGCCGGTGGCGCCGACGGCGGCCAGCTTGTCCGGCCCGAGATAACGGCCGACAATGGCCGTATCCACGAAGGAATAGAACTGCTGGAAAAGCACTCCGAAAAGCAGGGGGGCAGCGAAGGAAAGAATCAGCTTCAGGGGCTTTCCTTCGGTCAGGTCACGGGTTAATGTACGGGCCATTGTAAAAATCCTTTCTCAGCAACCAACGGACGATCTCAGCGGTTCCTTCGCGCGGACGAATGCCGGGAAGGCCGGAACGCGGGCGAAACAGGCAACCGCCAAGGACAGCTTCCGGGGCTGTCCGAAAGGTTATAGCATGTTTGCAGGGGGAAAACAAGTGAAAAAAACGATATAAATCAGGAAAAAAACGATGTTTTTCCGTCCGGGGCAGCGGGCGGACGAAAATGGTTGAATCTGACCTGATCCGCAAAAGAAATGCGCATACACAGGCGGGAAAGAATATGATAAAATGATCAGGCTAAAACGAAGAAAGTGAGGGAAGCAGGATAAAATGACCAGCGAAGAACGGGCAAAGACATTAACCGTCGCCTACATCGGCGGCGGATCCCGGGGATGGGCCTGGGGATTTATGAAAGATCTGGCCATGGACGCGGATTTATGCGGAACGATCCGCCTGTACGACATCGATCGGGCGGCCGCGGAGCGGAACAAAACCATCGGGGAAAAGATCAGCGTCCATCCGGATGCGGTTTCTCACTGGGAATACGAAGTGAGCGGAAGCCTGAAGGAAGCACTGACCGGGGCCGATTTTGTGGTGATCTCTATTCTTCCGGCCACCTTCGACGAGATGGAGAGCGACGTTCATCTGCCAGAACGGGTCGGGATCTGGCAGCCGGTGGGCGATACTGTCGGCGCGGGCGGATTTATGCGCGCCATGCGGACGATTCCGATGTTTGTGACGATCGCTGAGGCGATCCGGGACTATGCCCCGGAGGCGTGGGTGATCAACTACACCAACCCGATGAGCCTCTGCGTACGGACCCTGTACGAAGTATTCCCGGGAATCAAGGCCTTCGGATGCTGCCATGAGGTGTTCGGAACGCAGAAGCTGCTCTGCTTCATGCTCAAATCCGAGCTGGGGATCGAGGGCGTGAAGCGGCAGGAACTGTATACCACCGTGACCGGTATCAACCATTTCACCTGGATAACCCGGGCCAGCTGGAAGGGGATGGACCTGATGCCCCTGTACGCGGCGTTTGCGGACAAGTATGCTGAATCCGGCTATACGGAGGGACAGGACGACAACTGGATGAACAACATGTTCGCCTGCGCACACCGGGTGAAAATGGACCTGTTCCGCCGTTACGGCGCCATCGCCGCCGCCGGTGACCGGCATCTGGCGGAGTTTATGGCGCCCTGGTACACAAAGGATCCGGAGACCGTAAAGGAATGGATGTTCTCGCTGACGACGGTTGCCTGGCGCAAGGAAGACCTGAAGAAGCGTCTGAAGCATTCCGATGACCTGATCAGCGGGGCCGAGGCCATTGAACTGAAGGGATCCGGCGAGGAAGGCCACCTGCTGCTGAAGGCCATCCTGGGACTGGGAGACCTGACTTCCAATGTGAATGTTCCCAACCGGGGACAGGTGGCCAATCTGCCGCTGGGCGCCGTTGTGGAAACGAACGCGCTGTTCGGACGGGACCGGATTGAGCCGGTGCTTGCCGGACCGATTCCCGGGAATATCCTGCCGCTGGTGGCCCGCCATGTGCATAACCAGGAGAATACCCTGCGGGCCGCGATGGCTTGCGACCGGAAACTGGGCTTTACCACATTCATGAATGACCCACAGCTGGCTGCAGTGACGCTGAAAGACGGGCAGAAGCTGTTTGACGACATGCTGGAGAACCAGCGGGCCTATCTGCCGAAAGCCTGGTTCCAATAAAAGGCAGCCAATCGCCCGCAAAACGAAGAAAACGGATTCCGGAAGCTTCCGGAATCCGTTTTTTCAGGCATGGGGCGGATCAGTGGCAAGAACCGCCATGGCAGGAACAGCCGGAGCAGCCCGGACAACCGGAACAGCCGCAGCTGCAGCCGCCGGATTTTTTGACTTTGCGGACCCGGCGGAGGGCCAGGAACACGAGGGCCAGGACCGCCAGAAGAATCAGGATATCAAAAATATTCATATTGCCGCCTCCTCATCAAACAACCTGCCGGCTTTGCTCCCGGGAATCAAAGGCCCAGGGCGGAGCCAAGCTGATAAACCACGAGGGAAACCAGCCAGGCGAGAGCGCACTGGCCGAAGACAACGCCGAGGGCATATTTGCGGCCGAGCTCCCGGCGGACGGAGGCCACGGCAGCCACGCAGGGAGTATAGAGCAGGGAGAAGACCAGCATGACGCAGGCCGTCAGGGAGGGGAAAACAGCGGCGATTCCGCCCGGGAACATGCTCTCCAGGGAGGCAACCACGCTTTCCTTGGCCATAAAACCGCTGACCAGGCTGGTAATCAGCCGCCAGTCCCCAAGGCCGACCGGCCGGAAGACCGGCACCAGAAGCCCGGCCAGCGCGGCCAGGATGCTGTCCTGCGGATCCAGGACCAGATTCATCCGGAAGCTGCAGTGGCTCAGCAGCCAAACGACCAGGGTGGCGACCAGAATGATGGAGAAGGCCCGCTGCAGGAAATCCTTGGCCTTTTCCCACAGGAGCTGAACCACATTGCGGGGGCTGGGGAGCCGGTAGTTCGGCAGTTCCATGACGAAGGGAACCGCCTCGCCCCGGAAGAGCGTTTTCTTATAAACCAGGGCGGCCAGAATGCCGAACACGATGCCCAGCAGATAGATGCAGGTGATGATCCACCAGGCATTGCCGGGGAAGAAGGCATCCACAAAGAAGCCATAAATCGGGAGCTTTGCGGTGCAGGACATAAAGGGCGTCAGCAGGATCGTCATCCGGCGGTCCCGCTCACTGGGCAGGGTGCGGGTGGACATGACGGCGGGCACCGTGCAGCCGAACCCGATCAGCATGGAAACGATGCTGCGGCCGGAGAGACCGATTTTCCTGAGCAGCTTATCCATGAAGAACGCCACCCGGGCGATATAGCCGCTGTCCTCCAGAAGGGACAGGAAGAAGAAGAGCGTGACTACGATGGGCAGGAAACTCAGCACGCTGCCGACACCGGCGAAGAGGCCGTCAGAAACCAGGCTCTGGATCAGCGGATTGACTTCGGCCCGGACCATGGCGTCCCGCACCAGCGTATCCAGGGCGGAGATGCCCTGCTCCAGGAGATTCTGGAAGAAGGGGCCGATCAGGAAAAAGGTCAGGAAGAATACCGCAGCCATGATCAGGATGAACATGGGGATGGCAGTGAACCGGCCGGTGAGCACCCGGTCGATCTTCCGGCTGCGCAGATGCTCCTGGCTTTCCCGGGGCTTGATGACACTGGTGTCGCAAACCTTGCGGATATAGTCAAAGCGCATTTCCGCCATGGCGGCGCTGCGGTCCAGGCCACGCTCCTTTTCCATCTGCAGGGCGATATGCTCCAGCATATCCCGCTCATTCTCATCCAGCGCCAGCTGCTTCAGAATGTGCGGGTCGCCCTCCAGCACCTTGGTGGCGGCGAAACGCAGGGGAAGGTCCGCCTGCCCGGCATGGTCCTCAATCAGGTGGGAGACGGCATGAATCGCCCGGTGGACCGCACCGCCGTGGTCATCGGCGCTGCAGAAATCCTGCATGGCGGGTTTTTCCTGATAGCGGGCGATATGTACCGCATGCTCCACCAGCTCATGAACGCCTTCGTTTTTACTGGCTGAAATCGGCACCACGGGCACGCCCAGCATCGCTTCCATGGCGTTGACATCCACCGTGCCGCCGTTGCCGGTCAGTTCGTCCATCATATTCAGGGCTACGACGACCGGAACATCCATTTCCAGCAGCTGCATGGTCAGGTACAGGTTCCGTTCAATGTTGGTCGCATCCACGATATTGATGATTGCCTTCGGGTGATTCACGAGCACGAAGTCCCGGCTGACCAGTTCCTCCCCGGAATAGGGGGACATGGAATAGATCCCGGGCAGGTCCGTGATGGAGGTGTTGGGCTGGCCGCGAATCGGGCCGTCCTTCCGGTCCACGGTGACGCCGGGGAAATTGCCAACATGCTGGTTGGCGCCGGTCAGCTGGTTAAACAGGGTGGTTTTGCCGCTGTTCTGGTTGCCGACCAGGGCGAAGGTCAGCTTTTCCGACTCCGGGAGCGGCGTGCCGGTGCCTTTGGGGTGAAAACGGCCTTCCTCGCCGAGGCCCGGATGATGGACTGCGCTTTTTTCCCGGGAAGCGGATGGGCCCGGAAGCGGGCCGGTGGCCGGCTCCGAAGGGATCAGTACTGCTTCGATCTGTTTCGCGTCATCCCGGCGCAGGGTGAGCTCATACCCTCGCAGGCGGAACTCCATGGGATCTCCCAGCGGGGCGAGTTTGACCAGTGTAACTTTCACCCCGGGGATCAGCCCCATATCCAGAAAATGCTGCCGCAGGGCACCGCTGCCGCCAACAGTTTCAACACGGGCGGACTGGCCCGGCTTCAGGTCGTTCAGGTTCATCATTGCTTCCCTTCCGCTTCCTTTCAGGATGAAATCCGGCTTATTATATCCCAATTGGTTAGTCTTGTCTACTATTGACTTTTGTATTTTTGACCCTTGCAAAAAAGGCCATCATGCCGGCCGGAGGCCGCCCTCGGCGCGGGAAACGGGCGATGCGCTTGCAGGAAGGGAAGGAATATAGTAAAATACAATTACACATTTGTACTGAAAACAAGTCTGGGACTGGACATTCAGGAGGAAACCATGGGTATGAAACATAAGCCGGAGGTTCAGCTGCTGCCGGACGGGAGCCGGACCTGGGCAGCCCAGTTTGAATCATTCAGCGCACAGGCCTATGTGCCGGAAGAAGATCCCCGGGCAAATATGATTAATTACGGCTTTAAGGCGCCGTATCTGCTGGTCTTCGAAGAAGAGGAGACCGGGCTGGGGGAAAAGATCGAATTCGCGGAGCGCAGCGGGCTGGCCCGGATGGCGGCAAGTTTTTCCGGCAGCGTGGTTTTTATCCGCCCACTGAACGAAGGCGGATGGGAAACGGCGACGGAGGAACTATTCACTGAACTGATTGCCGCTTCGGCCATCCGGCAGGATTACGAGGATGGCCTGGTGCGGGAGAGAAAACGGTTTACCGGCGAGATGGGGGACTGGCAGATCCGGGGCGCTATTTTCCGGACCTTCCTGTTCGGCTTTGGCGCGAGCGCCGACTATATTGCCCGCTGCTGCATGAAAACGCTGCAGGGCCAGTATCTGTGGGGCCCGGGAGAGATTACGCCGACGGCGGTCATTCTGGAGAACCTGAGCACGGTTCCCACGCCGGAGCGCCGTGATATTCCAGTGGTATCCGTGAACAATTCCCCGGAAATCAACCGTGCCCTGGAAGCTTCCTGCGACCATTTCCGGATGTGTGAGCATGCGGATTATCCCGAAATGTTTACTTCCTTCCTGGGACGGTACAAGCGCTGGTGCGGCGTGCTGGAACAGGAGGAAGACCTGGCAGCGCTGGGCATGGCGGAAGACGACCTCGTGATGACAGTCCGAACCTCGGAGGACAACCGGGGAGATTTCACCGGCACCAAAGAGCATCAGACAGGCGTGGTGGTCTGGTACCGCCATGAGCTGCGGGACCAGGGGCCGATGCCGCTGGTGCTGGCCTTCCACGGCGGCGGCGACTCTGCCTTCCACATCGGCTGGGTGTCCGGCTGGTGGCGCGTGGCGATGCGGAACGACTTCCTGCTGGCGGCGGTGGACAACCATCTGAACTGCTCCGCCACGGAGATTCAGGATATCATCCGCCAGCTCAGGGAACAGTATCCGATTGACGAAACCAGAATCTATGCCACCGGCTTTTCCATGGGAGGCTGCAAAACCTGGGACCTGTACCAGGAATACCCGGCGACCTTTGCGGCGCTGGCGCCGATGGACGCCACCTTTGAAGTGGGGAAAAACCAGTGGGGCGAGTATACGGACAAGCTGATTAACCGGATGGTGCCGGTACCTGTGTTCTATGCAGCCGGGGAAAAGACCCCTCTGCCGGAGCTACCGTGCCAGGCGGAAAAGTGCCTGGACCGGATTGCCTACGTATTCGGCGTAAACCAGGTCAAAAAGCCTTTTACAGCCGTTTTCGCGGAAAAAGACCAGTGGGAGGATCCGCTGTGGGGCATGGCGGCAGACCGGGTGAAGGAAATTCAGGATCCCTCACGGGGAAGCGTGCTGAGGCTGCATGAGTACGACAGCACGGATGGCAGGTGCAAAACGGTGCTGGCGGATATCAGCGGGCAGGGACATGAGTGCCGGGAGCACACGTGCGAGCACGCCTGGCAGTTTATGAGCCAGTTCCATCGATAAATGAAAACAAAACAGCCCGGAAACCGCAGCAGGTTTCCGGGCTGTTTTGTTTACGTCACAGGCATGGCTGCTCAGGATGCTCGCGGCCCATGTTCATGGAGAGGACAGCGCCCATCGCGGTGACGGCATAGGCCATGATGGCATAAAGGACGAGGGAATCCGAGTTCCATTCGCCGAGAAAATGCAGAAGCGCCAGCAGGACGCCGCAGAGAATCATCAGCCCGCCGGGCAGTTTTCCGGCCTGGCCGCGCATCGCGCAGGCGAGGGCCGCGAAACTGACGGCGGAAGCCAGCACACAGATCCGCATCCATACGTCAAAGCGGGGCTTGTCAAAGGCGAACTCAGCACAGACCACCGTCAGGGCGGCCAGGGTCATCGTCAGGAAAGACAGGATGACCTGCGCTTTTCCGGGCTTATGGCGAACCACCAGCAGCACCAACAGCACCACCAGGGAGACGAGGGCCGCCACCTGGGAAAACCGGACAAAACTGTTAAAGGTGCAGACATACTCATCCCGCCGGAACTGCTCCAGCAGCATCTGGGTCGTGCCCAGAAGCGTGACGAAGACAGCGGTGACTTCCCCGCGGCGGGCCCGGCGGCCCAGAGAAAGCAGGACAGCGAGAATGACGAGGGCAGCCACAGCCTCCCAGAACCAGACGGCATAGGACCATTCCACCCAGTCCTCTTCCTGATAGGTGATATAGGCCAGGGGGAAGAATTTCGCTTTGTCCGGCTCCACGCCGATGCCGTAACCGGCACCGGAGAAGTATTCCGCCAGCCGGCCGAACAGGAGGGCAGCGGCGGCACCGGGGGCCAGCGCATCCGTGATTTCCGCCAGGGGAAGCTTCAGCACACGGGAATAAATCCAGGCGGCCAGAAAACCGCCGATGACAGCGCCGTAAAGGGTGTAGCCGCCCCGCCAGAGCTCCAGGAACTGCATCAACGGAGATTCGGCATCCTCCATGTTAAACAGGCTCCAGAACCAATGGCCGAAGAGGATGGCGAAGAGAAGCACTGCCGGCAGCGCGGGACGGACAGCCTTTTTCCGGGCGGCCAGAAGGACGCCCACCAGCGCGCCAGCGAACATGAGCAGGCTGTAAGGGGTTACCAGCAGCGGCCCCAGGGCCAGAATCGGTTCCCTCGAATCCATAACAATACGCTCCTTTTCCGATCAGGGCTCTGCGGTGACGAAATAAATCATATCGCCGATGGCGCGGTTGCTCTTGCCGCCGTTGCCCAGGGCATTGAGCCGGTCTGTGCCCAGCACCAGCGCGGCGGAGGAACCGCCGTCGAGGTTAAAGGCCTGCAAGGCGCCCATATCCCAGGCCATGCGGGCCATCTGATCGGTGGAGAAGCCGCCGCCTTCGGACTGCTCTGGGCCTTCGGCAGTGATGATCAGATAGCTCAGGGGGCCCATCTGGCAGAGGGTGGTACGCTGGGTTTGCTTGAAGGAGCCGATCTGGCGGACCAGGGTGTCGTCCACCTCTGTGCCTTTCTGCTTGCTGTATCCGGGAGAGGTGTTCAGATGGACCAGCTCGCCGTCAATGACCAGCGCCGGCCCGAAGACAAAGCTGTTGACAATATTATCCGCAAAATCCGAAGAAGCGACCGTTTCCTTTTTGGCATGGCGGAGGATATGGAAATCCCCGGCGGTATCAATAAAGAGGCCGTCATAATAGCCGTAGTCCACATTGCGCTTCAGGACACCGTTGCGGTAAATGACGCCGCGGCCCTGCTTCTCCTTGGCTTTGAACCAGTCGCCGTTGATGGCCAGGACGGACTTGACCCGCCCGGCCCGGTCCTTGACGGAGGCTTCGCCGCCGAAGGTTTCCGTGCGCAGCTGGGAAGGGTCCGCAATCTGGACAAAGGTAAAGAAAACCTTGGTGTTCATGATGGTCCGGGTTTCAATCCGGACGGAGATCGTGCTGTCCGTATAGCCGGCATGGTCCGGCAGGAAGGCGCCGCTGTGCGGGGCATAGGGCGCGGGGATCGCAACGTTCTTCTTGCTTTCGCCTACCGGCAACGGATCCGGATTCGGATTGGCCAGATCCACCGGAACATATTCCGGCAGATCCTCCTTTGTCCATCCGATCGGGTGGCCGTCGTCGGTCATGAGGGATTCCCCGGCGGGCTCCTCCATCACGATTTCCTCGATGTCCGTATCCGAATCGCTGCCCTCGGCATAGGCATCCAGGGCGCCGGAAGGGATGATAAAGGGAATCAGCAGCAGAAGAATGACCAGGGGAATCAGCCAGAGCAGTTTGCTTTTATTGTTCATGCGGTTGCCTCCGAAATCAGTGCTTTTCCGACAATATCAGGGAAAAAAGCCGGGAAAATGGTATCATGCGGCCCGGAAAAAGTCAATGTCCGGTCAATGCCTCATAGGTGACGCCATACTTTTCCGCGATGTCCCGGGCGAAGGATTTTCCTTCCGGAGGCGCGATCCGGACCCGGAAGGAATGCCGGCCGTTGACGGTTTCCGATACCAGGGAAAGGGCCCTGCCGGGACGGGAAGGATCATTGACCGCCTGGTCCAGATCCCGGGCCAGCTTATGCATATGCGTGTTATAGATGGCACGGCAGTTCCGATCCAGCAGGGCTTTGACGGAATCCACGGCAATATAGTATCCTTCCTCGAAGGATGTGGTGGAGAAGGTTTCGTTCAAAAGCACCAGGCTGTTTTCGGAACAGAGGGAGAAGAGCTCCTTAAACCGGCGGCATTCCTCCCCCAGGCGGCCCAGGTCCAGCGTTTTGTCCTCATCGGCAGGGAAATGAGTCAGCACCTGGTCCGCCGGATCAAAGGCAAAGGATTCGCCGGGAACAAAAATCCCGCTCTGGGCCAGCAGGAACAGCTGCCCCACGGCCTGGGTGACCGTGGTTTTTCCGCCCCGGTTGGCGCCGGTCAGCACATAGATCCGCTTTTCCGCGTCAAAGGACAGGTCGTTGGGAACCACCCGCTCCGGCGGCTCCGCACCGATCAGCTTCAGGTTATAGAACCCCCGGGCTTCCATTCGGGTGGCAGTTTTCTCCCCGGGGAGCACCTGCGGTTTGCAGAAGCGCCAGCCTTTTCCCTTCAGGACGGACAAATATTCTGCCCAGCGGGTATAGAAAACCAGTTCGGGAATCAGATCGGCAATTTCCTTGACGCTGATATTGACATATTTGGCCAGGGTGGCCTTCAGTTTCCGGACAAGGCGGGACACCAGCATCGAAGCGGCGGAATCCATCTGGCGCGGCACATTGGCGGAACCGTCGGCTGCCGGGACGGAGGCCATCGTGAGCCCCAGCAGCGGATTGCGCAGAACCGCCGCGGTATGGCTCAGCTGGTCCAGGCCGGAGGACAGCGCGGAGCCCAGGGTGGCAGGCCAGGCAGAATAACTGCCATTCCAGTCCGCCTCCTGATGAATGTCATCCCTCGGGTTCACGGCGCTGACGAAGTGGCGCAGAATGCCGGAATAGGAGAAGGGCTTGGCGTTCACGGTAATCAGCCCCATGCTGACCGCTTCAAAGCGGTCATTCAGGTTTACGCCCAGCGTCAGGCTTTTGACCTGGGAAGCGGAGACCCGCATCTCCTCCACGTCTTTTTTCAGGGCGGCAAACCCGTTTTCCGCATAGATGCCATCCACGGTCTCCTTCAGCTGGACCAGGCCCCGGGAGGACAGGCTCGCATCGGAGAGACATTCCCGGATTTCCTCCACGGTGATGATATAATCGTGGTATTCCTCCAGGCGGTGTAACAGGTCCCAGAGGCTGTCGTCCCGGTCGTTGGGGCGGACGGTGACGCCGTAATCATAAAAGGTTTTGACCTGCTCGAGCAGCTTCATCAGCCGGTTCCGGATTTCCGGATGGGCCAGCAGATCCTCAAACACGTCCGCACGGAAGGCGCTGACCCGGGGATCGGGCGTCAGGCTGGTCATGACCCGGCGGATCAGGGGAACTTCCTGTGGCTGCGCTGCGATTTTTTCCGTCAGGACGTCCAGCCCCAGGTCATGCCAGGCGGTTTCCGGCAGCGGCCGGTATTCCACTTCCTCCTGCCAGGGGAAAAGAATGCTCAGATGGGATTTCGGGCTCACTTGGAGATAACCTCCTTTCCGCGATTACACCTTGTTTTTCACCATGGTCAGGGCGATGCGTTTTTTCTTTTCATCCACTTCCACGACCCAGACTTTGACGACATCGCCCACCTTGACGACCTCGGAGGGATGGCGGATGAAACGGTCGGACATGCGGGAGATATGCACCAGCCCGTCCTGATGCACGCCGATATCCACAAAGGCGCCGAAATCGATCACGTTGCGCACGGTGCCTGTCAGCTCCATGCCCGGGACCAGATCCTTCATATCCAGGACATCGGTGCGGAGCACCGGGCGAGGGAGCTCGTCACGGGGATCCCGGCCGGGCTTGGCGAGCTCGGAGAGCATGTCATTCAGCGTCGGGAGACCGACGCCGATTTCTTCCGCCAGTTTCTGATGGCCGTACTGCGAGGCCCGGTGAACAATATCCGGCACGCCACCGCGGATTTCCTTCAGGTCATAGCCCAGTTTTTCCAGCAGGGCTTTGGCTGCATCATAGCTTTCCGGATGCACGGCCGTGGCGTCCAGCGGGTTTTTGCTGTCTGCCACCCGCAGGAAGCCGGCGCACTGCTCATAGGCGCGGGGCCCCAGTTTCGGCACTTTCTTCAGGGTGGCCCGGGAAGGAATGCCGTTTTCCTCCCGATAGGCCACGATGTTTTTCGCCAGGGCCGGGCCGATGCCTGCCACATGGGAAAGCAGCTCCGCCGAAGCGGTGGATACCTCCACGCCCACCTGGTTGACACACTGTTCCACGACGCCGTCCAGCGCATCGGTCAGCTCCGCCTGCTTCAGGTCATGCTGGTACTGGCCGACGCCGATGGCTTTCGGGTCGATTTTGACCAGCTCCGCCAACGGGTCCTGCATGCGCCGGGCGATAGAAACGGCGCTGCGCTGGGTCACGTCGAAATCCGGGAACTCCGCCGCGGCCAGCTTGCTGGCGGAATAGACGGAGGCGCCGGCCTCACTGACGATCATGTAGGCGACGCCGGGGAGCTCCGGGAGCAGGGAGGCGATGAACTGTTCGCTTTCCCGGCTGGCGGTGCCGTTGCCGATGGCGATGGCCGTGACGCCGTATTTCCTGACGAAGCCCTTGATCAGCCGGGCTGCGGCGGCCTTGCCGGCCTCCGCGCCGGGAAGGGTGAAATGGCCGACGCCCGTATCCAGCACCTTGCCGTTTTCATCGACAACGGCCAGCTTGCAGCCGGTGCGGAAGCCCGGGTCTACACCCAGGGTTACTTTTCCCTTGATCGGCGGCTGCATCAGCAGCTGATGCAGGTTCTGGGAGAAGACCCGGATGGCGGACACATTGGCCCGGTCCGTCAGCTCGTTGCGGATTTCCCGCTCCAGGGAAGGGAAAACCAGACGCTCCAGCGCATCCTCGCAGGCCAGCGCCACCTGCCGGGAGGAGGTGCTTTCCCCGCGGACCCAGGTTTTCTTCACAATGGCATCCGCCTTGTCCATGGGCCCTTCCAGCGTGACTTTCAGGAACTCCTCCCGCTCGCCGCGGTTGACCGCCAGAATCCGGTGGGCAGCCATGGAACGGACGGGTTCGGAGAAGTCATAATACATGCTGTAAACGCTGTCCTCGTCCTTTGCGGCCTTCGTCCGAAGGATGCCTTCCCGCAGAAGCAGCTCCCGCAGGGCTTTGCGCACATCCGCGTCATCGCTGACGGTTTCCGCCAGGATATCCCGGGCGCCGGCGAGGGCGGCCTCCGCGTCGGGGACCTCCTTGTCGGGGTCAATATACTTCGCGGCTTCGGCTTCGGGATCCCCCTTCGGATTCTGGAGCATGAGCCAGAGGGCCAGCGGTTCCAGGCCCTTTTCCTTGGCGACGGTGGCCCGGGTACGGCGCTTCGGGCGGAAGGGCCGGTACAGGTCCTCCAATTCCGACAGGGTGGCCGCAGCGGCCAGGCGCGCAGACAGTTCCTCCGTCAGCACATCCTGTTCGGTCAGGGCTTTTTCGATCTCTTCCCGGCGCTTTTCAAGATTCCGGAGGTATTCCAGGCGTTCGGCCATTTCCCGCAGGATCTGGTCATCCAGGGAGCCGGTGGCTTCCTTGCGGTAGCGGGCGATGAAAGGGATCGTGTTGCCGGCGTCCAGCAGATCAATGACGGCCTGAACCTGGGCGGGGCGCAGGGAAAATTCCCGGGCGAGAAGTTCTGTGAAGTTCATGAATGGGGACCTCCTGAGGATGATGTTTTTTCGTGTTGCTTTTTCCAAGCCTCTTTATATGCCCGCTCCAGGGCTTTTTCGGCTCCGGGGCGGTTGTTCTTTTCCAGGAATGCGGCGATGCTTCCCCGAACCTTGATGATTTCCTCCCGGAATTCCCGGGCAGAGGTGCGCATCGCCGCATTTCCGCCGGCAATCAGCTGCTCCGGCTGGTCCGATGTCACCACCCGGATCCGGCCGGTATTCCTGCCCAGGAAAGTAGTTTGTTCGATGAAAGCATCCGCTGTCTGGGACTGGCGGGTATAGATGACGAAAATATTCTGGTACTTTTCGGCGGAGCCGGGATTGCCGGGGACCCGGTAAGCATCGAAAACGAGGATGACCCGGTGGCCGGTGGCGCCGGAATAGTTGCAGAGCAGGTCGGCCAACGCTTTGCGGGCGGAATCCAGGGAAGAGTTCAAAAGGGGCTTCCATTCCTCCCAGGCATAGAGCACATTATAGCCGTCCACGAGGATAATCTCCCGATCGCCGGAAGGGGGCGCGGCCGGAGGGAGCACGGACGGCGCAGGATTTTCCCGGACCGGAGAAACCAGGCTGCGGGCTTTGACCGGGCCATATGTGCGCTCAAAGATCCGCTGCAACGCGGCATCCTCCTCGGCGGGATCCATGCGGGAGGGAGGCGCACCGGAAACCATGGAAGGCGCGGCTTCCCGCCGTTCCCGCAGCTCTTTCCAGGAGGGAAGGTGCATGTGCTGCTCCACCTCGTTCCAGGGAACGGTATAGCCGGCGCCATGGGAACAGAAGACGGAGTCCGGACTGTTCTGCAGGTCTCGCAGGGGATCATACCCTTTCGCGGCAACCACTGCTTCCTGGTCCGGGCAGGGCTGCCAAGCCCTGAAGGAGGAAACCAGCTGACCCCGGCCCCGGGTAAACACCCGGAATTCCCGACCCCAGGAGGCACAGGCAGAGGCTGGCGCCTCAGCTGAAAGCTTTTTCATGCCTTCCCCGGCGTCTTCCGGGGGATCAAACCGGCCGCCCATGCGGTTCAGGTCCGTAAGCACCCGGCCCAGGTTTTCCTCCGGGACGATGATTTCCAGCGCCAGGGTCGGTTCCAGCAGCATGGCAGGGGCTTTCATCAGCCCCTGGCGCAGCGCCCGGTAAGTGGCCTGGCGGAAATCGCCCCCTTCGGTATGCTTGAGATGGGCTTTGCCGGCCACCAGCGTGATTTTCATATCCGTGATCGGAGAACCGGTCAGCACGCCGACATGCACCCGCTCCCGCAGGTGGGTCATGATCAGCCGCTGCCAGTTCAGCGCCAGATCGTCCACCGGCACAGCGGAGGCGAACTGCAGCCCGCTGCCCCGGGGAAGCGGCGAAAGCAGGAGATGAACTTCGGCATAGTGGCGCAGCGGCTCATAATGACCGACGCCTTCGGTTTCCTCCAGAATGGTTTCCCGATACAGCACGCCGCTGTCCGCAAAGGAAACCTCCAGGCCAAACCGGTCCCGCAGCTGGCGGGAGAGGACCTCCAGATAGACTTCGCCCATGGACTGGATGCGGATCTCCCGCCGGGGTTCCAGGTATTCCACCTGAATCAGAGGTTCTTCCTCCTCCAGGGCCCTGAGGCAATCCAGCACATAGTGCAGGTCGGCGCCGGGGGCGGGAACGAGGCGGCACTGCCAGCAGGGGCGAAGTTTCTGGTCCCGGCGGGGCGGGGCGGAACCCAGCCCGTCTCCGGGGCGGGTTTTGCTCAGGCCGACCACACAGCACAATGTGCCGGCCGGCGCCTGGGAAACAGCGGTATACCGGGCGCCGGAATAGAGCCGGATTTCCGCCGCCTTTTCCGTCCACAGGATTTCGCCCGATTCATCACGTAGGGACAACGGATCCCGGGCTTTCAGGAGGCCGCCGGTGACTTTCAGAAAGGTCAGGCGAGCGCCCTGGGGATCCCTGGCGACCTTATAAACCAGCGCCCCGAAATCAGGGCCGGAAGACGCGGCAGGCTCACATCCCGAGAGAAAATCCAGCAGCGGTTCCACCCCTTCATTCCGCAGGGCGCTACCGAAAAAACAGGGAAAAAGCTTCCGCTCCCGGAACAGGGCCCGGATCCGGTGGTCCGGCACCGTGCCCTCCCGAAGAAAGGCATCCAGGGCGGCTTCATCACACAGGGCGATTTTTTCGGGATCCGGATCCGGGAAAGGAATAATTCCCTCAGACAGCTGGTCGTGCAGGGAAGAAAGCAGATCCTCCCGGTTTCCGTGGAAGCTGTCGGTTTTATTGACAAAAAGAACCACCGGGAGCCCGGCAGCGGCCATCAGCGCCCACAGGGTCCGGGTATGGCTCTGGACGCCTTCGGGGGCGCTGATCACCAATACGGCCGCATCCATCACGCGCAAGGCCCGTTCGGTTTCCCCGGAAAAATCAGTGTGCCCGGGGGTGTCCACCAGGGTCAGGTCCGTCTTTTTCCAGGAAAGGCGGGCTTCCCGGGAGAAGATGGTGATCCCCCGTTCCTTCTCCATCTGTTCCGTGTCCAGAAAGGCGTCGCCATGGTCCACCCGGCCCTGGCGGCGAACGGCGCCGGAAAGATAAAGCATGGATTCGGACAGGGTGGTTTTGCCGGCGTCCACGTGGGCCGCCAGGCCGATAACCGCACCGAGCACCAGAATGCCTCCTTTCTTTGGGGGCTTTCCGCAAGGTTTCGCACACGCACCGCGGACGGGATTCCCGTCTCGCGCACCGCGCGCGGCAGCGCCCCCTAAGCCCCCTTCGGCCTTTCCCTGAAGGGGGCTTTCAGGTTGGCCTCCCCCCTTCGGACGCACGTAATAACGGAACGGGGGGACAGTCCTTTCGTCCCCCCGTTCCAATTCCATCCAGTTTGCCTTCCGGGATTACTCGATATTCAGAATATCGGAGAAACCGGTTACGTCAAACACTTCGCGAACCATTTCGTTCACATTGGTGATCTTCATGCCGCCCTTGGAAACCATGGCCTTGTGGGCAGAGAGCAGCACGCGCAGGCCGGCGGAAGAAATGTAGTCCAGCTTGCTGAAGTCAAACACCAGGGAATCACAGTCGGCAAGGGACTTGCTCAGCTCCGCTTCCAGATCCGGAGCAGTCATGGTATCCAGACGGCCTTCAAGAGCAATGTTCAGGGTTTTGTCATTCATGGTTTTAGTGATGGTCATAATTAGCCTCCTTCAGAAGATGACCGCTTTCGGATTGCCTCCGGAAGGCGGCGCATTTTTCCAATACAACAGACATATGATATCACAAGTTGTCAAAGGTCTGCAAGAGATTCTGAGAAGGTTTTGTTTTTCCTTTCTCCATTTCATGAATCAGGCAGACAATCCGGTCATTGACGGGAGTGGGGACGCCGGTTTTTTTGCCCCATGCGCAGACGACCCCGTTGATGGCATCCACTTCACAGGGCTTGCCGTGCTTCAGGTCCTGCAGCATGGAAGGCTCGATGGCAGCATGCTTTTTCATGGCGGCAGGGAGGATCAGGGAGGCCAGCGCCCTTTTCAGGGGCGTTTTCCAGTAGAACAGGCTGACGATATCCTTGCCCTGGACGGGGGCGAAGGTGACGCCGGCAGCCCGGCCCACATCGATGACCTCCTTCATGCAGGCGGTGGCGGCTTTCCTGCCCAGGGGATCCCCGGTGACGCTGCCGAAGGTGCCGCCCATGACCGTGCCCAGCCCGGAGAAGGTGGCATTAATCAGCAGCTTGGACCAGCGGGCGCCGGGCAGGTTAGGCTCCAGCACTACGGGGCACATATGCTCCAGAACCTCTTTGACCGAAAGCAGCTGCGCTTCGGAGATACCGGGCATGCCGCCCATATGGAAAGAGAGGCTGTCCGGTTCGGACGTCAGAAGGCATTCCCCGGGGGCGGTTCGGGTGGCGCCCCATTCCACCACGCAGCCGACCGTGTGCTCCGGGCCGACAATTTCGGCGATCCCGTCCTCCGGGATCCCGTTCTGCATAGTGACAATCAGGCCGTCCTTCGACAAGTAATCTTTCAGGAAGGTGACGGTTTCCCGGTTGTTCAGCTGTTTGGTCATCAGGAAGACCAGATCATAGACGCCGGACATCTGCTCCGGCAGCAGCGCGGTGACCGGGACTGTCAGGTCCACGGTTCCGGTAATCCGGGCGCCGCGGGCGTTCAGGGCTTCCACATGTGCCTTATTCCGGTTGACCAGATCGGCGGGGACGCCGTTTTTGGCCAGATAAGCTCCCAGCACCGTTCCCAGGGAACCGGCGCCGAAAATACAGATTCTCATGTTATTTTTGTTTTCCTTTGCTGTATTTTACGATTTTTACTGTTTCAGCCGCTTGTCGCACTTCCGGGCGAGCCGGGTGCCGACGCTCTGAAAGACCTGCACCAGAATCACCAGCACGATCAGCGCGGCCAGCAGCACGGCCTGGTTATACCGCTGCTGCCCCTGGGTAATGGCCAGGTTGCCCAGGCCGCCGCCGCCTACCGCGCCGGACATGGCAGTATAGCCCAGAATGGTGGTAATCGCCGTGGTAAAGCTGGTAATCAGGGATGGAACGCTTTCCGGCAGCATGACATGGGTCACGGTCTGCCAGGTGCTGGCACCCATGGAAAGGGACATTTCAATGATATTCGGGTTGACCTCCCGCAGGGAGCCCTCCACCAGCCGGGCAACAAACGGAAACGCCGCAATAATCAGTGGAACGATGACGGCCGCATTGCCGACCGCACGGCCGACAATCGCCCGGGTGATCGGCATCAGCACGACAATCAGGATGATGAAGGGCGCAGAACGCAGCAGGTTGATCAAGCCGTTCAGGAAAGCCATCAGCGGCTTGGGCAGCGGCCGGATTCCCTTGCTGTCGCCTGTCACGAGGATCACGCCCAGGGGCAGGCCGATCAGAATCGCGAAAAGCGTGGACATCAGGGTGATATACAGGGTGACGGCTGTTTCCTGAAGGAAGTATTCCCGGATGACATCCCAGGCCTTGGCCAGTTTTTCCGGGTTATAGTATGTGGCAATATAATCACCCATGAACCGCTTCCCCCTTTCCGGACGCAGTGCCCGCGTACTCCGCCTCCACCTGAACCGTAACATCCGGGGTGCCGGATAGATATTTGACCGCCCGGGCCAGTTCCTCCGGGCCTCCGGGAATGCCCAGCACCATATAACCGTAGGCCCGATCGCCGATGGAGCGGGTGGAGGCACCGAGAATGCTGGCCAGGATGCCGCAGTCCACCGCCATTTTGGCAATCAGCGGCTCCTTGGAAGCGATTGCCCCGTTGAAGATGACCCGGATATGCTGGCCGCTTTCCAGCGCTTCCGTGATGCTGTCCACCGTTTCCGGGAAGACCAGGGCCCGGGTGGCGGCAGCTTTGGGATGGCTGAAGACCTCGCTGACGTCCCCTTCCTCCACGACGGCGCCGTTTTCCAGGATGGCTACCCGGTTGCAGATTTCCTGCACCACGCTCATCTGATGGGTGATGACAATGACCGTGATCCCCATGGTCCGATTGATTTCCCGGATCAGCTCCAGAATGGCATGGGTCGTTTTCGGATCCAGGGCGGAGGTGGCTTCATCGCACAGCAGCACCTTCGGCTCCGTTGCCAGGGCACGGGCAATGGCGATCCGCTGCTGCTGGCCGCCGGACAGTTGCGCCGGGTAGGCATTGGCCTTGTCCGGCAGGCCGACGGTTTCCAGCAGCTCGGAGGCCCTGGCTTTGGCTTCCGCACGGGGCATATGAATCAGCTTCAGGGGCAGCATGATGTTTTCCAGGCAGGTGCGCTGCATCAGCAGGTTAAAGCTCTGGAAAATCATCGTGATCTGATGGCGGACCTGCTGAATTTCTTTTTTGTCCAGGGCCCCCAGATCGGTTCCGTCCCAGACGACAGAACCCTCGGTTGGCCGCTCCAACATATTGATACAACGAACCAGGGTGCTTTTCCCGGCTCCGCTCATGCCGATGATGCCGTAGATATCCCCGTCCCGGATGGTCAGGTTCACATGGCTCAGTGCGCTGACTGTGCCGTCCGATGTTTCAAAGTTTTTGCTCAGGTTTTTAATCTCAATCATTTTTTTCTCCGGTTAAACACGAAAGCACACCGGCGGCGAAAATGCTGCCGGTGTGGTATGATGGCAGAACAGTCAGGAATTACTTGCTGATTTTCAGGGCACTCAGGTCCGCCTGCTTCCCGCCGTAGAGCGCCATGGGCTCCACATGGATGCCGGCGATGGTGACCAGGTGTGTTCCGTTGCCGGCATTGAAGGAATCCTGATAGGGCTGATGGGCAAAGTAGTTCGCGAACACGTCGCCGTTTTCCACAAACTCATTGGGGGTCACATAGTCAGTGACTTCCTTGATGTCCAGGGTGATTTCCTTTTCCTTCAGGA
>Ga0310690_10003847_pt1 | contig 21988 bp, 15 predicted proteins | sample AusTroGonzalo_MG_2_FD_207661 | JGI IMG/M metagenome (GOLD analysis project Ga0310690, IMG submission 207661) | Bovine rumen microbial communities from tropical cattle in Woodstock, Queensland, Australia - Gonzalo_04 (v2) (version 2) | ecosystem: Host-associated > Mammals > Digestive system >... | reverse complement strand
CATCGACGTGGGCGAGACACGTGCCCTTGCGTGCGATTTGGTTGATTTCGTGGATGGTGCGATGTTGCAGGTAGTTCAGATTGTCGAGATTCTCGGCATCTTCGGGGATCGCCACGCGATGGTGTGCGTTCTCCACAGCCAACACCGTTTCGAAAATCTGACGCGTACCCTCCTGGATGTACTGACCCAACGAGTGCAGGTCGGTAGAGAAGATGGCGCCGGCAGGGAAGATGCCCTTGTGCTCCTTGCCCTCGCTCTCACCGAAGAGCTGCTTGAACCATTCGATGAAGTAGAAGAGCTGCGGCTCGAAAGAGGTGAGCAGTTCCACCTTCAACCCTTTTTGATAGAGGATATTACGGATAGTAGCATATTGCAGAACGGGGTTCTGGTCGTATTTCACGTTCTCAGCCACGAATTTCTGCATGTCCTTAGCACCTTGCAGCAGCTGACGGATGTTGAAACCAGCCATCGCAATAGGCAGCAATCCCACAGGAGTAAGCACAGAATAGCGACCACCTACATCGTCGGGAATCACGAAGGTGGGATAGCCCTCCTTGTCGGCAAGGGTTTTCAGTGCGCCACGGGCCTTGTCGGTAATGGCGGCGATGCGCTCTTTTGCGCCCTCCACGCCGTATTTCTGCTCGCAATGCTGTTTCAGGATGCGAAACGCGAGTGCTGGCTCGGTGGTCGTACCCGACTTGGAAATCACCACCACAGAGTAGTCGTTGGTATCGAGAACGCCCAACAAGTCATGGAGATAGTCCTCGCTGATGTTGTTACCGGCATAGAGGATATGCGGGAATTTGCCCTTCACGTAGGGAGAGAAAGCGTTCTGCAGAGCTTCGATAACGGCACGGGCTCCGAGGTAGGAACCACCGATGCCCACCACCACGACAACGTCTGATTTGGCGGCCATGCGGGCGACACACTGCTCGATATTGGCGATTTCGGTCTCGGAAACATCGTTCGGCAGCGTCACCCATCCAAGAAAATCGTTGCCGCGACCGGTTTTGTTCAGTGCGGTCTGCAGCGCCGCTTCTGCTTGAGGCTTCAGGTTCTCAATCTGTTGATTATCAATAGCAAATAAAGCGTCTTGAAAGTTAAGTTTGATATTCATAATCTCAATTTTAAGGTTATAATCCATTGAATCTGCAAAGATATAATATTTTCAGGCAACCCTCGATTATTTTTTTCTGCAAATATTTTTCTCAAAAAAAATAGTACTATGCGATACAAGGTACTAAAATTTTTGTATTTTTGCCGCGTCAAACTTAAAGCAAAAAACGATGAATATCAATGCTGAAAATGTGAAATCGCAGATGCGAAAAGGGTATTTAGAATACTGTATTCTGCTGATTATAAGCAAGAAGCCGGCATACGTATCCGACATCATCAACGAGTTGAAGGAAGCAAGGATGATTGTAGTGGAGGGTACTCTCTACCCTCTCCTTTCGCGCCTGAAGAACAACGGCATCCTGCAATACGAATGGCAGGAGTCCGTCTCGGGTCCCCCGCGAAAGTACTACGAACTCACCGAATCCGGCCAATCATTCCTCGCTGAGCTTGAGAGCGGTTGGGAGGAGCTCACGCACGCCATCCAACATCTTAAAATGCATAATGATGAATGCATAATGATGAATAAATAATAAAGTCCTTATAATATGAAAAAGACCGTAACAATCAATTTAGGCGGCATCGTTTTCAACATCGATGACGATGCATGCGATCGGCTGAGTCAATATCTCTCCGATCTTGAAAAACGTTTTCCCGAAGATGAGCGCAAGGAGATCATCCGAGACATCGAAGAGCGCATGGCCGAGCTTCTGGGTTACAAGCTTCAAAATCGCAACGTTGTGGAAATCAACGACGTGGAGGAAGTTATTGAAGTTATTGGAAAGCCCGAGCAATTTGAGGATGAAAGCGGGGAGAACCAGTCAACGACCGACAATTCCGCGAACAACGACTTTTCCGGAAACAGCGAAAAGTCAAGTGCTCCCAAGCAACGTCGTTTGCGTAAACTCTATCGTAACAGCAACGACCGCATGGTAAGCGGCGTGGCGAGCGGTCTGGCAGTCTATTTCGGCATCGACCCCGTCATCGTGCGCATCCTGTTCGTCGTGTTGACAATCATCAGCTTCGGTTGGGGCATCCTCATCTATCTGATTCTCCTCATCGCAATGCCCGAAGCGAAAACCAAGGCACAATTCCTTGAAATGCAGGGCATTGAACCTACGTTGGAAAACATCAACAATTTCCATCAAGAGCCCGTGGAGAGAAGTTCAGGCTCCAGTACCCTTGGCAATATCATCAAAATCTGTTTGATTGTCTTGGGCGTAATCATCGGCGTAAGTCTCGCCTTCGGCGTTTTAGGCATTTTCATTGCTATGTTTGCCGCCCTACTCCTGCACACTCCAGGCTCTTTCGGCAACGCTGTTGACATGGGATTGTTAGGCAGCTGCGCCCTCTTCTTGCTCTGTCCGGTCATCGGCATCGCGGTGTTGTGCACGCGCGCGGCCAGTGGCGAGCGCAAGCACAAATGGGTCGGCTGGACATTGCTCGCAGTGTGGATACTGAGCATTTTCGGCATTGTCGGTTTCGGCATCCAGGAAGGCAAGCAAAACGACCTTGACAAGCGTCTCGAACACAGCGGCGAAGCTCTCGAACGCTGGCTCGACGAAGACGACTACACTACTCACGACGAGTATTACAACGCGGATGACCTTGACCGCATCATCGACCCTGTTCTCGACGATTTGCGTGACGAAGAGACCACCTACGACATCTCCATTCGCACCAGCCCGGAAAAAGGCGTGAATGTGCATATTCAAAGCAATAAACGAGTTGATAGTACGTTAGTTGATACTATATAATGGTATTCCTTAAGCAGCCCCGTAGGGGCAAGAGCTTGGTAGAACAGTAATTTACGTTATTCGCAAGGAACAATGAACAAATGTTAATAGATCTACACGGCATCCACAAAACCTACGACAACGGTCAGCCCCTACACGTGCTGAAAGGCATCGACCTCGGCATTGAACAGGGCGAGTTCGTCTCCATCATGGGCGCGTCCGGTTCGGGGAAATCGACCTTGCTGAACATCCTCGGTATCCTCGACAATTACGACGAAGGGGAATACTGGCTGGACGGCAAGCTGATTAAGAACCTGAGCGAGAAGGAGGCGGCACACTACCGCAACCAGATGATCGGTTTCGTGTTCCAATCGTTCAATCTCATTAATTTCAAGACGGCGGTGGAGAACGTGGAATTGCCACTTTACTATCAGGGGGTTAGTCGAAAGAAACGTAACGAGCTAGCCATGAACTATCTGGAACATTTCGGTCTGGCCGACTGGGCAACGCACTACCCTAACGAGCTTTCCGGCGGACAGAAGCAGCGTGTGGCCATCGCCCGGGCACTCATAACACAGCCGCGCATCCTGCTGGCCGACGAACCCACGGGCGCCCTCGATTCGAAAACTTCCGTGGAAGTCATGAATCTGCTTACGGAACTCAACCGCACAGAAAAGGTTACCCTCATCGTGGTGACCCACGAAAGCGGCGTGGCAAACTGCACCGACAAGATCATCCACATTAAGGATGGTATCATTGGCGGAACGACTATGAATGAACAACATAAAGCATCTGTTTTCGGCACAACCACCATTATGAAATAAGCGATGAAAGACCTGTTTGCAGAAATTTGGGAGTCCATCCGGCGCAACAAACTGCGCACCGCCCTCACGGGTTTCGCGGTGGCATGGGGCATCTTCATGCTCATCGTGCTCCTCGGAGCGGGCAACGGTCTGATGAACGCTTTCAACCAACAGGGCGAACAATTCGCTTCCAACACGATGGCGGTATTTGGCGGCGTGACAAGCCAACCCGCTAACGGATATGAATCAGGGCGCTATATTCAGCTGAACGACAATGATATACGCATCACTCAAAGTACCCTTTTCTCCGAATATGTCGATGAGGTGGGAGCATCCATGTTCAAGGGCCCCTATGTACTGGTTTTCAACGGCCGTCATGCCTCCACTTACATGGTAGGTTGTTATCCTAACTTAAAGGATATGAACAAGATAGAGCTGCTCTGCGGACGATTTATCAACCCGCTGGATATGCAGATGGCGCGTAAAAGTCTGGTACTTTCCGCTGCACATGCCTCCCTATTACTTAATGGTGGCGAAGACTACGAATCGTTGTTGGGCAAAAGTGTCTCTTTCGGTGGCAATAGTTGGATGGTGGTCGGGGTCTATAAGACCGACAAGAGTGCGCAACGTGTTGAGGAATATGTGCCGATGCCGACATTGCAAGTACTCACTAATGATTTGAATCGAGTAGAACAGATTAACTTTTCGTTCCATGGGTTGGAAACCGAGGAGGACAACAGACAGTTCGAAGAGAAATATCGTGCTGCACTCAACAAGGCGCACAAAGCGACCCCCGACGATCAAAGTTCTATTTGGATTTGGAACCGTTTTACGCAAAACATGCAGATGAACAAGGGCACGAGTATCCTTCGGAAAGCATTGTGGGTACTCGGCATCCTCACATTGATCGGCGGTATCGTCGGCGTTTCCAACATCATGCTGATTACGGTGAAAGAGCGCACCCGCGAGTTTGGCGTGCGTAAGGCCATCGGTGCGTCACCCTGGGAAATCATGAAGCTGATTTTGGCCGAAAGCGTCTCCATCACAGCCTTTTTCGGCTATGTAGGGATGTTCCTCGGCATGGTGGCCTGCGAGGTGATGAAGATGACGGTGGGACAATCTTCTGTGGAATTCTTCGGCGAAACCATCCGCCTGTTCGTCAACCCGACGGTCGGTCTCGATATCGCCATCGGAGTGACAGTCGTCTTGATCATCGCCGGCACCCTCGCTGGCCTCTCCCCCGCAATGAAAGCCGCAAAAATCCGCCCCATCCAAGCCCTGAACGAAACATAGCCTCCCTCTTCCACCTTAAACCCTAAACCCTAAACCCTAAACCTTAAACCTTAAACCTTAAACCACAACCCCTAAAAAAATGCGCTTCGACCTAGACACCTACAGAGAAATCACAGACGCGCTGATGCGGAACAAGCGGCGCAGTCTCCTCACGGGCTTCGGCATCTTCTGGGGACTGTTCATGCTGCTGTTCCTCATCGGAGGAGGGAAGGGTGTGAAGTCGCTGCTGATGCGCAACTTCGAGGGGTTCGCGAGCAACTCCATCGTGATTGCGGCCAATGAGACCACCAAACCTTACAAGGGATTCAAAGAGGGGCGGAACTGGAATCTACAATACAAAGATATTGAACGTCTGCAAGCGTTAGTACCTGAGTTGGAGGTAGTTACCCCAGAACTGCCGGAGTGGGGACTTACTGCCACTCGAGACGATCATAATGTCTCATGTCATGCCAAAGGGGTGAGAGCCGATTACGTTAAGGTGGAGACTCCTTCGATGAAGTTCGGCCGCTATCTCAACGAGGTGGATGTGCAGCAGAAACGGAAAGTGTGCGTCATTGGCGAGCGGGTGTGGCAGACCCTGTTCCCCGAAGGCAATGATCCTTGCGGACAGTTCATCCGTGTGGGAAGTGTTTACTATCAGGTAATTGGCGTTGACGTGAGCACCTCGAACATCAACATCGGGGGTAGCAGTGCTGAATCAGTCACTCTACCAATTACAGTGATGCGCGACTTATTGCACAGCGGCGAAGCAGTGGGTATGATCTGCGCCATCGGTCGCGAAGGGGTGAACATAGGCGACTTGGAGGGCAAAATCCGACAAGTGATTGCTCGTCAGCATTATATCGACCCGACCGACAAAGATGCAATCATGGTGCTTAATATGGAAGTGATGTTCCGCATAGTGGACAACCTCTTCCGCGGCATCAACTTCCTGATTTGGATGGTGGGCATCGGCACATTGTTGGCGGGTGCCATCGGGGTGAGTAATATCATGATGGTGGTCGTGCGCGAGCGGACGGTGGAAATCGGCATCCGCAGGGCTATCGGAGCCACGCCTCGCGACATCCTCTCGCAGATCGTCATGGAAGGCATCGCGTTGACGGCCGTCGCGGGTCTGTCGGGCATCGTCTTCTCCGTGCTCTTGTTGCAGCTGTTGGAGACCATCACCCACCATGCAGTTTTCCAGATCCAGTTCGGCACGGCGATATCGGCCTTGTTGTTACTGATGATCCTTGGCCTCCTCGCCGGCATCGCCCCTGCCCACCGCGCCATGCGCATCAAACCCGTGGACGCGATGAGGGACGAGTGAGGACGATGAGGCGATGAGACGATGGTGAAACGAACAAAAATTCCCCTTCTATTAGAAGTGGTGCCCGAAGAGCGGGGAAGTAGAGAAACAATAGACGAATGAAAAAAACTAAGGTAAATATGAAAAAAGGTATTAAGTATTTGATTATCGGGTTAATCGCCCTCGTCTTCATCGGGACTTTCGTATTCCTGTTCAAGAAATCGAGGCCCGAGAAGGAGATGTTCAACGAGTACGAGGTCACCTACATGGACATCAGTCGGAAGACGCTGATAACCGGACAGATAGGGCCGCGCAACGAGGTAGCTGTGAAGCCGCAGATCAACGGCATCATCGCGGAGCTGTACAAAGAGGCCGGTCAGGAGGTGAAGGAGAACGAGGTTATCGCCAAGCTCAAGGTCATCCCCGACATGAACTCGCTGAGTGCCGCGCAGAGCCGTGTGCGTTTGGCTGAAATCAACTACGCGCAAGCGTTGACCAACTACGAGCGCGAGAAAACGCTCTATGAACGAAACTTACTCAGCAAGCAGGAGTACGAGCAGACGGTGCAGAAGTTGAACCAAGCGCGTGAGGAGAAGTCGGCGGCACAAGATGCGCTGGAAATTGTCCGTGACGGTGTCTCTTCCGCCAACGCCAAGTCCAGCTCCACGCTCATCCGTTCGACGATTTCAGGACTGATTCTCGATGTGCCCGTGAAGGTCGGCAACTCGGTCATCCAAGCCAACACCTTGAACGACGGCACCACCGTGGCCACCGTCGCCGACATGAACGACCTGATTTTCAAGGGAAACGTTGATGAAACAGAGGTGGGCACGTTGTGCGAAGGAATGCCGATGACCATCACCATCGGGGCGTTGCAGAACTACACCTTCGATGCCGTGCTGGAGTACATCGCCCCGAAGGCCGTGCAGAACAACGGCGTTAACCAGTTCGAAATCCGCGCCGCCGTGAAGCCGCAGCAGGACAACAAGATCCGTTCCGGATACAGCGCGAATGCGGAACTCACGTTGGAGAAAGCCGAGCATGTGCTTGCCATTCCCGAAAGTGCCCTCGAATTCTCCGGAGACTCCACCTTCGTCTATGTGAAGAACGCCACCGGCACCTACGACCGCAAAGCCATCACCACCGGCATCAGCGACGGCATCAACATCGTGGTGACCAGCGGGCTGAAAGAAGGGGAAAAGGTGCGAGGAAGCAAGGTGGTTAATAGTTAATAGTTTGTAGTTAGTAGTTAGCAGTTACGGGCAACCCCAATTATTATAAACTTCTTCCTTGAGCAGCCCCGTTAGGGGCAAGAGATTGGTAGCCAGGGGTAAGCGACAGCGCAACCCCTAGGAGAGCGAGACAAAAGCCCGATAGCCAGTGGGACATGACGTGTGACGTATGACGTAAGATTATGACAAATATGAATAAGATGATGAAAACAACAACATTAATAGTTGGCATGATAATGTGTATTTGCATTGCAAATGGGCAACAAGCACATTCTGGACCTTGGACCCTTGACCAATGCACGCAATACGCCCTCGACCACAACCTGACAGTCAAGCAGAGCGAGTTGATGAAATCCCAACGTGAAGTCGAGCTGAACACGGCCCAAAACAGGGTATGGCCAGCATTTCAGGCGAATGCATCGCAGAATTTCTCCTTCGGCAGAGGTATCTCGCAAGACAACACCTATGTCAGTTCCAACACCGCCAACACCTCTTTCGGGATCGGCGGCAGTCTGAACCTCTTCACGGGATTGCGGGTCAAAAACAGCATCGAAATGGGAAAGCTGAACCTGGAGGCCGCCGCAGCCGATTGCGACATGGCCAAAGAGGACATCCGCATCGCCGTGACGCGGGCTTACATGCAGATTCTCTTCCAGATGGAGGTCTGCGAGGTCGCGAAATTGCAGATAGCCATCGACTCAACACAGGTGGAACGACTGACCACCTTGTATGAACTGGGCAAAATCGGGCCGTCAGAGGTCTCCTCACGCAAATCCACTCTGGCGCAGAGCCGCCTCACCTACACAGAGGCGCACAACAGTCTGGTTTCAGCCACGTTAGACATGACCCAACTACTTGAATTGGAAAGTCCTAAAGGATTTTCAATTGTGAAGCCAGATATCAACACCGCCATGCCCGCCGAATTACCTGCACCTGAAGAGATTTACCAGAAAGCTTTGGGCACTTGGGCGGCCGTGAAAGCCGAGGAAATCCGCACCAACTACGCCAAGACCAACATCGATCTGGCCAGAAGCGGCTGGTACCCTACCCTTTCGATGAGCGGCGGTTTGGTCACCGACTATTACGCTTTATTAGGACACACCAGCAAGGGCTTCGGGGAGCAACTGCGCGACAATTTCAGCCCTTATGTGGGATTCTCTCTCAACATCCCGATTTTCGACCGCCTAGAGACCCGAAACAACGTGCGGATGGCCAAATTGCAACTTGAGAGTCAACAGATTCAGACGGAGAACGTCAAAAAAGAGTTGTACAAGGAGATCCAGCAGGCCTATTTCAACGCCGTGGCTGCGAAGGAGAAATACGCCAGCAGTCAGGTGGCGGAGACCAGTGCCAAGGAGGCTTTCGATTTGGAATCTGCCCTTTACGAAGCCGGCAAATCCACCGGCACCACCTTCAACGAGGCAAAGAACAACTACCTGCAATCAGCTGCCAACCTAGCACAGGCCCGCTGCGAGTTCATCTTCCAAGTGAAACTGCTACAGATGTATGCTGGGGATTAGCAGTTAACCGTCCCATAAACCCTTTATACTTCAAGCCAACAAACATTAAACAATAAACATTAAACCCTAAACCTTAAACCCTAAACCTTATGATTTTATCCACCACACCAACAATTGAAGGAAAACAGATTGTAAATTACCATGGCGTCGTGTTTGGCGAGGTCATCACCGGCGTCAATTTCGTGAAGGACTTCTTCGCAGGGGTCCGCAACATCGTAGGCGGCCGCTCAGGCTCCTACGAGGATGAACTGATGAATGCCCGCGACACAGCATTGCGAGAGCTGGAGCAACGCGCTATGGAAAAGGGTGCCAACGCCGTGGTCGGCATCGACATCGACTACGAAGTGCTGGGCCAGAACAACGGCATGTTGATGGTCACCGCGTCAGGCACCGCCGTCACGGTGGCGTAATCAATCTTTTTTAACACATTGACAACGTAGGGGGCGAATAATTATTCGCCCCCTACGTTTATGTGAACAAAAAAATTGTACTTTTGCGACCTTGAAATTCGTGGAGACGGTGTGCACACCGTCTCTACAACAACGTCTAACAAATAAACAATTCAACAAATAAACAAACAAATGTACACCAATTTTCAACAACATCTTCAGAAGGAATTGGCCGACATCAAGGAAGCCGGCTTGTACAAAAACGAACGTATCATCGCTTCTCCGCAAAGCGGTGAAATCACGCTGCAAGACGGCAGCAAGGTGCTGAACTTCTGCGCCAACAACTACCTGGGTCTGGCTAACGATCCTCGCTTGATTGCTGCCGCCAAGGAAGCTATGGACACTCACGGTTACGGTATGGCCTCCGTGCGTTTCATCTGTGGCTGCTCCGACCTGCACAAGGCTTTGGAGAAGAAGATCGCTGAATTCTTCGGCACTGAGGACACCATCCTCTACGCTGCTTGCTTCGACGCCAACGGCGGTGTCTTCGAGCCCCTGCTCACCGAACAAGACGCTATCATCTCCGACGCGCTGAACCACGCTTCCATCATCGACGGCGTACGCCTTTGCAAGGCTGTCCGCTATCGTTACAAAAACGCCGACATGGCTGACCTCGAAGAGCAACTCAAAGCCGCTCAGGCACAGCGTTTCCGCATCATCGTCACCGACGGTGTGTTCAGCATGGACGGCAACGTTTGTCCTCTCGACAAGATTTACGAACTGGCTCAGAAATACGATGCTATGGTCATGGTGGACGAATCACACTCCGCAGGCGTGGTGGGCAACACTGGTCGCGGCGTGACCGAGCGTTACAACTTGCGCGGCAAGATCGAAATCCTTACCGGTACGCTGGGTAAAGCCTTTGGCGGTGCTATCGGCGGTTTCACCACCGGTAAGAAAGAAATTATCGACATGTTGCGTCAACGCTCTCGTCCGTACCTCTTCTCCAACTCCATCCCTCCGATGGTGGCTGCTGCCGGCTGCAAGATGGTCGACATCATGTCTCAGACCAACGAGCTGCAAGACAAACTGCACGCCAATACCGAATACTTCGTCGGCAAGATGAAAGCCGCCGGTTTCGACATCAAGCCGACCGAGTCCGCTATCTGCGCTGTGATGTTGTATGACGCTAAGTTGTCACAAGTGATGGCCGCTAAACTGCAAGAGGAAGGCATCTACGTCACCGGTTTCTACTATCCTGTGGTGCCGAAAGACCAAGCCCGTATCCGCGTGCAGATTTCCGCCGCTCACGAGCGCGAGCACCTCGACAAGTGCATCGCCGCCTTCACCAAGATCGGCAAGGAACTCGGCGTGCTGAAATAATCTATCGATTTTTTTCGAAAGACCCTGTAGAGACGATGTGCACATCGTCTCTACAAAAATACCGAAAAATATTGTAATACCCTTTGTAGAGACGCGATTCATCGCGTCTCTACACTTTTTATGGTTCCAACTGAAATTTCGTGTACCGCAACGAATCTATGTCCCGCGCCACCTTCCTTGAGAAAAGGTCCGCCCCGGTCTTGTTCAGGTGCATCGTGTTATAGAAATAAGCCGTGTCGTAGCTGAGCTCGTCGTAGGTATAGTCCAAATACGGAAGACCGTAATCGTTGGCAATTTGCATAAACATGGTGTGCATCCCCGTGGAATCCGCCATCTTCCTCGTGCCTCCGATATAGAACGGCGAAGTCACCAACACTACTTGAATGCTGTCGCGACGACATTCGTCCAAAAAATCCCGAAACTGCCGGATAATCGCGGTATCATGGGTATAGGAAACGCTGGCTTGCTGACGAAGCCCTCTCCCACTCCACTTCCGGTCATAACTGCGAAATCCTTTGTACAAGGGCGCATCGTATTCGCTTTTCATAGTGGGGAACAGGATTTTATGCATCAGTGAGCGTTGTCCTATAAAACGCCAGCTTGGCAGCACGCAATCGGCGAAGGAGAAACCCTCCTGTTCGTGACAAAGCCGCCAAAGATAAGGATCATGTAGGTACGGGATGAACTGTTCCCGCTCGTAGCCATTGCTCTTCTGCATGGTGCCGTGACTCACCTCATAAACAATGAGTTTGGGCTTTCGGTTGCCCCTGTGACGGAAAACCTTGTATTTCAGTATCTGAGAATCGGCGGCGCGACCGTTCATGCCCAAATTGTAGCTGCTGGTATGGAGAACGGTATCGATGATGGCCGGATTGAACTGCACAAACGCTCTGGAACTGCCCATCACGAGAAGATCCGCATCGACATTCCGCTGATAGAGGTCGTTCCATGTAGCGAACGGGGAGGTGCGCAGCCGCAACGCCCTGGTGGTCAACAACACATCGAATGCAACCGCCATGACCAGCAGAATGATTGTGAACAGGAGCGTTTGCAACAGGAACTTTTTCATATCAGAATTGGAAATAGATAAAGGTTTCAGAATTGGAATAGGCGAAGAACATAATGATTATCAGGGAGTAATAGAAAGCGTAACGCAGTACGGCATAGTGGCAGCGAAGGTCAAATCCATGGCGACGCTCCCGATGAATCCACTCCACGACAAGCATCAACACAATATAGACGGCACAAGCGAAAAGTCCCTCTTTGTAAAAACTTCCTGCATGAGGAATCAGGGCGATATAATGCCACGCCTGGGAAATAGAATCGGCACGGAAGATAATCCATCCGACCGTTACCAGAGTGAATGTCAACAACATACGACCAATCTCGGATATAGAAGGTAGATTTCTGCCCTCTGCGATACCATTAGTATATTTGCGATTTCGACCCGAAAGGATAAGCGGCAGGAAGAGCAGCGCATGGTAAGCTCCCCAAACGATAAAGGTCCAGTTAGCCCCGTGCCAGAAGCCGCTAAGCAGAAATATGACGAACGTATTGCGGACAACCTTTGCCTTTGGGACGCGACTACCACCCAGCGGAATATAAACGTAGTCGCGGAACCAAGTGGTCAAAGAGATGTGCCACCGCCGCCAAAACTCCGCAATGTCACGACTGAAATAGGGATTGTTGAAGTTTCGCATCAATTTGATACCAAAGAGTTTGGAGGTTCCGATGGCGATGTCGGAGTATCCAGAAAAGTCACAGTAAATCTGGAAGGCAAACAGTACGGCCGCCGTGACTAACGTCAGGCCGCCTTGTGAAGTATAAGTTCCAAACACATGGTCCACATACGCGGCACAATTGTCCGCGACCGCAATCTTCTTGAAGAGTCCCCACAGTATCTGCCTCATGCCGTCCACCGCCTGATCATGGTCGAAAGTGCGCGGCTTCTCGAACTGCGGCAGCAGGTTGGTCGCCCGCTCAATGGGACCTGCCACCAATTGCGGGAAAAAGCTAACGAAAGCGAAAAACTGCACGATGTCGTGCGTAGGTTCCAACTTTTCCCGATAGACATCGATGCTATAACTCAGCGCTTGGAAAGTATAAAAACTGATACCCACAGGCAGCACTATGTTCAGCAACAGTCCGTCGGTCTGGCCATGCAGGAAAACTTTGGCGAAGGAGGAAACGAAAAAGTCGTAATACTTGAACACGCCAAGAATCGCCAAGTTCAATACAATATTTAATATATGGACGGCTTTTGCGGCCGGTCGATGACGATAACGTTGGATGAGTAGTCCGCTGCCCCAACTGCAAAACGAGGTAAAGGCAATCAAAAAGAGAAATCGCCAGTCCCACCAGCCATAAAACAGGTAGGAAACCGCCACGATGAAAAGGTTCTGCCACCGCACACTACGCCGGAACACAAACCAGTAGAGCAGAAACACCACTGGAAGAAACAAGGCAAATTCTATCGAATTGAAAAGCATAAAGCGGCTCAGAACAAGGCTGCAAAAGTACGAAATATAAACACAACATATATTTATTATCTTTGCACCCTCTTTTTTATCGAAATTATCAAAAACCCTATTATGAAGAAATTATTTATCGCAATTGCTTTGCTGACACTGATTTGTGCCTGCAACAAGAAACAAGAAAAGACCGACGCCAACGTCATCGGGAAGCCAGAAATCCAAGTTCAGGACGGCCGATTCACCCCGGAAGTGATGTGGGCGCTGGGCAAGATGACCGACAAGGCCGTCTCCCCCGATGGCAAGCGCATCGCTTACGCTGTCACCTACTACGACATGGAGCAGAACAAAGGCAATGCCGAAATCTACCTTATTCCGAGCGAAGGTGGAAAAGCTGAACGCTTGACGACCACTCCGCAAAGCGAGTTCAACCTCGTGTGGCAGGATGACGAAACCCTGCTCTTCTGCCGCGACAACGACATCGTTTCCATGGCGATGAAAGACGGTCGCGAGAAAATCATCGGTACCGTGGAGAGCGGCATCGAGGGCTTCAAACTCGCCCCCGACGGCAAGTCCATCGTCTACATCACCACCAAACCTGTGGTGCGTCCCAACCATTTGGAGAAGCTCTACGCAGGTCTCGACAAGACCACCGGTCGCATCAACGAGGATTTGATGTATCGCCACTGGGACAACTGGGTGGACGAATACCCGCAAATCTTCCTCGCTGAATTTGACGGCAAGAAGGTGGACATCGCCAATGCCATCGACCTTATTGACAGCACTTTCGAGTGCCCGATGCGTCCGTGGGGCGGTGTGGAGCAGTACAACTACAGCCCCGACAGCAAGAAGATTGCGTATACTTGCCGTAAGAAAACTGGTTACGACTATGCGCACTCCACTAACAGCGACATCTTCCTCTATGATATCCAAAAAAAGACCACTAAGAACTTGAGCGAGGGCATTATGGGCTACGACCAGAATCCCGTGTTCAGCCACAATGGCAAGTACATCGCTTGGGAGAGCATGGAGCGCGACGGTTACGAAAGCGACCTGATCCGTCTGATGGTGATGAATCTCGAAACGGGTGAACGCACCAACATGTCAGAGAATTTCGACTACTATTTCACCGGCATCAGCTGGACCGACGACGACAAGGAGATTCTCGGTGTGGTTTACTATCGCGGCACCGACCAAATTTTCGCCTGCAACCGCGAAACCAAGAAATTCCGCCAGATTTCCTACGGTTATCACGATGTACATAGCTTCGAACTGGTCAAGGGCAAACTCTACGCTGACCAAGTTTCCATGCAATATCCTTCTGAGATTTACGTCTATAACCTCACCGACAACAAGGGTGAAGGCAAGAAAGTGTCCGCCATCAACGACGACATCCTCTCGCAGGTGCGCATGGGAAAAGTTGAAGAGCACTGGATCAAAACAGTCGATGGTAAGGACATGCTCACGTGGCTGATCTATCCGTACAATTACGACAGCACGAAGACCTACCCTGCCCTACTCTATTGTGAGGGCGGTCCTCAATCCGAGGTGGGACAGTTCTGGAGCACCCGCTGGAACTTCATGGTAATGAGCGGTGCGGAATACTTCATCATCGCGCCTAACCGTAGAGGCACGGTCGGCTTCGGTCAAGCGTGGACCGAGGAGATCAGCGGCGACTACGGCGGACTCTGTATGCAAGATTACATGCGTGCGGCGGATTTCTTCGCTGACAGCGTGAAACAGATTGACAAAGAGCGTCTTGGGGCGTGCGGTGCCAGCTTCGGCGGTTACAGCGTTTATTGGCTCGCCGGTCACAACCACGACGTGAAAGGCTACCAAGACGGTCGTCGTTTCAAAGCCCTCCTTGCACACAACGGCATGTTCAACTTCGAGCAGCAATATCTCGAAACCGAGGAGATGTGGTTCGACAACTGGGATATCGGCGGTCCTTACTGGGATTGGAACAACCCGCAGGTCAAGAAGAGCTACGCCAACTCCCCGCATCTGTTTGTGGACAAATGGAATGCGCCCATTTGCGTGATTCACAGTGAGTTCGACTTCCGTATCGTGGCATCAGAAGGCATGGCCGCTTACAACGCCGCGCAAATGCGCCACATCCCGAGCCGTTACCTATACTTCCCGGATGAAACCCACTGGGTGCTGAAACCGCAGAACAGCCTGCTCTGGCACCGCAACTTCATCGATTGGTTCAATACTTATTTGAGGTAAGAGGGAAGAAGTAAAAAGTAAAAAAAGCGCGGAGACCTTTGGAGTTCCGCGCTTTTTTGTTTATCCTTAACCTATCGTTTGACGAACGGCTTCGTAAGAGTTCCTTGATCGGTCGTCACACGCACGAAATAGACACCGCCGGACATTCTCGATACATTGATTCGGGTTTGCAAGGAAGCGTCCTGATTCGTTCCTGTAATGGTGGTAATTAATTTACCGTAAACATCAAGCAATTGAACCTCTAGAATACGGCAATCTTCCTGCTGCATCCTGCATTCCACGAGAACATACTCGTCGGCTGGATTCGGATATAACGAGAGGTTGCCGATCAGGTATTCCTCAATGCCAACATTGGTGGTCGTGGCCGTGACGGAAGCACTCCATTCGCTAAGGTTATCGTTCCCGCAGTTGGCCTGAACTTGGATTTCGTAGGTTGTCAGCCCGGCAAGTCCCGCGATGGTGTAGCTGTTGGTGGTCGTCGTAACCGTGCTCCATTCCCCACCTTGCGTACGGTAATGGAGATTCCAGCTATCCACGTCCGCATCGGCATCCCACGCAACATCTATGGATTCATTATGAATGCTCACCACCTCCAATCCCGTCGGCGTTTCACAAGGTTCCACCGCCACCTCGGGCTGCAACGTGACATCATCCATGTAGAAGGTAACGGAAACAGCTGGCACACAACGGAAAGCGATATAATTGCCGCTACCCGTATAATTGTGGAAGTTCACACAGAACGGCGATGTCCCATACAAAGAATCGGTAAGCGTGATCGACTGGACCGGCACGAAAGTGTTCACGTCCATCGGGTCGTCCATCACGCCCACCTCGAAAGTATAAGGCGTGGTGGAGAAATAGAGACGTGCATAGAAGCACAGTTCCAGCGTATCCAGAGCAAGAGCGTCAGGATCAACAGGGGTAATGGTCGCATAGAGATTTCCGCCTGCCGGATTGAAGAGCAGCGAACGGGAGCCCGTATGCGCATAGTTGTTCAGCGTGGAGTGATAAACGTATGGGTAGGTCGCGTTGATTCGATGCCAACAGTTTGGGAGCGGATTGGCGCTCGTACCCGAGCCGTTGCCCGATTCAAATCCCCACGTCACCGGAACCGAAGTGATGCCGGCACATTCGGTCTTGAACGTGGCCGTCTGACTTTCATAGACATTACCTTCACAAACAATGGACAAATACCATATATATGTCGTGGAAGGATTGAGCCCTGTCAACAGAAACGCACTGACAGAATCCACGAGAAGGTCCACTTCGGTATATTCATCATCGGAAACCGCCTTGTAGTAAAGGATCAGCTCGTCGGCGCTGGAGTACCAAGACAAGTTGGCCGAGGTGTTCGTAATCTCCGAAGAAGTGAGCTGGATGGGAGCCGCACAGCCCGGAATCAAATCCACAGTCACATCGTCAACAAAGAAAAGGTACTCATTTCCAGACTCGTAACGGAAAGCAATATAGGAACCGTCAGGGGCGTTCGCATCGTTGAAATCCACCAGATAACTTTGGTAGCTATATTCCACAAAATCGGAAGAAACAATGGAAAAATGCGGCACAAAAGTGGTACTATCCATCGGATCGGTCATATACCCTACCCTCAAGATGCCGGAAGAGGAATTCTCCGGACGAGCGTTGAAGGTAAGACGCAGTGCGGAAAGGTTCAGGGAGAAAAGTGGCAAAATGGCCGTGGCTGGCTGCGTATAGAGGGAGTTGAACACCAAACAGGTAGGCGTACTGCTCGAGTAGTGTGCATACAAATTGTCCATCAAAGTGAACGGGAACTCATAGCCATTCTCCGTAGCACCGGGCAGACGTTGCCAGCAGTCGGGCAATTCCCCGTTGGCATAATTGTCGAATGTCTCCTGATAAGGAAACAACGTGTGCACACCGCATTCTGTCATGAACGTCCCTATAAGGCTCGGCGCCTCCGTATCGTCGTCACACACGGCCGCAACATAATAATAATAGTGAGTAGATGGCTGCAAGCCATACACGGTAACTGTATTGTCACCAGCAGGAACGGTAACCGATTCATAAGTACTTAATCCAACAATCTGGTAATAAAGCTTGTAGCTTCCGGCATTGCCATTCCAAGAGAAATCCGCCGAGGTGGTCGTGATATTGGACACCACCATGTTGTTAGGCTCATCGCAAGATGCGTTCACCGTAATGGTGATATCATCCACATAGATACCACTCACATTGTCCGTGTCAACACCGGCCCCGATATAACGGAATGCGATGTTGTAATCCGGTCCAGTAAATGCATATTGATTAAAATTGATGGTATGAAGCGTGTAGGTAGTGCCCGACACGACAAGCGTATCCAAAACCACAAAAGTGGAGATGTCATTCGGATCAGTCATCAACCCCAACTGCAAGGTACCCAGAATATTAGCAGAAAAATAAGCCTGAGGCTCTTTGGCATAGAATTGAAGACGGAGCGTCTCGATATTCTGTGACAACTTAGGAGCGGCAACCACAGCAACAGAGCCGCCCTGCGCCCCCAATTCCACATACTTGGTACCGGAATGGGCGTTCGAAATAGAGGTTTCCACTGAAGGGAAATAGGAATCGCCCAAATAGGGATCTTCAATGACACCCTTCTGCAGCACATTCCAGCAATGGTAAATTGTTTCATCCTCGAAATCAATGTAATAAGGAACGCTAATGGTACCACATGCTGTCCAAGCGGTCATCTGGACGAACATCTCTTCGGTAATGGAGTCGCAGTTCGGGGCTATTTCGATTACATATTCCGCATTCGGATAGAGTCCAGAAAGTAATATTGTATCCGTATTCGTGACGGCCGCAGTCCATAACGTATCGGCAACGTGACGATAACGCACCACATAACTGTCATTCAAGCCATTCCATGTCAAAGAAAGCGAACTATCTGTGGCATAGACAAGAGAAGGGTTCTGCACCTGCGGACAAGGCGGAATCTCGCTTATCGTCACATCGTCAATATACAAATCCACAATAGTGGAAGAGGGATTCGTGGCCCGGAACCCGATCCTATTGCCCCAGCCTTCAAACTCATTGAACATCACGCGGTAAGGTTCTGCAGGATACCCCGTACTGTTGATGGGAAATGTGGCGTACACTTGGAAGGTGGATTCATCGTTGGGGTCACCGAGCACACCAACCTCCACCGTAGCACTGGTGTAACCGGTACGCATACGGGCGTAAAACTCAACCTGCAGCTGATTAATTGGCAACACAGTAGTATCGATTTCCGCAGTAGCTCCCACGCCATTGGCGAACGCAGAAGTATACCACAAAACGGTAGTGCCGCTGTGCGCATATTCGGAACCATACACGTATGTTTTGGGATAATTGCCCGAAGTTCTCAACCAACAAGCCGGCATCGGGGACGAAATCGTGCCGCCGGCATTATCGGTCTCAAAATCCCATGTGATTGGCAATTCGGTCAGCGAAGCACACGGGGTCCGGAAGTTGACCTGATGCGCGAAACTCTTCTCCTCCCCACAATCCGTCCTTACATATACAGAGTAGGCTGTGTTTTCCGTCAATGGGGTCAGCCCCACTGTAGTGTCAGTGGTACTTACCCAAAGCTGACCGGTGGTGTCCGATCCGGCAGGCAGCAGCAGGTACTGCCAAGCCGTCTGACCAGGACGTGGCTGGATATTCAGCACCGCACTGGTCTCCGTCAAATTCGTGACCGTAGCACCGTTCGGTGAAAGACAGGAGCTGCCACCCGTATAGGAGAACGTCGTCTTTGGAAGAAACATGTACCGAATCTGATTGGTGATGCCACTGACCCCACCGCCGTAATAACCTTTCACACTGACATATTCTGAGGTCGTAACACCTAGAAAAGTGACACTTTTGTATCTTCCGCGCACTAACGTGGAGATATCCAGCAACAAGTTGCCACCATTGTAAGTGTACGGATTATCAAAAACAATAGACATCACACCGGAAGAAATGGTCAGCGTACCCGTATAGACCGGCGTAGTGGTATCGGTCAGATAATCTGCAGGATAGGGAATCGATGTAGCCGTTGTAACACCAAGACTGAACTGTTGCTGCATAGTGTCGGGCCATTCGTAGTTCATAGCCGTTGCAGAGGTGTAAAAGTCTATTGAAGTAATCGTTCCACCCACCATATCCGTCAGCAAATCAGCTGGATATATGACTTGTGAACGACAATAGGTGTTGAGATATAACCCATGGATGGGTATATAGCTACTGGTGGATGTACCATCGGCGACAGTAGTACTATTGGTCTGTGCCAACAACGAAGAGGTCGTCATGGTCAAAAGCACCATGAACAAAAGGCTAAACCATTTTTTCATAACATGTAATATTTACAAACTTAACGATAATTTATTAAGCTGCAAATATACATAAATATTTAACACACTCGGATGAATGGAAAAAGGTTGATTTAGCCAGCTATAATGATAAAATTAAAGTGTCTTCACCGGGAACGTGAAATACGTATTCGGATACGGCTCGTCCTTCAAGGTGAAATGCCACCATTCGCTGCCGAGGGGTTTGAAACCGTGGCGCAACATGGCATTGGCGCTGTCGGGATTGACCTCGGAAAGCAGCAGGGCCGCCATGTAGCCGCGCTGGCTGTGTCCCGAAGGATAGGAGCCCTCGTTTCTCAAATCAGCCTCCTCATACACCGTGTACATGTGCTCTTGGAACAGCACGAACGGGCGTTTGCGCATGTAGTGGGCCTTCGGCTCCACGCGCATCTGGTCGACGGTGGCGAGGCTGTTGACCATCAGATTGTAAATTTCGGGGGTGCCTTCTTTCGAAATCTTCATTCCGAAAGGCACGCTGAGTTCGTCCAATAGGGCATCGAATGACCAAACGGCATCGCGCACCGCAATGGTCATACGCGCACTGTCGCTCCGTTGCGTTTTGCCCCACATGTAGCGCATAATGTCGTGGGCGAAATCCTCACCGATGGTATCAGGCGGCGCTGGCAGACAATAGATGAGGTTGGGCATCTCTTTCGTATCGAAATAGTGCGTGTCGCTATCGTTTTGCGCCTGACCATAATAGCTGCCGCAAACCAGCACGACAGCGAGAAGTTTTGTGAAAATCCGTTTCATATTTCAGGTGTTTTTATCCAAATTTAAGTAGGGTACTACTAATCGTTCGCACCTGTGTCGCGGAGACAGCGGACACTCAACGCTTGTGCTTTGGAACCTTTGCCATCAACGTGGAATGCCCTGGAACTTTGATTGTTGATATAACGGTGCCATGCCTTTTCCGGATTGTCTTTGTACTCGGTACAACTCCATACAAGTGCGAAATAACCCAGACCGCATCCGCCTGGAGATCCGCCATGTTCCGACCCTGCGGGCATCAACCCGAAATGCGTGGCATTGTTCAAACTTTGGTCGTTACCTACGGAATAAAGATATGTACTTGACATCCAAAGCGTTGTTGAAGCAATGGCTTTATCTATGTAACGGATGTCATCACCAACCACATATTCGGGATGGTTGCTGATGGTGTCTGCAAATTCTTTCCATTCCGCATCGCTGGGCACATGCCAGCCGTTTGGGCAGATTCCTAGCACACCGCTGGGATTCGCTTCGCTGCTAAATTCTCCGTTCATCACCGCTGGCCAGTTGTAAAGATAGCCATAAACCTCAACATCCGCCGTTCCTGCATCTGGAACATATCGGTAAGGCTCGGTGGCGGTAAAGTATGAAAGGGCATATCCTTCTGTCAACGGAATTTCCTCCCCGTTGGCATAATGGGTAGTAATCAGATTTTCTGCCATCCACACCTGATTGCCAATGACGACAGCATCATAGTGATTGCCATCGAAATCCGTGACCGCATTGTGAATCACCGTTCCCGTAGGCAGAAACACCGCCGTGGTATCATTCCCACTGGGTGTCGGTGACGGGTTCACAGGTGGATTATCCTCAGGTTCCTCAATAGGATCCTTATGACAAGCAGACAAAAGCAACTCACTCGACACAAAAAAACACAAGACCAACAACCAAAACTTGTTATTATTCTTCATTATGCATTCTTCATTAAGCATTCTTCATTTCCCTCACCGACACCGCGAATCCCCCGCACGGCGCCATCTTCAACTTCAAAACACTCTTACTTGTCACCACCTTTTTTGTGATGGTATAAGCCTGCGGATTGTATTTCAATTTGCAATCAGGAGTTCGGAATTCGGAATCATCGGGAACACCGCAGGCATCGGGCGCATCAGCGTAAATGATGGCTTCGTATTTCACACCGGGTTTCAGGAAATCCAATTTCACGGACACCTCACGGGCGTTCTCGTCGGTGATACCGCCGATGTACCAAACATCGCGAGGTTGTTGTAGAGAGGATGTGCACATCGTCTCTACAGAATCGGGAATGGCGTACACAAAACGGGTGGCATTGGAAATCACGCCTTTCTTCCCATCTAATAACTCTCCTACCCCATCGGCGGCCTTATTCAACGAAGAAATCTTCGGTCTGCGGGCGGTCACAATGTAATCACCGAGTTCTGCCATAATATAG
>Ga0310690_10003846_pt1 | contig 22000 bp, 48 predicted proteins | sample AusTroGonzalo_MG_2_FD_207661 | JGI IMG/M metagenome (GOLD analysis project Ga0310690, IMG submission 207661) | Bovine rumen microbial communities from tropical cattle in Woodstock, Queensland, Australia - Gonzalo_04 (v2) (version 2) | ecosystem: Host-associated > Mammals > Digestive system >... | reverse complement strand
ACAAGCTGATCCTTCCGCTCATCCGTATGGGCAGTGTAAATGATGCGGTCAGCCTTGCACAATCCGCATTGAATTTGAGAAATTATGACTGTGGCAAAGTTGATCGCGAATTTGGCCCAAAAACGCAAAATGCGGTCTACCAGTTTCAAAAAGATTTTTGGCTGGTTCAAGACGGAATAATCGGGAATGCAACGTGGACTGTGCTTTTGGAAAGGAGATGAGTTAATGGAAGAAAACAAAGTATTCTGGGTGATCGAGAACAACGGGAACAGATGGAACGTGGAAGCGAAGGACATCGTCGATGCTGCGAACAAAGCGGCAAAGGAGATTGATCCGAAGAACATTTTCCAGATCATCGACATTCCCGGCTGAGAATGTGCCTTAAGCCGAAGAAGGCAGAACATATTACCCCACTATGCGGCGGTGGGTTACAATAGCCGCAACACTTTAGGACAAGGAGATAGTTACCATGAATATTTCGGATCTGGGTATTGTAGCAATTCCGGTCATCACAGTGATTGTCTTTCTGATTGCAGAAGCGGTCAAGGCAACTCCTCTTGATGACAAGTGGATTCCGGTGGTCTGCGGGTTTTGCGGTGCTGTGCTGGGTGTTGTCGCTCTGTATGTTATGCCAGACTTCCCGGCTGGGGACATTCTGACCGCAATAGCTATCGGGATCGTGAGCGGACTTGCCGCAACTGGCGCACATCAAGTCTATAAACAGTTGACCAAGAATTAATTCTGAGGCAGAAGCATGAACGAAGGAATTGTCGTGACATGGCAGACTATCATATCCTTTGCGGCAGTTCTCGCCGCATTATTCGCGATAATTCGATACTATAATAAAGGATATGACTGGGTGAAAAGGCAGGAGAAACAGGACAAGGAGATCGCCACCATCAAAACAGAGCAACAGCTTCTGGTCTACGGTGTCCTTGCATGCCTGAAGGGACTGCACGAACAAGGGTGCAACGATGCAGTCACAGAAGCGATTGACAAGATAGAAAAGCACCTGAACGAAAGAGCACACGCATAATCCGTATCAGACGTCCGGTGTCGCCGCACCGGATAGACCAGGCTCCTTCCGGGGGAAACCATGGAAAATCATGAGTATGACGATAAACGCATCCGGGAGGTTATCAGCAAAACGCCAACGTCAACACTATCCGTGATAATCGAAGAATACATCCACAACGCCAGGAACAAGGATATCAGCCGCAGAAAGATATTGGATGATGAGGCATATCGGCTGATCGCCCTGGATCACGGGTTGACGATCCGGCAGTGTAAAAGCATCGTGAGAAAGACCAGAAGAATCATTTATGACCACCTCTGAGAGCGTCCTTCGGGGCGCTCTTTTTTTATTGCCCGAACAATTCCCTTATACAGACCAACAATGCCCTCTGACAACCTCGTCAGGGGGCATCTTTTTTTATACAATTATGGTCGGAAAGAAGGGGATCAGAATGCCGGATGAAGTCGAACGCCTGGTTAACTGCGGGATGAACCTCGCGGATGCCTTTGAGGTTGTCGATGACTTTTTATACGACAGCGACTATCAGGGGCTTACCGATTATATCATGGCCGTAGAGCGTGAGAGCAGAGAAAAGGCGGCTGTGTAATGTGGATTGAATATAATCCAAACCCCAAAAAATTACACGTCGGTGATTGCACGGTGCGGTCGATCTGCGCGGTCACGGGACTGGACTGGCACACGGTACACAAGGCTCTCTGTGATCTATCCGGAGACATGGCAGACATGCCTTCCGCTGACCGCGTTTGGTGGGCTTTGCTGGAACAGATGGGCTTCTCCCGGAAGAAGATGATCGACCGCTGCCCGGAGTGCTACACGGTGGAGCAGTTTGCCTTTGATCATCCAAGAGGCATCTACATTCTCGGCCCGCACGAACATGCGGTGGCTCTCATCGACGGAAACTGGTGGGACAGCTGGGACAGCGGACTGACCGTTCCGACATATTACTTCAGGAGGATTTGACATGGTAGATAACTTTGGAAGATGGTATCCGGATTACCCAGGGCAGCAGCCTTTCCAGGATCCGGCCTACATGCGGGCAATCGGCCAGCAGGTACAGCAGCCGAATCAGGCAGGGACACAAATGCCCTCAGTAAATCAGCAGGACATGACTCCGACGATCCGCACGGAGATCAAACAGGTTGACAGCATCGACGCAATCAGCAGGACGCCTCCCGCGCCCGGAACCACCGGCGCGTACATGACCAAAGACGAGCAGACAATCATCTTCCGGTCAATGTATGCAAACGGGGAGTACAAGGACCGCATTTATGATCAGCGTCCTCCCGCACCGCCCGCGCCGAAGTTTGATCCGACACTGTATGTCCGCAAGGATGAAATTCCGTCCCTGGTGGACGAGGCCCTGGCGGTCAGAATCGCGGCAGCGCAGCAGAAGCAGTCACAGCTCACGAAGGAGGAATCCTGATGGGACTCTTTGATATCTTCGGCGGTCAGCCTCAACAGGCACCGCAGCAGAGACCTCAGATGGATCCGCGCCAGATGCAGCAGGAACTCGGCATGATCAAATCCAATCCCGGGTCATACCTCAAGTCCCGCGGATACGATATTCCGGAAGGAATGACAGATGCCAAGGAAATCACTCAGTACCTTCTCCGCACAAAGCAGGTCGGCATTCCGAGGCTTCAGCAGACCGCCTCTCTGTTTGGCTGGAATCCCGGGAGACGCTGAGTTTACCGAAAGTTACAGTCAAGTTAGCAAAATGCTATATTGATACAGCGCTTTGCTATATTCGGTTGAAATCTTGCACTTTCAAGCGGAATTTGTACCGTAACAATTTTACGGCTCATGTAATTCTCAAGTTAATCACGAGATATAATCAAGTAAAACAGTTTTCGTGACTCAACGAAAATGATCAAGCGGTATCTACCCGTCACAGGTGCACATGCGGCGGTGGATAAATCAACGCCGTATCGAAAAGAGAAGATACGGCCTGACCCCATAATTAGGGGAGAAAGGATAACACAATGGCACTCACAGATGAAGGCTCCGGCAATGGCTTCTACATGCCGGTAGCGCCCGCGTATGGCTACGGTGGGAACGGCGGCGGCTTTGGCTTCGGCGGCGGTGACTGGGCGTGGATTCTGCTCCTGCTCCTGATCGGCGGCAATGGCTGGGGCTTCGGCGGCGGCTTCGGAGGCGGCATGATGTGGCCCATGATGATGGGCGCAGGCATGAACGGCTTCGGCCTGGACTACCTCTACCCGTGGCTCAACAACTCCCAGCACATGTCTGACGGCTTCCGTGACCAGGCGCTTCAGACCAGTATCAACGGCCTGCAGAACAGTGTGACCGCTGGCTTCGGGGATGTCCAGCTCGGCATTGCCGGAATCAACCAGAACATCTGCCAGACCGGCAACGCCATCACCGGCGCGATCAACAACGGCTTTTCAGCCGCGGAGATCGCCGCGAACGGTCGCCAGATGGCCAACATGCAGCAGGGCTTCGGCATTCAGAGCGCGATTCAGGCCGGCACGGCTTCCGCTGCCGCTGGTACCGCTGATCTGAAGTACACCGTGGCACAGGAAGCCTGCAACGACAGAGCGGCTCTGTCTGCAGCGCTCAACACCATCCTGACCCATGTGGATCAGAAGGTCCAGAGCATCAGCGACAAGCTCTGCCAGCTCGAGCTTGACGGCGTGAAGAGCCAGCTGGCCGCAGAGCAGCGCGAGAACGCGAACCTGCGCAGCGATCTCATGTACGCCCGCGGTCAGGCCAGCCAGATCGACCAGACCGCCCAGATCAAGGCCGGTCAGGCCGCAGCTGTCAACAGCCTGGTCTCCGAGCTTCGTTCCTGCCCGATCCCGGCGCAGCCCGTCTACGGCTCTCAGCCGATTTTCACCTGCCCTGGCAACAGCGCGAACACCGGCTGCGGATGCAGTGGCAACACCTTCGGCTTCGCCGCCTGAGAGGGGCGGTGAGTTGAATGGCTGCTGAATATTCTGCAAACGCTCTTCAGACCGTAGCCGCAAACGGACCGGTCATTTTCTCCGAATCCCCCGTCCCGTGCAACCGCGGTTTCATCTTCCACCGGGATGAGAGCGGGCTTTTCCGGCTCGCTTCTCCCCGCGTGCTGGGTGTATCCTGCCGCCCTTGCTGCTGCTGTGTAGCGAATTACCCGGAAGCGGTGTATAGTGTCGCGTTCAACGCGAACATCTCCGTCCCCGGAACTCCCACAGCCGGGACACCCGAGGAAATCCAGCTCGCCATTTTCATTGACGGTGAAGAGGATCCGAGCTCCATCATGAGCTTTACTCCCGCAGCCGTGGATGAATTTGGAAATGTCGGTGCAGACATCCTCGTCTCCGTTCCCTGCATCTGCGGATGCTCTTCCGTATCCGTCAGAAATATCAGCACCCAGCCCGTCAACGTCAGGAACGCCAACATCGTTTTTGACTTCGCCGGGATCAGGCGCTGAGAAAGGAGGAAAAGACCATGGACGAAATGCTGAAAGACCTCCACGAACTGTGCGAGATGTACGGTGAGTGGATCCATGAGGCAAAGGACAAGCTCCGGCGCTCCGGCACATCGGTTTCCCCCGCCGATGCGGACTACCTGGACAAACTGACCCACTCCCTGAAATCCATCAAGACCACCGTGGCCATGATGGAAAGCGAGGATGACGGCGGGTATTCCGGACGCTATCCCATGATGCCCCGGTATGGTTACACCTACGAGGGTGACGGTTCTCGCGGCATGAGCCGTTCCGATGGGTACGGCGGCATGAGCAGAGCCGGTCGGATGAATGCCAAGCGCGACAGCATGGGCCGCTACTCCCGTGACGGTTATTCCTACGCCGACAGCATCGATGGACTCATTGATGAAATGCGCGGCATGATGGGTGACCTTCCGGAGGAAAAACGGCGTGAGGTCGAGCGGTTCGTCAATAAGATGGACCGCATGTAAGGAGGCAGCCGCTTGTGATAACCGAACAGGATTTGCAGGCGGCTATCGCCGAATGCCAGGGCGAACGAAACCCGAACGCGAACACATGCATCAAACTGGCGTCCTTCCTGACTATTCGGGAGCACATGTTCCCGCAGAAAGGGGAGGAGCTGCGGCTGCTGCCGGAGACAAGAGGATATTCCTACGCGCCCGAACCGGAGGAAGCACCGGACGAACCGGTCATCGACTATCATAGCGACACGGAATTCGGCCGGCTGGTCTACGGTAGAAAAGTGCAAGACATCCTGCCCGTCATAGACGAATTGGTGAGCGAAGCAGTTATGGCTACGAACCCGCGCCTGTACAATGCATTCATTCGCAGACTGAAATAAAAAAGCCCTGTCTCTTCTCTCTTTCGGAGTTGAGACAGGGCTTTTCGTTTTGAGCCGTTTGCAGGGCCGCCACGGCGTTTTTATTTCAGACGATAAATTACAGGCCGCAGATAATACACCGCCGTTGCAACGGCTGTATTTTGACGAGGCGGGCTTTCACGGGTGCTGTGACCGAAGGTAACGATAGCAGGCTGATTTGACAGCTTCGACCGACGCCCGGCCCGGGAGAGTCGCTGCAACATCGAACCACTCATAACCGCAGATGAACCGCAAGTAGAATATTGAACTCAGACGCGGGTCCTGAATGCCGGCAATGAAGGATTTGATCTCCGGTTCTGACCGCCTGACCGCTGCCTCACGCCTTTTCACATCCTCTTCCAGATCGGACAGCTTGATTGCCAGGGCTTCCACCTTGCCGTTGCCGGCTGACGGTGCATGGGGCATGCCGTCAATGGATGAGGCCCGCAGGACGGCAGACTGGAAGGCGGCAAGCATCTGGCGTGCGGTATTCAGTTGTATAACCAAATCTGCGTGCGAGTTCAGGTCGTGCAGCGTGATCATACTGACCTCCGGACAAAATACTCAGTCGTTGGTGTCTATCTTCCTGTGCTTCCAAATCCATTGTCTCCGCGATCGGTTTCCGGCAGCTCGTCCACCAGTTCCATATCCGGCGCAAGATACGGCTGGATGATCAGCTGCGCGATCTTGTCGCCCTGGATGAATACATAATCCTGCTTCCCGAAGTTGTAGAGCTTGACGGCAATGCTGCCGGTGTAGTTCTCGTCGATGATCCCGCCGCAGGAAACCACGCTTGCCTTGACGTTCAGGCCGGACTTGCTTTCAATGTGTCCGAAGCAGCCGTGAGGGATCGCGATATGAACGCCGGTGTCGAAGGTGTGGTGGTGTCCAGGCCACAGGACAAAGGCTTCCCGCGTTCTCAGGTCGAGACCGGCGTCGGTCGGGTGTGCGCGTTCCGGCATATATGCCCCGTCATCAAGTTTGACTTTCATGCTCTGATTATACTCCTTTCTTTCGCCGGTGTCATGTATTCAGGAGAACGCGCTCCCGTTCGTGCAGCTGGTCAATCATCAGCCGGAGCGATTCGATCTCCCGGCGAAGCCTGGTTTCCTCCTGCATCTGGATCTGTGTCCGGAGATTGAGATCGTCAATCTTTTTCCGCTGATCCTCCACTACGCGGCGAAGGTGCTGCATCTCCTTATCTTTTTCGGTCATTCTGCTCCTCCTTAATAGTCAACTTTACATCGATCCCGCAGCGAATGAAGTGACACTCACCTGTATTAAGATTTCTGAGAACATGAGCCGGATAGTCAGGCGCCAAATCAGACACAAGATTGGCAATCTCATGTGCTGTGCCATTGATCTCAATCATTGGATGCCTCCTGCCTCAACCAGTCGAGCATAATATCTCGGCACTTCACAGACATCTGTGTTATGTCGATACCTAACTTATCGGCAATCGGACTTAATGCGCAAAAACGCTGTTGTGCCACAAACTCCGCCAGATCCTCATCCGACATCGCGCGGATGCGGTCAGCGTTTGACGGGTGCTTATCCTCACATCCATCAAAATCACACCACCTGCGGATGCCTATCTTCTCGTCCTCTTCCTTGCTCTTTTCGCACATATCAAATTGCGATCTGTAAATGCACCCGTCCATCACTCGCCCTCCTCATACCTGACAGGCCGAATTGTGCTTGCCCAAACCGATACGCCGCATACCGGACAAGTAATGTAGGAACCATACGATACTTCCGACTTCTTGTACTGAAATTTTGAATGACACTCACAGCATTCGACCTCGTAGATCGGCACGGGCTTTTTCTCCATAACAGTCATCACTCACCCTCCTCTGCCTCTTGTCTCAGCCAATTATACACAAAATCCCGTGAATCTGTGTACCGCATCATTTCTTTGTGAATCCACCAATACCAATCCTCTATTTCCTCGTCCGACATAGCGCGGATGCGGTCGGCATTGGTCTTTGGAGGGTCATATCCAAGGCACATAGCAATCTCCCTGTCATGCTTCGCCCCCGTGCAATTTGCGCGACAATTCTTACAGTTCATGTCTGCTCCTCCCTCGGCAGATATGCAATGCACTTACTCGTTCGATAGCGTCTGCCTCTCCCGTCATACTTGCCGTGGCAAAATCCGCATTTTGAGCCGTCTGCTTCATACTCAAAGAATCTACAAGAGCCGCACTTCCCAGCAAGTAGAGTTTCCACACTCCGCAAATCGGTAAAAGGTGCTGTTTCAAACACGATTCTTACATCCTTCTCCAACTGCGGGTTTTCTTCAATTTGATAACCAAGTCCGCGCAAAATCATCCATGTTGTATCAATCGCGTCTGTTATTTTGATGTACTTCATCATCACTCGCCCTCCTCTGCCCTCTTTGCCTCAAAGAACAGGTTCATGATTGCAATAAACGTGTTGCGTTCATCGCCCATCTGTCGATTCCCGTTCCGCTCTTTCCATGTTTTAGAACACTCAGGACAATACAGTGCTGAACCACAACTCCCCCATCCGCTATGAATCAGGTCTGCTGTGTCTTGAATTCTTTTATTTGATAGTTTCTGATGATTTCCACAGCAAGAGCACATTACGTCAATTGTCATGTGTCGCCCTCCTCTGCCTCGTCTTCGACAACTGTTTCAGCTTCTTCCGGCTGAAAAACATTCAAGACCAGGCTGTCATAGTTTGTGTTGGACTTCTGAAATGAGCCGCCAAGAATTTCGTTCAATGAAGTGTTTTTCCCTTTCTCAAGCTTGATTTCTTTTCCGGTTTCCATCGCACGGAATGCGATTTCAAGGAAGATTTCTTTTATTGTTTCTTCACTCATGTACTGCCCTCCTGTTCCATGCTTGCGCTGCGGTCTTCTCCGCTTCTTTTTCTCCCATTGTGCAGACTCTCCAATCGTCTTCATCTTTTCCCCACATGGAAGCACCGCATCCACTGCAATGTACATATTTCTGCCCCAAATAGTTTTGAGCCATGTACGGGGCATCGCCGCAAAACGGACACGGTTTCAGTTTAATCGGTTCCATCTATCACACCACCTTTGTGTAGTATTTGTTCGGATAATCTTTGATCGAGCACTTTCTGAGCAGACCGTCGCTGCGATAGGTCAGAAACTTCCGCTGCGGCGTGCCGGCTACCGTGCATTCGAGCCACTGGTGGACACCGTGCCGGTCATTGCCGTGGAGGTTCACTCTGCTGCCGATCTCCAAGGCCCTGACTTCTTCAACGCTGATCTCATACTCGGTCTTCGGCAGCATGTGCTCCATCGGCCTTTTCATTTCGGCATCCTCCGGTATTCCTTAACCGAATGCTCTTTCCGGTATTTCTCCATGCAGGAGGGTTTGCAGAACCAGAGCGTCTTTCCCTTCCCGGCAGGCCGAATCTTGTACTGATATGCTCCCGGATCGTGGGTGATGATCATTTTTCCACACTTAGCGCAGAAGCGCTCCGGAGGATTATACGTCTTCATTGGTTTTGTCATTGTTGGCTCCTTTTTCCGGATACAACATACTGCCTGGTGAGTTCCGGCCTGAACTTCCGCTTACAGATCTCGCAGCAATCTTTTTTCTGAGTGGTTGGGTTTCCAGGATAAGGTTTCACCGCAAACACTTCGCTGTAGTGTTTTGCACAAACATCACACATGGTTAGTATGTGTGCCATTTCTCGTCCCTCCCTTCAAATTCGATTTGATTTTTTCAATTCTCCGCTGCTTAACCTCAGGATTCCAGCCACAGTGATCACAGTCATAGGAGCAGTTTACAGTGGGGTAAAAAACCGTGTCCTTATGCAATACCTCGTTCCAAGCCGAATACACACATGGTGCCCTGCTCTCTCTTTTCTTCCGTCTTTCTTCTGCCTCTGATGCATAGTCGTTACTTGGCATTTCACACCTCCTCGTCAAGATAATTCCGTCCGAATTCTTTACGCCAGTCTTCCATTGACCAGCCGTTTTCCTCCATGGCCTTGCGCTGTGCCCATTGCTTGAGCATGATCTGCGTCTCCTGGCAGCGGTGCGCTGACTTTGGTCCTTCCCGGTGGCATCGCTTTCCGCAGAGGTAAACGACAAGACCGTATTTCTCTGACTTCTTCCGGAGTGCGGTACCGGGAAAACAATGGTGAATCTCCAATGGATCCCCGGCACCGTTCCGACCGCAGAGAAAGCATCTCTGCTCATCCATGCTGTTTTTTCCTCTTGTGTGCTTTGGCATTCGGGCAGGTTGCCCAGTGCGGAATTCTGCCGACGTTTGTCATGTCATCCAGAGGGCCGTCAAACTCGCAGCTCACAACATCTCCCTCCTGGGTGACAACCTTGCCCCGGGCCTTGAACTTTGCCCAGAAGGGGACGAGGGAGGGATCGCAGGGCATATCTTTGCCGGCCTTTGTTTTCACCCATACGATTGGAGCGCCGCAGGATCTACATCTCGCCATCTTCCTCACCCCTTCCATACAGTTCGGGATTTCCGTACAGGCCGGAATCTTCCTTCAGCAGCTTCGCCTCCTCGGAACTTATTTTGTAGTCGAGCATGGAGAGCCAGCGGTAAATCAGTTCCAGCTTCCAGTTTTTCTGATAGCATGGAAAGCCTGATCTGGTACCCCACGCACAGGAGATCGGGTTGTCACCGAACACGGCGTACACCAGCTTGGGCCAGTCATCCGCGGGGATCTTGTCGATGCCGGCACAGAACTTTTCCTCACGGTCCGGGATGTAGCCGGTGTCTGTGATACCAGCCAGCCGGTAAAGCGTCGTCCTGTCCGAGGAGCTGTAGGAAAGAGCGTTGTAGCATCCGGCAAGCACCGCGCCGTACAGCACCTGCGGCTCGTTTTTTCTGGTGACGGTGAAATCCTCAATGAACTTCTTCCGAAGATTGTGCGCGTCGGTAGCCATGCTTTCAATTTTGCCCCACGCGGCCTTGACCGCCTTGTCCTTTTCGATTTCTTCCGGAGAACGCTTCACCGGAGGCGCTTTCTTATGCTCATGGTAGAGACGGAGCTGGTTGAACTCGTAGGGGCCGGAACCCAGCCAGTAGAACACGGGTTCTTCCGCGATGCCTTCCTTCGGCAGGTTGCCGGGCTCGCCCCATTTTTCCAGATAGAGGGTGCCGCCGATCTGGTCATAACTGCTGCTCCAGCGCTCGCTGTCCTTGATCTTCTTCGCGTGTAGCTTCTTCAGCCATTCCTTCACCTTCGGCAGATTCCGTTCAACAGCCTGCTTTTGAACAGCCTTCTGGACAGCCATATCGAAATCATTGGTGCCAATCTTGTCCAGGCATTCGTTTCGGACGTCAATATCATCGATCTGGGCAAGCTTGTCAAAGTCCATCAGGGAGATCTGCCGGGTGGAAACCTCCCTGAGTTTGGCCTGATCCAGCTCGGCCATCTTCAGCCGGCGCCGGACGGTGGTTTCGGAAAAGCCGGTACGGTTGACAATCGTCTGGACGCTGTGGCCCATGTCCAGCATCATCTGGAATCCCTGCGCCTGCTCATAGACGGTGAGGTCCGAGCGCTGCATGTTCTCAATCAGCATGGTTTCCTGCTGCTGTCCCTGAGACATGAGGACAATGCTGCATGGGACGGTTTCCTCTCCGGCCATTGTTGCCGCAGCCAGGCGGCGGTGGCCGATCACAACCACATAGAGATCGCTGTCTTCCGCGGATTCCTCTCCGTACTCTCTTCCGGTCAGCTTCGGAACGCAGGCGATGGGAACGACCGTGAGGTTCTGGAGAATTCCGTTTCCCTTGATGCTCTCAGCCAGCTCCGTCAAATCCCCGAGGTCTTTTCGTGGATTGAGCGGATGCGGACGCAGGTGATCAATCGGTATATACTGAATATCTGCCATGGTTTACTCCTCCTCCGGTACATCATATGGAAGAACCTCGCGGGGCTTGCTTCCCTGATACGGGCCAACAACCCCTTCATCTTCCAGCCGTTTCATCAGACGGCCAGCTTTGGAATAGCCGATGTTCAGCCGGCGCTGAAGGAGCGTGAACGAAGCTTTGTTCTCCTGCCGGACCAGAAGCTTTGCAGCTTCGAACAGATCATCATCAAGGTCTTCCTCATCGTCGGCATCATCGATGTCGCCCGGATCATGGTCATCGTCAAACTCTTCCTCGAGATCTGTCTCCTCGTCCTCGTCATATTCTGCCTCGTCCTCGTCAATGACCGGAAGCTGTGACTTCTGGAGCAGTTCCTTCTCGATGACCTCTCGGAAGAAATACTGCAGCCAGTAATCAGAGATCTTCAGATAGATGTTTTTGAACTTATTGCGCAGAGCCTCGGAGATCGTGAAGGTGCCGTTGATCTTGGAGGACACTTCACCGTCCTTGCGATAGAAGACCAAGGACGCATCCGGAGAGATGTAATCCTTTGTTTCTGCCATTTCTAGCATGGTCATCTGCTGATCCATGCCGCCGAGCGGTTTCAGCGTCAGGGTGATCGGGTAGCGATCGTGCCGGAGGCGGAAGGTCAGATCGTGTTCCTCACACAGCCCGTCCAGCTTTTTCTTCTGTGCTTCATACTTTGCGATTTCGCTCATTGTTTTTACTCCTTTCTCAGTCGAGGATCAGCAGCATGTCGTTCCAAGATTTGCTGATCCGATATGGTTGTAAATCTTTCTCGGTCACATACTTGTGTCCGAACTTCTCCTTCATGTTGGTCCAGTCAGACCAGGGGATGCGGTAGACACCGCCATTCTTAAAACCAGCGAGGACATAGCAGCGGGCACCGAGAGCGGAAGCCCTGTCCATGTAATAGGCCTGATCATCACTCACCCTGTCCTGTGTCAGACGGTCCGTGCCGGTGTATTTCGCCTCGAAGATCACCGTGCGGCCTCCTTTGATGGTACCCTTGTAATCGGGCTGTGCACGCTTGGTAAAGCAGCCGATGAAGCGGGTATTCTCGAGGCGCTTGATGATCTTGAACGGTTCCGGGGTCTTATCGATCTGGGCATAGCCCTTCTCACTGTAATAGGCGAACGTCCGGTCAAGCACCGCTTCGAACAGCTGACCCTCTGCCCGGTTCTTCCGGCCCTGCTGCTGCCGGGCCGGATTCGGGACTGGGAGTGGGGGAAGCTTGCTCATCTGATACCCCCTATTCCATGAATGACATACCGCATTTGTCACAGCGGAAATGCTTGTGCCCGTTGTACTTGCTGACTGATACCGTGCCGGGAGCGCCGCAGTTGGGGCAGGCGAAGTCCCTCAGATCGGGCGTGGCGTACTCCTTGATTTCATCGTCTTGGACAAAGCGCTGACCGCACCAGTGGCACTGCTCGGTGTCGTAGGGCATCTCTCCGCAGACGGGGCACACCGGGATTATGCCGTAGCCATCGTTCACGATAGGCAGTTTGATCGGTTCACGTTCGGCGTAGATGGCCCACAGATCAGCGCGGCGTCGCTCAACAGCTTCCTCATGCTCGCGCTCGGCGCGTTCATGCTCGGCCCTGTCCCAATAGGCCGTGCAGGCTTTATGCTCAGCGGTTATTGGCAGGTTCCATCCGCGCATAGAGCAATGGTAGGCGTTGATATCATAGTTCCCGCGCGGGAAGCCGTCGTTATTGCTGGTGAATCGAACACACTCGCCGCAGGTCTTCCCGATGATTTCCTCCGGGTAGATAAAAACATCGTCCCGGTTATGGCGCTCGGTGTTTTCCGGGATGCCGGCACCAAAGTCAATTTCAGACGAGCGCCTCATTGTCAATCCCATTTACATCCTCCTCATAAAAAGTAAATTCCAGATACATGGTTTTCTTGGCGTGGTTTGTAGCGCATCCGGACATGCGACAATCACCATTGATGAAGTGCCTCAGTATATCTGCCGTCAGACTTTCACCAAAAGTGTGTGGATATGGTTTCGCTTCCTGTTCCGCCACAAAGGCGATCAGGCCGGCTTGAAGCTGTTTGTCTAGTTCTCCGAAAAAGCTCATTCACCGGCCCTCCAAAACTTTGTACGTGTTCCGATCTCCCATGTGTCCCTGAGCGAAATCCCGTCGCGCTCGAAGGAAGCGTAGACGAAATCGCTTGAGATCGGCGGATGCTCCTGACGGGCCTTCCGGATCAGCTTGATCTGCTGCATAAACTGATTCTTATTCAGAGCAGGAGTCCCGACAGACTGTCGGGATCCTGTATAGCATTTGCTGGCTTTCGGCATGTTTTCTCCTTTCAAGTTGTTCCTGGCAACTCTGGCTGAAAGCCGGAGCTGATCATTTTTTCATAGAGCGTTTTCTCTCCGGAAACCAGGTACGGAAGAAATACCTGCTGCATTGATGCCTGCTCGGTTTCCACAAGCGCAAGCTGCGCTGCAATCCAGTCCTTGACGTTTCTCCATGCAATTCGCTCGGCCTGGACGGAATCACATTTGATCCCGTCTTTTTTCATGACATTTGCTACGCCATCCGGCTTCGCATCGATCTTGAATCCGGCAAGTGATCCGTTTATCAGAAGGCCAAACGAGACGGATTCAACACGACCGTCATCAGAGTAATCCATTATGACTTTACGCGCACCGTGCTGAGCAAGCAGCCCTTGGATTTCCCCGACAGTCTGCACGGCCGGAATTTTGGTAGTGTAGTTTTTTATTGGCATTAATATCTTCCTTTCAAGTTGCGGACATCAGAGCGGGGAGCTTCTGCGTCGGCTCGGCCAGGTAGAAGTCGGCATTAGCCATGACTGCAGAATAGGCTTTCTCGCCGGATCCCTTGCTATCGTCGCCGTGGAAGCTGTCAACGACCGCCTGCTCCATGTCGTTCATATCCTTGTATTTGGCCTTGCCGTACCGCGGAGGCAGCCAGCCTTTTTTCTGAGAGGCGTAGATATTCAGGCGGTCAACCATCTTCATCGTCTCCGGATAGAACTTGATGTGCGTGGTGCCTTTCTTGTAAATGTCGATGGCGAAATACTTCAACTGAATATTCCGCGTCTGACCGCTCTGCTTCGCGCACTCAAGGCGGGCGTTCAGGTCGTATCCCTCCGGTCCCTCGCCGCCGAGGTAGTCAAAAGACTTCTCCAGATCTGAAAGCACATTAAACGCTTTGTATGTGTCCATATAATCCGCCCCATATCCCCAGGTGTCGCGGAACATGTTTTCCGGGACGATGCACTTTTTTCCGACCTTGTGGGCTTTGTTGGTGGCCCATCCGTTGTAATAGTGCCGGTTGTTCTTACACTCCGGAAACCAGCTGTGTTCAATCGTCAGCTTGTCGAACAGGCCCATGATGGAGTCCTCTACGCCCTGGGTCATTTCCGCGTTCATCTCGATCATGATCTGCTTGATATTGAAAGCGGAGAACTCATAGTCTGCCATCCGGTCGACCTGCTTCTCGTACCGTTCCCGGAGATTGCTGGTCAGACGCCCGACAAACTTCTCGTTTTTGAACAGCGCCCGCCAGTATTTCAGCCGAACCGTCCGCATGTACCGCTGCTGGTCGAATCCGCTTGCCCCTCTGTCACCGGAAACGGTCAGCGTCAGGATCGGCGCTCTGTACTTATCCTGTGGAGACAGATCTGTGTAGATGTACGGGACAAGCGCCCGGTATTCCTTCACAAATTCCATCGTCGCGGCAACCTCGGTGTTGTACAGCTGAATCGCCTGGTCGATGTAGTCACCGGCGACAAGGGCCTTGATCTCAGGATCAGGAGGGGGAGCAAACTCTTCAACGGCTTTCTTCATGCGCTTCCAGATTTCGCTTTCGTGCTTCGCCTCCGGGATGTGTACCCGGACAATGGCTGCATCGACGGAAGCAAAACGCTCCGCATCCCGGAATGCGTCATCCACAAAGGTGATCTCTGCATTCAGGTTCTGCAGCATTCTTACCAAAACCTGCCGCATGTCCGTGTACGGGTTTCTCAGCGTTTCGGCATTCAACAGGCAGATCACAAGCCCGCCGTCCCGCTGCATGTTCAGCGCTTTGAGCAGGTGCTTCGCGCCGTCCTGAAACGGCGGATTCATGAGAATCAGGTCATAGTGCTTCATGGACGAGTAGGTCAGGAAATCGTCGTGAACCACATGGAGCTTTGTTTTATCGATCAGGTCATACTCCCCGGTGTGATAGCCTTTCTCATTTATGATCGCCTGCTTCTTTTCGTCCGAGAAATTGTACTGAAGGATCTGCCGCAGGTAAGGATCGATCTCACAGCAGTCAACATCAATCTCACGGTGCCGGTAGCATGCATGATTCTTCCGGGCAATCGCCGAAACCAAGTCTCCCTTGCCGGCTGACGGCTCCAAGACGGTGGACACAAAGTTCATGTCCAGACCTTCAAGCATCTTTTCCGCGAGGGATGCCGGAGTCGGGTAGAACTGATCGTTTCCCTGAGTGGTGGTCATATCTGTTGTCTTCATGTCACATCCTCCGGGCAAACAGGGAAGTAGAAGATCGGATTCTCACAAAGCCACATGCGGGTGTCGGCGGCAAGCGCGTCCTGTTCGTTTGAATACCGGGCAAGCGTGACCGGCCTGTCGTTTTCCACGGTGGCGGTGATAATCCAGTGATCATCCGATTTCTTTTCCACTGTGGTCCGGATGATCCGGTTGATCGGGATGGTGATATTCAAATCCTGCGTTTTGACTACGTTCATGCTTTCCACCTCACTTTCCCATCCACCAGTATTTCGTATACGGTCCTGTGAACAGCTCATTCCGGGCGATAATCTTTGTTCCCTCTCGGACGAAGAAGGTCAGCGCCGTGGTGTAGTCATCCGGATACTCACCGGAGAGGAATGCGCGGGAGATCTCCCGGGCAAGCTCTGTGTCCTGCGGCCTCACGGCATGGCCTACCACCTTGCCTTCCCAGGCGTTCGACTTTTCAAGGATCTCCTGCGGCGTTCTGCCGAACTCGGTGGTGTTCTTGGCATACCTGGCACAGAAGACCCAGCCGATGGTGTACAGGCCCTCCTGGGTGACGCTGTAGTCCATGGCGTAAGTGGCGATTACCTGGGCCATCGGTACGGCAAGACCTTCAACCGCGGCTTCAAACGATGCGTCGCCGGTCAAAAACTGTGCGGCTTTCTGCTCCTGCTCCATCTGGTCAAGGTAACGCTGGAAGTCCTGCCGGAGCTGGGAGGTGACCTCGGCGGTCACGCGCTCCGCGGTGTTGTGCCGGACAATCACGCCGGTGACGATGCAGCCGATCATCATGGATGCGGCCCAGACAAAGATCACGATCAGCGTGAGGCCGTTTTTGATCTTGAAGTCCCGGAACCAGTCCTGCGGATCGAATCTCGGCGGCGTCTGCCTGGGCGGGGGAGTGGGTTCGTCCTGGGCGGCCCAGACGGGGACAAGTGCTTTGAAGTTATCTGCTGTCATGTTGATCATCCTTTCAGTAAGTTTGTCAGTAAGTTTGTATTTGATCAGTTCATCTTCATTTTGTCCGCGAGGCCGGATATCAGTGGAACCGACCTCACGGAATCAAGTTTGTGCTGCGTGCCGGCTGAGATCATCCGGCCTTCCTGGGCACGGCGGGACATGGTTTCGTACACCATCCGGAAGTTTGCCCGCAGCGCGTCCACGTTCTCGGACTCACAGATCTGCTGCCATCCGATGCGGCGAACGGTTTCCGCCGTGACCTCATCCATGGACGTGAGGGCGGCTTCCCGATGCATGTAGCCGTAGCGGCCTATGGCTTTCTGCACCTGCTCCCAGCCGTCAGCCCACGTGGGCGGCAGGCCGTTCACAACAATGTCGGCTTCCTGCCGGATATCCGCTATTGTCGGCGGCTGCGTCTTGGTGTCGATCCAGCGGTTCACTACCGCTGACATAACCTCAAAGGAAATGTCGCGGAGCTTTTTGAACCAGATATCCATTGCCGCAGAAGTAGGAAACAGGTTCGCCCAGGGGTACGCAGTTTGAATTGCGGCTGCGATCACTGCAAACTGTTCACGGTTCATTGCTTTCGCTCCATTTCTTCATCATGTCGTAGGTGCTCTGCATCTCTCGTGCCTTCTTTGTCTCCGGCTGCTTCTTCGCCCGGTTGTCATAGTTCCCGTTGACAACCTTCGGGAAGTTGTTGGGACGGACGAACCAGTCAAAGGTGATACGCCAGTCTGCGTTTGTTCTGCCCATCAGGAAATCACTCGCCCTGACCATCTCCACCGCTTCCAGCACTGAGCCGATTCCGTACTCACGGATCCGAGTCCGGAGCATCTGGCCGGTCTTTGTGGTTGACGGGGGAACCTTCCGAAGCACCTGGACACCAAGCGAATTCCACGCCTCGACTACATCCTGGACGTCTTGTGGGCGACATTGTTGCACTTGTGTGCGACAAACACTTTCGTCAGAAAGTGTTCCTTTTTCTTTCTCTATCTCTTCCTCTGACTCTGTATCTGTCTCTATATCTGTATCTATATCTATCTCTTGGGTATTTTTTACCTCGGGCGGGGTAAATTTTACCCCGGACCCGATTTGAGGAAGATCTTGCTTCATCTCGCGCTTCCGCTTTGCCTGGTAAGTCTCGCTGTCAAGAAGCTCTGCAACCTGCCGTAAAAACAGGGTTTTATCGTCGAAAACCTCAACCATTCCGAGTTCGATAAAGATTTTCAGCGCAGAGCGGACGATATCCACATTCGTTCTGGTAACGCTGGCAAGCATCGTTTCTGAATAAGGGATCGTGTCAGAAAAGCGGAGCGCTCCTTCATGATCAACGCTTTCGAGCATGAGCTTGAGATAGAACAGAACATAGTCTTTGCCGTTCGGCATATCCTCAACAATGGAAATGTCGTGGCGCTTGAAGAAGTCTTTGTGGAGCTTCAGCCAGTAGTAACGCTCTGAATCTCTCGCTGCCATCCGTCACGCCTCCGATCAGAACGGAAGTTCATCGTCATCGTCCAGCTCTTCAAACGTAGGCTGCACGTCAGGGGGAGGCGGTTCCTTCCTCGGTGCGTACTGACCTTGCTGGGCGTAATAGCCTCCGCCCTGGCTCTGGCTGTCGGACTTGCTGCCGCCGAAATAGGAGTGGTCAACCTGAATCTCCCAGTTCCGGCGTTTGTTGCCCTGGTTGTCGGTCCAGTCACGGGACTGCATCCTGCCTGTGACGATGATCATGTCACCCTTGTGGAAATACTTGCTGACGAACTCGCCGCCCTGTCTCCATGCGACACAATCAAACCAGTCGACCTCACGCTGCTGGCCCTGTGCGGCGAAGTCACGCTCCACCGCAACGGTAAACGAGGCAACAGAAACGCCGGTCTGCGTGGTGCGCAGTTCCGGATCCTTGGAGAGCCGGCCTGCAATGGAAATTGAGTTAAGCATCGGCACGCTCCATCTCTGAACGCTGCGCCATCAGTTCATCTATTTTGGTCTTGAGGTCGTAGTTTTCACCTTTCAGACGTGCGTTCTCTTCCTTGACGGCCTTGATCTCGGTTTCCCTGGCATACTTGTCCTTTTCGGCGGCTTTGATCGCCGCCTCCCTGGTGGCGTTGTTGGCCGTCAGCATGCGGTATTCATCCAGCGTGATGGTCACGGTGATCTCGCCGGGAGCAATGAAATTTTTGAAATTGCTGTCGTATTGACCGATCTTCTTTTCCAGAATGTTTCCGGCCAGCCTGCTGTTATCGTCCATTGGTTTCTCCTTTCAGTGATTCCCACCAACCGGCCCGGTCGGGCGTGTCGGTGTCGATGTTCAGTTCCTGGGCGACGGTAATCGCCCCTTCGATCAGGTGCGACATTTCCTTTGTGTCCATGTCGCGGGTCTGCTTGTAAACCAGATAGCACTTATACGGCCTTCCGTCCTGCTCCAGTTCCTTGTACATGCGGGTGTAGGGATAAATGTCATCCACATCCACGGCTGCCGGCAGCATGAAGCCGATAATCTGATTGTCCTCGTCCCGGGCATAACTGCCGTATTGGGTGACAAGATCGATCTTGACTTCCTCATCCGAGAGGCCGCGAGCTACGGCGATTTGATTCACAAGCACATGAAAATAGGCGTTGGCATTATTGCTGCGCTTGCGCTTCCACTCCTTGATGCTGATCTCCAACTCCGCTTCCTTGAGGGCTTCATAGCCCTCGCGGAAGTCGGTGTCGAGCTCGAGCGTGATGCGCTGCTTCCCGCCGAAGCTCAGGGAGTAGTCAAGAATTCTGCCCTTCATACGGCCCAGTGCTCTTTGTACAGGTCCATCAGACCGGCGCTCTCGAGAAAGTCCACAAACTCGGCGATCACGTCCCAAGCGTTCCGGGATTCCTCCGGCGTGTATTGCTCGATGTAGATGTCATTCCCGTCCGACACAAGGTAGAGGAACTTACGCGCCTCCGGGACAAGGTAGAAATAGAACGGGTGCTGCGAGCAGCCGAGATAGCTGCCGGCGAGGTCCAGAGAGCCGAAGGATTTGTTCTTGAATTTGATGTCATAGATTACGCCTTCCCGTAATGCGTCGAGCACTCCGTGAATTTCAAACTCAATCCCTTTGACGGTGATCGGCCTGTGGATCCGAACCTGAAACTGTGCGTCCTTCAGGAGTGAGCCGAATTCGGAGGCGGCGCGGTACCACTTCGGATAGACATAATGGCCCATCTCTTCACCGTCGCCATAGGAAGACGGATTGATCTGTCCTGAGCCTTCCCATTCCGGCTTGAACGTTCCGGTTGCGATATCCGTCACAAGCTTCTCAAAGTCGATGCCGTTCTGGATGCTCTGCGCCTGATCCTCAGACAGGAGCGGCGGCTCTCTCCGGAGAGCGCGGAGGAAGTCCTCGTATGCGGATTCCTCCTGACCCTCCCAGCAGTCGAAGGTGTAATACCACGCCTCGATCAGAGATTTGGTGATTTCATAACGGGCCACAATCAGCCCTCCTTCTGGATCTTAATGAATCCGCCAACGGATTTGTTGTACTTCAGGCCGAGGCTCTTCGCCTTGTCATTCAGCATCTTGGAGGATTCCTTCTTACTGGTGGAGGCGTGGCTGAGTGCCTGGATGTCGTTCATGACCTTCAGAGCGCTGTCGGCATCGGTGATGGTATCTACCATCTGACGCACGGTTTCCATCACGCGTTCGTACTGCTCCTTGACCGGAGCATAGGCCTCCGCTTCTGCGGCGATGTTGGCCTTGGCCTTCTCAAAGAGCTTGGTGATAAAGTCATTGGTGTCGGTCGGGCCGAGCTCCGGAATGACGATCTGCCCCTTGATTCCGTGGCAGCCCTTGGCAAAAAACTCCTGATCAGGCGTGAAGCTGATCACACGCTTGTCACCGATCATCTGGATGTAGCCGCCGAAGTCACAGGGCGTCCAGACAATATTCTTGGCTGCGCCCTCGCACATCAGCCGAACCTGGACGTTACCGTCTTTATCTGTCTGCTCCATGCTGTGGAACACATAGATCAGGTTCTTGTTGAGGGTGTCTCTGACATAGCCGGTGAAGCGGCTGAATTCCTGCTTCACAGCGCCGAATCCCTTCAAACTGATTGCACCGTTCTTCTGCTTATTCACCTTCGGGTCAGCCCTCATTGCCCAATCCTGCAGATAGGTGATGAAGCTGCCGCCAGTATCGACAACGATGGTCTGGAAATCCTTCATAACAGGCGATTCCAGATCGGTAAGAACATCTTCGTAGGTATCGCAAAAGATAGAAGTTTTGCGGTGCTGCGTCCGGACACGGCTCATGCCGCGGTCGAAGTCGATCAGGACAGGATCCGGAGCGGACAGGGCAAGGGTGGTCTTGCCAACGCCGGGGGAACCGTAGATGATCATGCTGAATTTCTTGTTATCAAAGGACATGTTCTCAGGGGTGACTAACATTTGTTGTTTTCTCCTTTCAGTTTTCCTTCGTGTAGGTTTTGCCGGCAAGCTGGAACAGCTTCACCAGCTCGTTTGTGAGTTGTGTGATCTCTTCATCGGAAAGCCCAAGAAGATCCTTGCCTTCATCGGTCCAACCTTCCTTCATGATCACGATCGTTCCGACAATAGGGGAACCGTGCGACTGGGTACCATAGAGGATGCTTCCTACGGTGTTCTCTGGCAGCTTTTTGATCAGGCCTTCATCGTCGACAATCATGACATAGGGGCTTTTCAGTCCACTAGGACGGACGATTTCAATCCATCCGTCGACAGCCTCGCCAATGGTTTTGTATAGCGGTGCGCCGAAATCGCGGACTGTGAGATGATTCTCGGTGCTGATAACAATGCCTTTCATTTACTGCCCTTCTTTCTGATCTGGCTTGCCTCAATGGCAAAGTGCTTCCAGTGCTGGGAAAAGCGGGAGGGGCCGACCCGCCCTTTGTTCATGACCATGCTCGGCTTGTTATAGCCGGTGACGCCGCGCCGGTCGAGCTGGGCCTTGGCCATCATTCGGGCGAGGCGGCGGGGGAAAATGCGCTTTTCTTCCATAGGTACTCCTTTCATTCATCCGGGAAACAGGCTTCCGTCTCCCACGCATCCTCTTCGGAGATACAGTTCTCACAGCCGAGGATGTTGTCTGTAAAAACTTCCCGGTAGACATGCTCACATTCGGAACCGCACACCGGGCAGTGCGGGTAGATCGCGTCCGGAGGATCCAGCATGTAATCTTTCAGAGGCTTCACGGGTCATCACTCCTTCCGCTGATGTAAGCCAAGACCTGGTCAAGAATCCAGTCCTGCACGGACTTGAATCCGTCCTGCCGGATCTGTCCGATCAGTTTCTTGTAGGTTTCCCCGTCCATCCGGCAGTAA
>Ga0310690_10003845_pt1 | contig 22007 bp, 13 predicted proteins | sample AusTroGonzalo_MG_2_FD_207661 | JGI IMG/M metagenome (GOLD analysis project Ga0310690, IMG submission 207661) | Bovine rumen microbial communities from tropical cattle in Woodstock, Queensland, Australia - Gonzalo_04 (v2) (version 2) | ecosystem: Host-associated > Mammals > Digestive system >... | reverse complement strand
CACTCCTCTCCAGGTTTCAGCAAAATACCAGTACGGTCTGGCAACGCCCACCCGCACTCCGGAATTTGCCGACGCCTATACTTATGCATATATGGTGAACCAGGCCAGCGCCCTGGACGGTCTTGCCGCCCGTTATTCAAATGACGATCTGGTGGGCTATTACAACACCGTCAACGGCGTCGCCGGCGCAGATCCCTATGCCTATCCCAATGTGGACTGGTGGAACGAGATCTTCCGCAGCCACGGTGACAACCACCGCGCACAGTTCACCTTCACCGGCGGTAACCTCAACTTCCGTTACTATACCGCTGTGGATTATATGAAGGACAATTCAATGTTCGTGACTCCCTCGTCCGACAACCGCTATAACGGCCACGTCTATGACAACAGGCTGGGTATCAGGGCAAACGTGGACGTGAACATCACGGACTACACCGCAATGAAGATCGGCGTCATGGCCCGTCTGTCCGAGTTCAACAAGACCTACTACCAGAGGAGCAACAGCATCGAGAAGCTTCTTTACAAGATTCCCGCAGCTGCATTCCCCATCAAGCAGGCCGACGGAACCTACGGCGGAAGCGCCATCTATGGCAGCGGCAACCCCGTGGCACAGTTCCAGGAGTCCGGCTCGGCGGCTTATTCCCAGACCAAGGTTCTTGCCAACATGAACCTGCATCAGGATCTGAGCCCCTTCACCCCCGGCCTCTCCGCCGACATCATGGTCGATTTCGACTACATCGGCAAGATGACTGAAACTGCCACCAAGGAGTTCCAGTATGCCGAACTCTCCTACGGCGCCCTCACCCGTTATGGCACCAACTCCAAGACCGTGGATTTCGACCACTGGTTCAGCAGCCTCGCCATGCGCTTCGAGATGACCGCGGCGATGAATTACACCCGCAATCTCTGGGGCGGCAAGTTCGACAGCCATTTCGGCTATCGTCAGCGTTCCTGGATCGAGGCCGAGCGCAACGCTTCCTCCAAGACCCAGGAAATCTTCGCCACCACCAGCTATAACTACAAGGACAAACTCTTTGTGGACGCAGTGCTGAACTTCTCCGGTTCCGCCTATCTGGCTCCCGGAAAGCGCTTCAACCTGTATCCTGCATTGAGCGTGGCCTATGTGATCGGTCAGGAGCCTTACTCCAAGGTGTTCGCATCCATCGGCTCATCCGGATCGGACGGCGACCTTGAGCACGAGCTCTGGCGCCAGGCATACGGCAGCTCCAACGGCCACAGCTACAACTTCGGTACAACCGTCACCGGTTATTCCGGACGCGCTGAAGGCGACATGGCAGCCCTCACCCTTGCTCCCGAAAGGGCAACCACCCTGAACATCGGCTATGAGACTAACCTCCTTGCCAACAGGCTCAGCCTGAAGGCGGAAGGCTTCCTTGAGGACCGCACCAACATCCTCATCGAACCGTCCAACATCTCCGGTGTCCTTGGTCTGGGTGTGAACGAGCAGAGCCTCGGTGAATACAAGTACGCAGGCTTCGACCTGGGTGCACAGTGGAACGAGAAACGCGGCGACTTCCAGTACGGAGCATATGCCAACGCAAGCTGGCTGTTCTCCAAGGTGGTCGACGACGGCCAGGCCTACCAGGCCTACGATTACCTCTACCACAAGGGCAACCCTGTGGGCCAGTGCTACGGCCTGGAGGTGATCGGCTTCTTCAAGGACCAGGAGGACATCAACAACAGTCCCAAGCAGACCTTCGGCGATGTTAAGCCCGGCGACCTGAAGTACCGCGACCAGAACAACGACGGCGTCATCGACAGTCAGGACCGCGTGAGGATGTTCGGTTCCTCCACTCCCAGACTGCAGTACGGCTTCGGCCTCCACGCCGAGTACAAGCAGTGGAAAGTCTATGCCGACTTCCAGGGCGTCTCCGGCGTCACCGTGAGTCTGCTGGATTCCCCGCTGTACCAGCCGCTTACCGGCAACAGCACCATCTCCATGACCTATCTGAACAGGGAAATCCCCTGGACTCCTGAGACTGCGGACACGGCTACCATGCCTCGTCTCACCACTCAGGGCGGCGAGAACAACTATCGCTCCAACTCCCTGTACTATCGCGACGGCTCCTTCCTGAAGCTCCGCAACTTAGGTATCTCCTATATGATCCCCCGCTCCCTGATGAAGGTCTGCGACGCAACGGTTTCCCTTAGCGCCACCAACCTCTTCAGTATCGACAGTATCGGTTTTGCCGATCCTGAGCAGCTGGGTGCCTATTATCCCACCACGCGGGTCTTCTGGGCCGGCGTCAAGTTCAACTTTTAAACCGGGAAAAGAGCTATGAAAAAGTTTTTATACATCCTTTCTTCAGCACTCCTGCTCGCAGGCTGTAATTTCCTGGACTTCGACGAGACTTCCAGTCTGTACGACCGCGAAGACATGTACACCACATACAGCAATATCCAGAAGATGCTCACCAACATCTACGGATATATGCCGTACAAGGATATTGCCGACGTGAGCAGCGCCCTGCGCGAATGCGGTATCGACGATGCCGAATATGCCGATCCGGACGCCTCCGTCCAGCGTTTCAACAACGGTAACTGGAGCGCAATCTCCACCGTGGATACCAAGTGGGACTACTTCAAGGCCATCCGCTGCGTCAACGAGTTCCTGGAGTCGATGGAGACTGTGGACCTTTCCATCTACAGGTACGATTCCAAGTACAATCAGTGGCTGGAGCACCTTCAGTACTATCCTTATGAGGCTCGCACGCTGCGCGCATTCTATCTGTTCGAACTGGCCCGCCGTTACGGCGACATCCCCGTGCCCATGAAGATGCTCACGGTGGAAGAAGCCAACAGCATCGAAAAGACCCCCTTCGACCAGGTGATCGAGTTCATCGTCAAGGAATGCGACGAGTGCGCGGAGAATCTCCCCGACACTTATATCGGCATGCTGGCCGATGAATACGGCCGCGTCACCAGGGCGTTCGCAATGGCAGTGAAGGCAAAGGCTCTGCTCTATGCAGCAAGCCCCCTGCACAATACTACCGGCGACGCCGCCAAGTGGAAAGCCGCCGCACAGGCCGCCAAGGACATCATCGACCTTAATCTCTTCACCCTGGATCCGGCCGAAACCGCCAACAGCGTGGCTTCTCCCGAGACCATCCTCCAGATCATGCGTTCTGAGAGCATGAGCTTCGAGAAGTACAACTTCCCGGTGCGCTTCACCCAGGGCCAGAAGACCTCGATGGCAGGCACATATCCCACCCAGAACCTCGTGGATGCATTCCAGACTCTGGGCGGCTATGACATCACCCTGGAGGCCGATGGCTGGCACACCGACGACCCCGCATTCGACATCAGCAATCCTTACGCAGGCCGCGATCCCCGCTTCGCCCGCGCAATCCTGGCCGATGGAATGGCATTCAAGGGCACTACGATCGAGACCTTCGTTGGCGGCGCCGACTATTCGGCAACCCGTCAGGACCTTGGCTCTCCCACCGGTTATTACCTGCGCAGGTATATCCAGGAGACCACCGACTTCACTCCTGAAGCCAATGTTTCCCTCAAGCACAGCTGGATTGTATGCCGCTATGCTGAAATCCTCCTCACCTATGCCGAGGCCCTGAACGAGTATCAGGGACCCGACTTTAAGGGTGAAGGATTCACCATGAGCGCCCGCGAGGCCATCAACAAGGTCCGCGAGAACGCAGGGATGCCCGAAGTGGTGGCAACCGGCAAGGATGCCTTCCGCAAGGCCGTCCAGCGTGAATGGCGCGTTGAATTCGCCTTCGAGGATCACCGCTTCTGGGATGTACGCCGCTGGAAGATCGGCGCCGACACCCAGGGCCAGATCGACGGTGTGGAAATCACCGTGGCCGGTGGCAAGAAGGACTACAGGCGCATCATGGTGGAGAAACGCACGTGGGCCGACAAGATGTATCTGTATCCTATCCCTCAGTCGGAGGTATTCTGCAATCCCAACCTCACTCAGAACCCGGGTTGGTAGTAGTATAAACTGAAACATGAACGTATTATGAAAAGTATATTCAAATCAGTCCTGCTTCTGGGTGTCATGATGATGGCATACTCCTGTGTGCTTGACGACATCGACACTCAGATTACGGACGAAGAGGCGATAGCCAATATCAAGCTGGAGTGCGACGCCCTGGATTCATATACGATCCAGGCCACCAAGCCCCAGGCTATTTCCTTCAGGATATCCTCTACCACACCGTGGACCGTAGAAGGCGCGGATAAAGTGAACTGGCTCAAGGTTACACCTGCTTCCAGTTCGGTTTCCAGCCTTTCCGAGGATATCAGGATAACTGCAAGCGTGAACGATGCCCTGGCCGATCGCACGGCAACACTTACCGTCACCGGCAAGAACACCAATATCACCAAGAAGATCGTCATCACGCAGCTCCGTCACGGCAAGATGAACGTGACTCCCTGCACCGAGGTGTTTGCCAAGGCCGGAAGCGTACAGACCTTCTCCGTACAGTCCAACCTGCACTGGGAGGCCGTTGCAGCCGACTCCTGGCTCACCCTTGACCCTGCGAGCGGCGACTCCGACGGCGACATGAAGACCTTCTCCGTGAAGGCCACCGCTTCGGAGAACAACGCCCTTACCCGTGAAACCACCATTACGGTTACTTCCGGCGACGACATCGAGACGTTCAAGGTATCCCAGAAAGGTGAAACCCTTGAGATCGTCCCTGCCGATTCCTATGAGATCAACCGTAAGGGCGGCTCCCTGGAAATCGAGGTGGACGCCACCATGGACTGGACCGTGAGCAGCGACAACGACGCCTTTACGGTTGTGAAGAACTCTGCCAGCAAGTTCACGGTGTCTGCGGGCTGGAACAACAAGTTCGCACCCCGTACGGCTACCATTTCCGTATCTCCCGTCGGTTCCGCTTATGCCGGAATGGGTAAGACGGTCGATGTGACCCAGGGTATCAACTTCGACCTTTCCGGTCATTATGAAGTTCTTTCCGACGGTTCCATCAAGATGTACGGAGACACCAAGGCAAAGGTTACCACAAAGGATGAACTCCGCTATGTGAACATCGTCCTGAAACTCGGAGACAAGAACTTCGGGGACAAGGGCCAGCTCTGGTGCGCTGTCAATGCTGCCGGTTGCAACATATACAACCAGCTTACACTTGGCGGCAACCTCCGTATCCGTCAGGACGGCAACCTGCCCGTGACCAAGAAGCCTTCCGGTGAAGATGTTTCCACATATAAGAATGTGAATCTCACCGGTATCGACAAGGCTGCCCTGAATGCTATGACTGAGTACCGCTTCGAAGTGCTGAACCAGATTACCGACGATCCGGATTATCCCGGCGTGAAGTGGCATGTGGTGAACTTCTGGTACAACGGCACCCTGAACACTACTCTAAACTTCCGTTCAGTCTTTGCCGATGATCCCACTGCTAAGGGATGCTACTGGTTCGGCTTCAACGAAAGCACTACGGACGGCTCCTGGTTCATTGTAAAGACTTGCGACATAACCGTAATTGCAGAATGATAGCTATGAAAAAGTTATTCTACATAATTGCAGCGGCAGCCCTGCTTTCAGGGCTTGCCGGCTGCGGTCAGAAGGAAGAAACCGTTACTCCGGTTGACCTTCGCTACCGCATCGCTGACAGCTACAGCCTCGCTGCTATCAATCCCCAGTCCATCAATATCCTGGTGAAGAGCTCCATGCCCTGGACCGTCTCCACCGAGAATCCGGAGTGGTGTATGATTGATGTGGAGGAAGGTGAAGCGGTTGCCGACACCCTGGTCCACAAGGGAAAGGGTGAAAGCACGGCCGTGAGGATTCAGTATTACGACAATACCGAGCTTGACGACCGTACGGACCACATCCTCATCGCCAGCGGTGAATTTACCAAGAAGGTTGCCGTTTACCAGAAGGGCATCGCCTATCTCTACGTCCTTGACGAGGAGCAGGATTTCGACCTTCCCAAGGCTGCATCCGACGTGGAATTCCATGTGTATTCCAACCAGAACTGGACGGCCAAGGTACTCCCTACGGACGACAACGGAAACAAAGTGGACTGGATCACAATCACCGAGTCGGCAAACAAGATGGACGGCCTCGTAAAGCTGTCGGCAACGGAGAATCCCGGTGAAAAGCGTTACGCAAATGTCGGCGTGTACGACCGCCACGGCGAGGAACGCGCTGTCATCAAGTTCACCCAGGACGGCGTCCAGCTGGATCCCGACACCTTCGAGATCCGTGCCGGTTACGACCAGACTGCAGCATCGTTTGGAATCATTTCCAATGCCAACTGGGAGATTGTGAAGGAGAATCCTGCCGATGACTGGTACAATTTCGATGTAACCAGCGGAAACGGAAATGCAACCGTTCATCTCACCCTCACGGCGAATGCGGGTACATCCCTGCGTAAGGCCAACTTCAGCCTGAAGAGCGTCGCCGCCAACGAGGGGGACTATGTGGCCGTGAAGGACATCGTCCTGAAGCAGGCGTATGTGATCTCTCCCCAGCGCATCACAGTGGACAACAACGAGATCGGTGCCTGGACATCCGACTGGGAGAATCCTCCCGTGTACACGGAGGGCGTGGGCGCCCTGTTCGCCGCCAAGTGCCGTCTGAACCGCAGCATGGCTTTCGGTTCCTACACATTCCACTGGAAAGACATAACGGTGAATGATGCGGCTGCCGAGGCTGTGAGGGTAAGACACTGGTTCTGCTTCAGTGAGAGCGCCGAACTCAAATTCGACCTCCGTCCGAAGGATGGCAAGGTGAGCTTCGACTTCAACGCCGCCGGCGACGGCAATAAGCCCAGCATCGACTCGTACTATGATGTCGACTGGACACAGCCGGTGGACGTTACCTACAAGTTCGATCCCAGCGGTGCCGAATACTGCCACGTCACATATCTCGTGAATGGCGTTGAGGCCGGCAGTTTCGACACTTCCGCAACTCTGCTGCGCTCCGTCACCTGGGGCTCCAAGATCAACATGTACATCGGCACGGATAAATCCGGAGGCGGAAGCGCCGTGCTCGAATGGTACGAATTCACTCCTCCTATGAACTGGGATGAATAAATCACAGAAGCTATGAAAACAATTCACAAGATAGCATTTCTTTTCGCGGGACTTCTCATTGCGGCGTCCTGCGGTGAAAAACCCGAACCCCAGCCCAATGGCGGAGAGAAGGTGAAAGAGGATCCCGTATCCCTTGAGCTTACTTTCGTGCTGCCCTCGGGTGTTGAAAAGGCTAAATGGGTGGCGGGCGATAAGATTGTGGTACACGGTGAATATGCCGCCGACCAGGTTACGGTTACTCTCGCCGCTGCTGACATCAGCAGCGACGGGAAAACCGCAAAGGTGAAAGTGGACAACCTGTATCCCTACAAGTCCGACAAGTGCGAGAGCGTACTCTATGCTTCCTGGCCCGCCGAGGCTGTTTCCAATCTTAAACACTGCTTCTTCTACAGTGGTTTCAAGGATACGAACAGGCTTCTGCTGGCTGCCTGCAACGATGCCGACAACAAGTTTGCATTTGTTCCTCTCACCAGCCCTGTTTCCTTCTCCGTGAGCGGAGATTTCGATACCTACACATTCGCCGGGCGCAAGGACGCGGTTGTGGGTTACGAATATCTGCAGGTGAAGATTACCGACAACGAGAAGAACATTAACCAGTATCGTGAGGGCCCGATTTACAGCGTCACCGCTCCCGTGAAGGCCGACGGAGCCACGGTTCATACGATCTATGTTCCCGGTGCCGTCTCCTTCCCCGAAGGTTACGTGATCAAGTTCTCCAAGGGTGACAAGGTGACGTATGCCGTTACCGAGAAGGGTGAAGTGGCCTCCGACAAGGTTGGCGCTGCAATGAATCTGGGTGATGTCACCGGCCAGCTGGAGGAATTCGGCGCCGCCATCGACCCTACCGCAGCCGTCAACCTGGCATCCAAGGCCCCGGCAAATACCTATATGGTAACCAAGGCGGGTACCTACAAGTTCCCGGCCGTGAAGGGTAACGACAGCAGCAAGGCCGTTGAGGCCGCCTCCGTGAAGGTTGTCTGGGAAACCTGGTGCAACGACCAGGAGGTGACTCCCAAGAGCGTCATCAAGAACCTGATGTACGAAGAGGGTAACGTGTATTTCGTCATTGCCGAAGAATTCCACACCGGTGACGCACTCATCGCCGCTTATGACGATGATGGCAAGGTGCTCTGGAGCTGGCTCATCTGGGTGCCCGAGACGGAACCCGTCGTGGGCACGTTCAGCTATACCACCGGCTGTGAGATTATGAGCCGCAACCTTGGCGCCCTCATCGACACCAAGCCTGACGAGATTGCGGATTCCCGTTCTTTCGGTCTGCTCTACGAGTGGGGCCGCAAGGATCCGTTCATCGGCGCAAAGGCTGCCGGTTCGGCTGAGTTCGCAACATCTGCCGGTGAGACTATGACCACCACCACCGAGCCCATCACAATGGACCAGGCGATTGCAAATCCTCTGCTGTTCGTGTGTGTGTCCGGTATGGACTGGATGGTCCAGCCTCAGGACAGGATGCTGTGGGGCGACCAGGAGAGAAGCGGAACCAAGACCATCCACGACCCTTGTCCTCCGGGATACCGCGTGGCCGGCCGTAAGCGCGCTTCGTTCTTCTCCAATGCCGGTGATACCATTACCGGATGGGCATACAGCGCCGATAACTACTATTTCCAGCTCGGCGATCCTGTGACCACTCTCCCTATCTGCGGATATATCAACTCCGATGGCGTTATCGAACCCGGTAAAGCGTGCGTCTGGAATACCCATATGGACAATGATACACAGGATGTGTCATACTGCCAGTGGGTTGCCGACGGCGTTTCCAAGAAGACCGGTAAGCAGCGCGCCTGGGGCGGTTCCATCCGTTGTGAAACTGAGTAAACCGTTATGCTTCGCAAAGTATTAATTGCGCTGTGCATCATCCTTGCCGTTCCGGCGTGTGGGCCAAAGGAGGAGTTCGTCACTCCTCCGCCCACGCCGAGCGGCCCGGATACGCCTACTGATCCCACGGATCCAACCGATCCCACGGACCCGACGGATCCCACTGATCCGCCGACGGACGCCGATGCGGAGCGCCTTGCCCGCCTGGGTATCACACCCATAAGGGCTGTGTACTTTACGGAGTACACGTCTTCTTCCGAGTTCCCCACGCTGGAGGATGTGCGCTGCTTCACCCACATCAACGTGGGCCACGCGCGCTTCAAGAATCCCAAGACCGGCGACGGCGGCCTGGTAATCAAATCCCCTGGCCCGGATTATATGAGGCGTCTGGCGGCATACAAGACCAGCTATCCGGAACTCAAGCTCCTGCTGTTCATCGGCGGATGGGGCAAGAATGCCGACGGCTTCTCGGAGATGGCCAAAAATGCCGACAAGCGTAAGCTGTTCTGCGACGAGTGCGTACGCATCTGCAAGGAGTACAACCTGGACGGCGTCGACCTGGACTGGGAGTATCCCACTTATGCGGCCAAGACCCATCTGAGCGACGGTACCTATTATTATAATGGTGCCGATCCTGCCGACAGGCAGAACTTCAGCACCCTTATGAAGGAACTGCGCGCGGCCCTGGGCAAGGACAAACTCATCAGCTACGCCGCCGCGTCGGACGACTACGACGGTAAGTATGTCGATGCAAAAGCCGTCCTGGAGTGGGTGGATTTCATCAACGTGATGACTTATTCGATGGGCGATCCCAACCCGTCGGATCCCTCGAAGCAGAAGCACAATTCTCCGCTGTACACCAGTTCGCGCTTTGCGAACAGCAGGGGAGGGGCCGACTGCATCCAGAGGTATCACGACAAGCAGGGAATCCCCTTCAACAGGATGAACTACGGCATCGGTTTCTATGGCCACGGCGACGATAATATCTATCCTTCCTCCGTGTCCTATGCCGATGCGCGTGAGGCTCTTGAGAAGGGCACCGTGGGCGGTAAAAGCGTTGCTGGTTTCAATACCCGCTGGTGGGACGAGGAGAGCAAGAGCTGCTATCTGGGCGATGATTATGGCGTGATGTACGCCAGCTATGAGGATGTCGAATCCATCGGCTACCGCGTGGCTTATGTGAAGGAGAAGGGACTGCTGGGCGCATTTGCCTGGGAGTACCGCGAGGATGATTCCGCGGGCACACTGCGCAAGGCGTTCCATACGCTTATGGGCGACGGAACTGCCACGAATCCTACGACTCCTTCCGATCCGGGCACCGGCGGCGATGTGGGCAACGGCCCCGACCCGTCGTCCTGCACGGATCTGGGTTCATCGGCCACGGCTAACTGCTACATCGTTTCCAAGGCCGGGAACTTCAAGTTCAAGGCGGTGAAGGGCAATTCCACCACTTCGGTGGGCTCGGTTGCGAAGGTGGAGCTGTTGTGGGAGACCACATCGGGCCTCATCTCCGGGCTGGGCTACAGCAACAACTGGGTTACCTTCTCCACGCCATCGACCCTTAAGTACGGCAATGCATTGATTGCGGCCAAGAATGCCTCGGGCACTGTGCTGTGGAGCTGGCATATCTGGATTCCCAAGACTGCGGTGGGCGGCGATCTGTACAGTCTGTCGTTCTATACGATGATGAGCCGCAACCTTGGTGCGCTGGAGGATGCGTCGGCATCGGCAAGTGCCGATTCCTACGGCCTGCTGTACCAGTGGGGCCGTAAGGACCCGTTCCCGTGCGCTACGCCATCGACCAAGAGATCCGGGACGATGTCGATTGCCGAGACGGTGGCCAATCCTACTACTTTCGCGGTGAGCGACGGCACCTGGATGTCTTCGGTCGATGCTACAGTCTGGGGCGACAAGGCCACCAAGACCATCTACGACCCCTGCCCACCGGGATACAAAGTGCCTATGCGCGAGGATATCACCAGCCTTTTCCAGGCCGATGCAATTTCGGGCGTGAACGGCTGGCAGTACGCTTCCGGCAAGGCATTCGCCATCGGCAGTCCTTCGGTGTGGTTCCCTTATGCGGGATATATAGATGTTTCTGGCAACTATGTGGGAGCGGGTTCCTATACCAAGATATGGAACTCCCATATGGATTCGGCCAATAACCAGGGCTACGGAATCTTCGTTAACGGCGAGAGCTCCACGCGTTCCTCCCAGAGGGCCGCGCAGGGCGCCACCGTACGATGCATTTCCGAGAGCCAGGCTCCGTTTACCAACGAGGCGGGTATGCCTGTGCAGGGATCGTACACCAGGGTGGTGTTCGATTCCAATGTTGTGGAACTTTCCGGTCTTTGCCTGTCCCAGGACAAGACGTTCCTTTGGGGTGTGGGCGATGAGGGATACCTCTACAAGTTCACCAATATCGATGGTGCGGTTACCGGTATAACTCCCGCTACTATCTGGACATACAGTGCCGATATGGAGGGCGTTACCGTGGATCCCGCAACAGGTAACCTGTATCTGGCCATTGAACCCAAGCGTGTGTATCGCGTGAGTTCACCGTACACTTCCAAGACCACGATGTTCGACGTTGAGGAAGCGGCCGATATGGGCAACTCCGGCATGGAGGGCATCACCTGGTACAAGGGCGACCTGTATGTGGGCTCGCAGAGCGGTGCCACGCTGTGGCGCTACACTGTTTCCGGCACGAAGGTTTGGAAGAAGCAGCTGGGTTCCATCGCTCCCGGCATCCAGGAAGTGGGCGACCTCTTCTACGATTCCGTCACGGACCTGCTGTGGGTATCCGACTCCGAGGCCTGCAAACTGTTCGTCTTCGACGGTGAAGTGACCAAGCTCAAAGCCATCTACGACGTCTCCTTCATCGGCAACGCCGAATCCGTGTGCGTGGACCACGACCGCAGCTGCGTCTGGGTAGGCGACGACGGCTCCACCTCCAAGATCTACAAGATTATGTTTACGAATCTGTAGCGCTTTGTCCGCGCTGCGTTGTGTGAAATGTAACTTGTTGAATTTCAATGAATAACGTGATTTGTCTCCGGCAAAACGCCGGAGACGATTTGCATAACAGGCTGTTATTCAGCCACTTGTATTTCACGGCTCATCGCACATTGAATGTGCGGGATTTAAGCGCGTAAAATGCCGAATCTGCGCAAATTGCGATATGAAAGACGCGAATTTTCCCCGCGCTGACTGCTAAAATTCTAATTTTGCGGAACGTATAGGTGTAACCAAACCATAAAACACACATATGATGAAACTAAAACTGTATCAAACTCCGGTTACGGAACAGATTTGTTTCCGGCAGGAGCTAAATTTCTGTCTAAGCGGGGACGTCCCAAGCAATTCTATTGCCGATTACGAGCTCATCGAAGACGATGATATTGATTGGGATACAAATTAAGGGAGGTATAGCTATGAAAAAGATTGCATTTTTTGTTTTTGGCGCTGCTTTCCTGGCTTTCTCTTGCGAAAAGGCAGCTGTTGTTAACGAACCCGAACCCACACCTGAAACCTTAACCTTTACCTGTGTTATGCCGGAAGAGGATCCCGAATCCAAGGTATCCCTGGACATGGCCGGCAAGGTTGCCTGGGAGGCGGGTGACGAGATTATGATTCATGGTGGAAAAGATGGTGCTACTTTCCAGAAGGTTACCCTTAAGGCAAGCGACATCAGCTCGGACGGCAAGACCGCTACTATCACCATGGCTTACATGGAGCCGTATGACCGTCTTTCTGACGGAGCAGGTGTATATAGTTCCTATTATGCACAGTATCCGGCATCTGCAGTCCCTACTGGGGATAACATGTATTATGAGTGCCGCTTCAATGATACCAAGCAATTTCTTATGGGAGCTTGTGACGTAGACAATACATTCAAGTTCTACCATTTGAGTGGTGTTATTGCGTATAAGGTATCTGGAAGTTTTGCCTCCGCCGTTTTTTCAGGAAACAGTAATGAAGCTGTTGCTTATAATGTATACCAGGCTCGAATCCGTCGGGATTATGATAAAACGAACAATGTTCCCAAAGATCCGAGGTGCTATTACTGGAAACCCGGAAATGGTTCCGGCACTCCTGTCGCATCATCTGTGTATGCACATGTTCCCGTAACTGACGGTACTACCATAAACTATATTTATCTTCCCAGCGGAGAAGGAGCGGATGGCAGTTATAGTGTCAGTTCCAGCGGTGTCAATTTCACCAATGGATTCAAGATCCAGTTCTTCGATGATTTAGGAAATGAAGTCAAGCGCGTAAGTACTTCAACCGCCAAGAATATCCACGCCGGCCAGCTTCTCAATCTGGGAGACATTACTTCGCATCTGTACACCTACACTGCTCCCGCAACTCATGATTCTTCACTCGGTGTTCCTGCCGACAATAGTGTTTACGACCTCAGCAAAGACGGATCGGCCAACTGCTATATCGTGAATGGCGGTAATACGGACAATGCCGATAAGGTGTTCAAGTTCAAGGCATATCAGGGTAACAGCACCAACGGTGTGGGCAAGATCAGTTCCGTGGAGGTTCTCTGGACCACCTGGAACGATTCCAACACCCCTGGAGCAACCAGCGTTATCGCGGATGTGGACTATGACAAACAGGCGGCCAACGAATACTATGAGATATGCTTCAAGATGCCTGCTACTCTGCATGAAGGCAACGCAGTCATAGCAGCCAAGAATGCTGGTGGCCAAATCCTCTGGAGCTGGCATATCTGGGTGCCCAAGTCCGCCATAGCAACCGCCGATATGAGCAATATCTTCGTTGGTGCAGTAATGATGGACCGCAACCTTGGCGCTCTCGAGCCGGTTTCTACTACCGACGGGACCAGCGTATATTCGCTTGGCCTCTACTATGAATGGGGCCGCAAGGATCCATTCCCTGGATCTAAACGACTTGAAAGCGGTGCGGGTTATGCTCTCGTTGCAGGAACTGCTCCTTCCGTCCATTCCGGTGGCGCGATGACAATAGAAGAGACCATCAAGAACCCGACCGAGTATGCTCCGAAGAATGGCGATGCACAGGGTATTTCAGACATGGATTTCACCAAGTGGGGCAAAACCAAAACCATCTATGACCCGTGCCCTCCGGGATATAAACTTCCATATATCAGTCGCAATAGTCAGACTATGTTAAGTACAGACTATGTTACTGCATTACCAGCAGCGGGATTCGGCTTTGAGACCAGCACCACCGGGTATTGGGTTAAAGTGACCGATGGTTCCAACGAAGTGGTCTTCCCTCTGGCCGGCTACGTGGAAGAAGGTATCTCCACCTTCTATGCTTACAAGCAGACCGTTCGCGGTGCCATTTGGTATCTGTGCGATTCCGGTTCAAGCCCTTACCATCTGAATTTCAGACCTTCAGAGAGCAGGAACAGGTGGGAATCCACCCATTTGAACAGAGGTTGCTCTGTGCGCTGCGTAGTACAGTAATATTCGACATCTATGTTTTTGAGCATGGAGGGCGACTCGTGAGAGCCGCCCTCTATATTTTTATGCTATACTGCAAAAAATTCGTACATTTGTGTGCTATGGAACTGTTTTACGCGAAAGAGGCGCACGGGAGCGTCGTTACACTGGATCAGGAGGAGAGCGGGCACTGCATCAAGGTGCTGCGGCACCGCGTGGGGGATGAGGTGTGCGTGATAGATGGGATGGGGACGATGCTCAGGTGCAGGCTCACCGATGCGAATGCAAAGGGAGCGCAGCTGGAGGTGCTGGAGCGCACGGAGGGATTCGGCGTGCCCGGGTATCACCTCACGCTGGCGTGCTGCCCCACCAAGAACAACGACCGCTTCGAGTGGATGGTGGAAAAGGCCACGGAGATGGGTGTGGACAGGATTGTCCCGCTCATCGGGGAGCGTTCGGAGCGCAAGGTGTACAAGTCGGACAGGGCAAGGCGCATTGCGCTGTCGGCGGCAAAACAGTCCCTGAAGGCGCTCATCCCGGAGGTGGAGGAGCCCGTGAGCGTGACGGAGTTCCTGCGGCGGCCGTTGCAGGGCATCGGCCTCATAGCATACTGCTTTGAGGGTTCGCGAGTGTCCATAACGGAGGCCCTTGACGGCATCGACCCAAATACTCCCATCACGGTTCTGATCGGCCCGGAGGGGGATTTCAGCCCGGAGGAAGCGGCGATGGCTCTGGAGCGGGGGTATCGGCCCATACATCTGGGACCGTCACGGCTGCGCACGGAGACTGCGGCTCTGGCGGCGGTGAGTGCGGTTTATTTGAATTTTATCGGCAAGAAGGCATATGTCAGCGAAGACTAAAACGGTTTGGTTCTGCTCCAATTGCGGAAACGAGTACTCCAAGTGGATGGGCAAATGTCCGTCCTGCGGGCAGTGGAACACGATGGTGGAAAAGGAGACCGTCACCGGGAAGAGGCCCGTTGTGGCGGCATCGACAGGCAGTGGCAAGCCTATGCCCCTGGCCGATGTGAGCTCCACCGGCGAGGAACGCATTTCCCTGGGCTCAGCCGAGGTGGACCGTCTGCTCGGCGGCGGCATCGTGAAAGGCTCGCTGGTGCTGATGGGCGGCGAACCCGGCATCGGCAAATCGACCCTCTCGCTTCAACTGCCCCTTCGCCGGCCGGAACTCAAGACACTATATGTCACCGGCGAGGAAAGCGTCCGTCAGGTGAAAATGCGCTCGGACCGCCTTGGGGGCGATGCCTCCAACTGCTTCATCTTCAGCGAAACCGACATGAACGTCATCCTGGAGCAGGCCGATGCCGTGTCCCCGGACCTGATGATTGTCGATTCCGTCCAGACGATGTTCTGCCCGGGTGTCGATTCCACCGCAGGCTCCGTGAGCCAGATCCGCGAGGTGGCCGCCACCCTGCTGCGCTACGCAAAAGGTAGCGGTGTGCCCGTGATCCTCGTGGGCCATATCACCAAGGAAGGCTCCATAGCAGGGCCCAAGATCCTTGAGCATATTGTCGATGTCGTGCTGCAGTTCGAAGGCGAAAACCGCGGCGCATACCGTGTGCTCCGCAGTATAAAGAACCGCTTCGGATCCACTTCCGAGCTGGCCGTATTCGAAATGACCGGTACGGGCCTGCGAGAAGTGGAAAACCCGTCCGAGCTCCTCATCCCGGAACACGGAGAGGAACTCAGCGGCACCGCAATCGCCGCGATGCTGGACGGCAACCGTCCGTTTATGTTCGAGGTGCAAGCGCTTGTGGCTTCCGCAGCTTACGGCACCGCCCAGCGTAGCGCCACGGGATTTGACGTCCGCCGCCTGAATATGCTCCTGGCCGTTCTGGAACGCCGGGCCGGCTTCAAGCTGGGCCTCAAGGACGTGTTCCTGAATATGGCAGGCGGCATCCGCGTCACGGACCCCGCCTGCGACCTGGCCGTGATTGTGGCCGTTCTGTCATCGAACTTCGACTATCCCATCCCGCGCGACGTCTGCTTTGCCGGCGAAGTGGGCCTCAGCGGCGAAATCCGCCCCGTCCCCCAGGCCTCCCGCCGCGCCCTCGAAGCCGCCCGCCTGGGCTTCCGCCGTATCTACGTCTCCTCCTACACCCACATCGACAAACAGGTAAGCGGCATCGAAATCGTCCGCGTCCCCGACATCCCCGCCCTGGTGCGCTCCCTGTTCAAATAGAGCCCCCACGCCCGCCTGGCGGATAATCCGTTGATACTCAACGAGTTGATTGTTTCCCGGTGCAAATTTTCTTGCACCGGCAACCCCCTCAACCCCCTGTGCCACAATCACTTAGCCGCCAGGTGCAAAAAGGGCCGGGGAAAACTCCCCAGTCCCTCTTATCGATGCAAAGGTTATGTGTGTGTTTCGTCGTCAACAAAATTAGCCGTTTTGGGGGTAGGGAGAGAGAAATTTGCGCATTTTGAGTGACGATTTGCGCATAACGCGCGAATTCGGCTGCAAAAACTTTATAAAAAATTTTGATAATTAAATTTATAGTTATACCTTTGCGGCCCGAAATTCAAGAAATTTCAATTGTTTAACTAGTTATACTGTTTATTACTATGAAGAAGGTATTTATGTCTCTTGCAATCGTGGCTCTTATGGCAGCCGCCGTTGCTTGCGGAAACAACAACGCCAAGAAGGCCGAGGCCGCTGCTGAGGAAGCAGTTGAGGCTTGCGACAGCACCTGCTGCACCAAGGCCGACAGCACCTGCTGCGAGCACGCAGACAGCACTTGCTGCGCTAACGAAGTTGTGGCCGAGTAATTCAGCTGCATCTATCCGCACAAATAAATCGACTCGGCAGATAGCCGGGTCGATTTTTATTGTTATATTTGTAGGCTTTAACACACTAATACTGATATGAAAAAGACTGTTCTTGTTTCCGGCGGCGCCGGATTTATCGGAAGCCACGTGACCGTGGAGCTGCTTCAGGCGGGATATGATGTGGTTGTGGCCGACAATTTTTCCAACTGCGACGAAACCTGCTTCAACGGCGTGAAAAAGATCACCGGCAGGGAAGACCTCCCTCTGGAAAGGATCGATTTCTGTGATGAGGCTGCCGCAAAGGGCATTTTCAAGAAATACCACATCGACGCGGTTATCCATTTCGCGGCATTCAAGGCCGTGGGTGAATCCGTGGCGGAGCCGCTCAAGTACTACAAGAACAATCTGGTAAGTTTCCTCAACGTGCTTGAGGCTGCGAAGGAAGTGGGCGGATGCAATGTGCTGTTCTCGTCATCGGCCACGGTCTACGGCGAGCCGGAGAAGGTTCCCGTGACGGAGGATACTCCCCGCCAGCCTGCAATGTCGCCTTATGGCAACACCAAGACAATGTGCGAGGATATCCTGCAGGACACCGTGAAGGCGTCCGGCGGTGCGATCAAGGGCATACTGCTGCGCTATTTCAACCCCATCGGCGCGCATCCCAGCGCCCTCATCGGCGAACTTCCCCGCGGAATTCCCAACAACCTGGTGCCCTTCATCACCCAGACGGCCATCGGCAAGCGTGAGTGCCTGAGCATTTTCGGCAACGACTATCCCACGCCGGACGGCACCTGCCTGCGCGACTATATCGACATTGTCGACCTGGCCCGCGCGCATGTCTTCGCCGTCACCCGTATGATGGACGGCAAGATGAAGAAGGACTGCGAGATCTTCAACGTGGGCACCGGCAGGCCGGTTTCCGTGATGGAGCTCGTGAACGCCTTCCAGAAAGTGAACAACGTGAAGCTCAACTACAAGATTGCGGCAAGGCGCCCCGGCGACGTCACCGCCATCTGGGCCGATCCGACCCTCGCCAACAAGGAACTGGGCTGGAAAGCGGAGCGCAGCGTGGAAGATACGCTGAAGTCCGCCTGGGCCTGGGAGCTGCATCTGGCCGGGAAATAAATTGCGGCCCGGTTTTTGATTCAATGCACGGCCAAGTGTATTGAAACCTTTTTTATGAAACGCATTCTTTTTGGCGCGGCGGCAGCCGCGCTGATGTTCTTCTCCTGCGGGAAAGACCAGATTGACGACTCTGTAAGCGAAAGCGGCAATACTGTTGCGCAGGCGGAGTTCACCGCATCGCAGGACAATGTGTTCTTCAACGCCTCGGGCGGTGAAGCCACGATAGTCATCACCTCCACCAGCGACTGGAAGGCCCAGCAGGCGGGTGACTGGTTCACCGCAAGCCCGCTGACGGGCTCGGCCGGAACCACCACCGTAACCATCACGGCGGCCGCCAATAAAGGCGGGGAACTGTCCGGTTCCATTACTTTCGCCTGCACGGAAGGGACGAAACGCATTCCCGTGACGCAGGAGGCGGCTCCATCCGGCAGCGGCTCAGGCTCGGGCTCCGGCTCCGGCACCGGCGAGAACATCACCATCGACAGTTCCGATACCGATTCCTCAGAAGACAATGTGTCCCGCACCACCTTCGACCGCAGGATATACATCGTCTGGAGTGCCTCCGGAGCCACCGTCACGGGTGACGTCAACGGGGTTGTCTCCGTAAGCGGCGGCTATGTCACTGTCGATAACCGCAGCACCACCGAAAGGGTAATCTACAACCTCTCCGGCAGCTCGTCCGACGGGTATCTGAAGCTCTACTCCAACAACAAGCAGGCGCTGGAACTCAACGGCCTGTCGCTCACCAACACCAGGGGCGCTGCCATCAACAACCAGGGCAAAAAACGCTGTTTCATCGTTGTGAGCGGCACAAATACCCTGGCCGATGGCGCCAGCTACAGCCTCACGCCCTCCACAGAGGACGAGAAAGCCGCCCTGTTCTCCGAAGGACAGATCATCTTCTCCGGCAGCGGCTCTCTCACCGTGAAGGCCGTGGGCAAGGCGGGCATAACCTCAGATGATTACGTACGCGTGATGAGTGCCCCCACCCTGAAAGTCACCTCATCGGCCGGTCACGGTCTCAGGGGCAAGGATGCGGTGTGGGTATCGGCAGGTAAGGTCGATATCGACGTATCGGCCCTTGGCAAGAAAGGTATGTCCTCGGACAGCCTGGCGCGCTTCACCGGCGGCTCCACGACCATCAATGTGAGCGGCGGAATCCTGGTGGAAAGCGGCAGCTACACCAGCGCGGCGGGCATAAAGGCCGATCAGCTCTTCCTAATGGAGGACGGCACCCTCAATGTCACCTCCACCGGGCAGGGCGGCAAGGGAATCAAGTGCGGCGATGCCGATGAGAAAATAGTGGGAGCCCTGTATTTCAAGGGCGGCACCGTGAATGTGAACGTCACCGGCACCAATAATACCACCTACGACAAAGGCGCCAAGGCCGTGAAATGCGACGGGCCGATATATGTGCAGGGCGGCGACATCACCGTCAAATGCGCCCGTCACGAGGCCGTGGAATCCAAGCACAGCATAACGATTTCCGGCGGGTCGATGTATGTGGTCTCCGACGGGGACGATGCGATAAACTGCTCCAAAAACACCAGTGTGAGCGGCTCCACCGGGGTTCTTACGATTTCCGGCGGGTATGTTTTCGCCTGGTCCACGGGCAATAATCCCCGCTCCAACGGCAAGCCCGGCGATGCATTCGACTCCAACGGCAATATGATCCTGGAGGGCGGCGTGGCCTATGGCGTAACTTCCAAGCAGCCTGACCTCGCGTTTGACGCGAACACCGAGGGCGGCGCAACCCTCTACATCAAGGAAGGAGCAACGGTAATCGGCCTTGGCGGCGTGGAGAATGGCACATCCTCCAACTGGTCGCAGAGTATGTACTCCGGCAGCTGGAGCAGCGGCAAGAGTTACGCGCTATACAACACTTCCGGTGGGCTCATCTGTGCGTTCAAAGCACCCACATCAGGCGCCAGCGGCCTGTATGTTTCCGGCCCCAGCCTGTCCAGCACGGCCTGCCTTGGCAGCGTAACGGTCAGCGGAGGCACGTCCTATGCGGGCGGGATGATCATCACCGGCTGCACGGTTTCTGGCGGCAGCACCCTGTCCCTGAGCGCGTACTCCGGCGGCGGTGGCGGTCCCGGTGGCGGCGGCCCCGGCGGTGGTGGCGGTTGGCACGGCCATTGACGAACCAGCCCAACAAAATAGCCCGGCACCAGGAGGTGTCGGGCATTTTATTGCGCTGCGCGTGGGCCGGGATTACTCGCTGAGGCCCTTCTTCACAGCTTCGCTGAGTTTGTCGTACAGTGCATCCGTCTTTTCGAGGAGTTCCTTGCGGATTTCGTCGTAGTGGGCCCTCTTGCCCTTCTCCGGGGCCTGGCTTACGCGGTCCCTCAGGGCGTTGAACAGTTCCACAGCCTCGTCCACCAGATTGGCGATTTCATCGGCATTCTTGCCCGGATGCGTGTCCAGGAACAGTGCGCAATCGTCCACAAATGCACCGATCACATACTCGATGTCTTTCTTGATAACTCTGAGATTCATAATTTCCCGTTTTAGGTTTCTGGAAACAAATATACTAATTTTTTTATTCTCGCCAAATATACTTTTTTGCGTATCTTTGCAATTATGAAGAGACTGATTACCATAGTTGCTGCACTGTTCGCCGCCGTGACACTCCTGGCGCAGACCGAAGCTCAGAAATACGTGAACCAGCTGGCATCCAGGCCGCCGCTGCAGAATGCGGTGTGGGGCGTGCTGGCAAAGGACGCACAGGGCAATGTGCTGGCGGAGTACCGCAGCGGAACCCTGATGCTTCCGGCGTCGAATATGAAGCTCATAACCACCGGTACGGCAATGCTGGCCCTGGGGGCCGATTATCGCTTCCCCACGCACATAGGCTACACCGGCAACATAGAGAACGGCACCCTAGAGGGGGACCTCTACATTATAGGCGGCGGGGACCCCACCCTGTGCACCCGGGACTCCATCGCCGTGTCGATGGCTGGAGTGTTCCGCACGTGGAAGAGGTTCATCCAGAAAGCGGGAATCAACGCTATCCACGGCCGCATTGTGGGTGACGGCAGGCTCTGGGACGTTCCCCTGGAGGCGGGTTCGTGGACGTGGGACGACATCGGCACATATTATGGCCCCGGCGGCAACGCGCTGGGATTCTATTCCAACGCCATCGACTATGGGGTGGAGCTGGCGCCCGTGGGTGAAACCGTGCCGATGAGGCAGATATACCCGGAGACGCCCTGGATGCATATCTCCAACCGCACGAAAATGGCCCCTGCGGGCACAGGGAACAGCCTTTTGCTCTTCACCAGCGAACTCGCGCCCTATGCCGAAATCCGCGGAACCCTGGCGGTCGACAGGCGCGCCAAGCCGGAGCACTTCGCTAACAAATTTGGCGCCCTCACCTGCGCCTATTACTTCTGGAAGGAGCTCACCGACGGCGGAATGGAAGTGACCGGGGGATATGCCGACATCGACAGGGACGGCCTCATCAGGACGGGGGCCGATTTCCTCGCGCACGAGGCGGCTGGCAAGCCGGAGGTCATCGGCACAAGCTATTCGCCCAGTCTGAACCGCATCGCCCTGGCCACCAATTGCCGGAGCGACAACTACTATGCGGAGTCGATTTTCAGGGCGATGGGCTTCAAAGCTACCGGCAGTGCCGATTATGACAGCTGCTATGTGGCCGAGAGGGCCGTATTCAAGGAGCTGGGCCTGCCCCAGGAAGGAATTAGCATTGTCGATGGCAGCGGCCTCTCCCGCAAGAACTGCGTGACTCCGGCCTTCATGGTGGAGTATCTGCAGCGCA
>Ga0310690_10003844_pt1 | contig 22008 bp, 25 predicted proteins | sample AusTroGonzalo_MG_2_FD_207661 | JGI IMG/M metagenome (GOLD analysis project Ga0310690, IMG submission 207661) | Bovine rumen microbial communities from tropical cattle in Woodstock, Queensland, Australia - Gonzalo_04 (v2) (version 2) | ecosystem: Host-associated > Mammals > Digestive system >... | reverse complement strand
TTTGAAGATGATGGAACTAAAGTTATATACTATAGTAGGTGAAATATGCAAGCTGTAATTATGGCAGGCGGCCAAGGTACTCGATTAAGAGCACTCACCCAAGATAAAATTCCAAAACCAATGATTGAAATTTGTGGGAAACCGCTACTACAATGGCAAATTGAAAATTTAAAAGAGAATGGAATAGATGATATTATTGTGGTGGTTGGACATTTAGGAGATTTAATCCTTGATAAATTTGGTGGAATAGTACGCTATTATGAAGAAGACGAGCCGCTTGGAACCGCTGGTGCTCTATCAATGATGCACGACCTATTAGATGATGACTTTTTTCTAATCTATGGAGACTTGTTCTTTAATGTTGATTTTCAACGTATGATTAACTTTCATCAGCAACATAAGGGAGAAGGTACATTATTTGTTCACCCCAATTCGCACCCATATGATTCCGATTTAATTGAATTAGATGAAAATAATCGTATAAAACAAATTATCTTTAAGGGACAAGCGCGAAATCAATGGCTACATAACTGTACAAACGCTGGTATTTATATTTTCAACAAAAGTATTCTAAATGTTTTTCCAGACCATGTAAAGGTTGATTTAGAAAAGGAGATTTTACCACACTTAGAATATTTGTACGCCTATTCATCTTCTGAATATGTTAAAGATATAGGAACAGTAGACAGGTATTACCAAGTAAGTCATGATATAATTAATAATATTCCATTTCATCGAAATCTTAAAAACAAACAAAAAGCAATTTTTCTTGATAGAGATGGAACAATTAATGAAGAAGTCGGACTTGTATCTGACCCAAGCCAATTAACCCTTCTTCCAAACGCTGCGGCCGCGCTAAGACTTATTAATGATTCAGAATACTTGGCTATTGTAGTAACAAATCAATCAGTGGTCGCGCGCGGAATGTGTTCGATGAAAGATGTAGATTATATCCATGCTAAATTAGAAGACCTATTAGGTAGAGAAGGCGCTTATCTAAATGATATATTCTTTTGCCCTCATCACCAAGATCGGGGCTATCCAGATGAAAATAAAGAATATAAGATTGATTGTGATTGTCGTAAACCAAAACCAGGTCTTTTGTTGAGGGCGGCCGAGCAATATAATATCGACCTATCGCAATCATGGATTATTGGGGACGCAGAACGAGATAAACAAGCCGGTATTAATGCTGGTGTTAAACCCATTATAATTCCACAAGATGCAGTAGATATATTAGATGCGGTGAGGAAAATTCTATGATAAATTTTGAAGATGAAATATACAGCTATTTAGCTAAAGAAATAGATGTATTTAAAAATTTGGATACAAAAAAAATTGAAGAAGCCGCTGCAATACTATACGAAGCTATACGTGAAAAAAGAACTATTTATTGTTTTGGTAATGGCGGTAGTGCTTCTACAGCTTCTCATTTAACAAATGATTTTAATAAAATCCTACGTGCTAATTGTATATGTTTAAATGATAATATTGCTACAATTATGGCAGTAGCAAACGACATTAGCTATGAAGAAATTTTTAAATTCCAACTTGAAGGCAAAGTAAAACCAAAAGATATTGTAATTGCTATTTCTGGAAGTGGTAACTCTCGTAATGTTATAAATGGTATTTTATACGCGATCGACCAGGGAGCCACAATTATTGGTTTAACCGGATATGATGGCGGATTACTCTATACTTTAGCAGATATTAATCTATATGTACCCATCAATAATATGCAAATAACAGAAGATCTTCATCTAATGTTTAATCACCTATTAGTTTCTACTTTATTAAAATTTATTTCTTAAAATTTGATTTTAATGAAAATTTATGTTATAATATAATTAGAAAGTGAGAGGTAACAAAAAATTACAAAACCTTTCATTTTAATAACAAATATAAGGTCAGCCGCCTTATAAATAAAAAAATTTATTTAAAGAAAAAGGAGATTGAAAATTATGGCTAAGTTAACTGATAAGACTTTTGAGGCTCTTGAGTACCTGCAGGCACACGGCGGCCGCGCCACCACTGAGGAAATGAAGGTAGCGCTTGGTTGCGAGAAGATCGCTTCCATCACTGGTCGTGTAAATTCTCTCGTAAATCACGAGCTTGCTATTCGCGAGAAGGTTGAGGTTGAGGGAGAGGAGAAGCCTCTTACCTACGTTCAGCTTACCGAAGCTGGCATGAATTTTGTCCAGAGCGAAGAGTAATAACTTTGGGAGCCGCAAGACTCCCTAAAAACATTTAACAAAAAACTAAGAATCTAGGAGAAAAAAATAATGTTGAGACAAGCAGAAAATAAAGTACGTATTGAAGGAATCCTTTCAGAAGTTGTTCTTAAGTATGGTTCATATGTAAACAAGAACACTGGTGCATCTGTTGATAACATTGGTGGTCATATTAAGGTATTGGTAGAGCAGAATGTTAATGGCGAAGACGTCGCCCTCGAAATCCCTGTCTATATGTTTGCTTCTAAGTATACCAATGCCGGCAAGCTTAATCCTGCTTATGAAAATATTGAACAGGTTATGACCAGTTATGTATCTATTGCTGCGGCCGGCGGCAAGGCTGGCGCGGACAAGGTGCGTATTACCAATGGTAATATTCGTATGAACGAGTATTGGAATCAGCAGGGCCAGTTCGTATCTTTTCCCCGTATTAATGCTTCCTTTATTTCTAAGGCTACTAACGAGTTTCGTCCAGAAGCATCATTCTCTCTTGAATTTGCTGTTTCTTCTCTTGACTTTGTAACCGACAATGATGGAGTCGAAGTTGAGCCTAAGAAGCTTCGCATTAAGGCAATTGTTCCGCAGTATGGTGGAAAGGTTGACACTCTTGAAATGTATGCAACCAATCCTAAAGTTATTGATGCTATCACTACCTATTGGGAAAATGGTAAAACCTATACCGCAAAGGGTCGCTTGAACTTCACTACCAAGACTGTAGAAATTGTTCAAGAGTACGACTTCGGCGATGATGACGTAAGCGTCCGCACTCAGACTATAAGTGAGCTTATCGTTACTAAGGGAACCCAGGCTCCTATGGAAGATGATATGGCATTTGATCCAGCTGAACTAGCTGCTGCTCTTAAAGAGCATAAAGCTTATATTGAGTCTTTGAAGGATAAGGCCACAACGAAGTCCACGCCTGCCCCTGCCGGTACAACTTCGAAGCAGCAGTTTGATTTGGGCTTCTAAGGAGGCCTAATCTATGGCAGTAGACATTTTTAGTATTAAACCGTCTGTAATTAGCCGTGACCTTAAAGGTAAATATGTGCTAATTTATGGAAAAGAAAAAAGTGGTAAAACTACCGCTGCTGCCTCATTCCCGAAGGCGCTCTTATGCGCCTTCGAGCGTGGTTATAATGGCTTGGGCGGAGTAATGGCTCAGGACATCAATAGCTGGAGTGATTTTAAAGCTGTACTAAGACAGCTCGAAAAACCAGAAGCAAAAGAACTATATAGTACAATTGTAATTGATACAGTATCTATTGCTTGGGATCAATGTGAGCAGTTTATCTGCCGTCAAAATGGTGTGCAAAAAATCGGTGATATTCCATGGGGCGGAGGTTATAGCGCAGCAAAGAAAGAATTTGAAAATTCTTTGAGAAAAATTACAATGCTTGGTTATGGTGTTGTATTAATTGCGCACAATGCTTCCCGTATTGAAAAAAATGCTGATGGAAGTGAGATCGAAATTATTTATCCTGACCTTCCAAAGCGCGCCGCTGAAATCTGTAATGGTATTGTAGATATTATCGGTTATATTGGGACTGAGTGGGAAGATGGAATAGCAAAGCGTTATCTCTACACAAGAGAAACTCCAACGCTTTTTGCTGGAAGTCGCTTTAAGTATATGAAACCCAAAATTCCATTTGGATACAACGAACTGGTAGCTGCAATTACCGAAGCCATTGAGACGTCTGAAAAAGAAGATGGAGTTAAAGTAGTAGATAGTGCTGCATTAACTTCAACAATTGAGAAACTAGATTTTGCCGAAGTTCGTGCTAAGGCCGCAAGTCTATGGCAGAAACTCGTAGGAGAAGGCGACAACGCAAAACCCGAAATAGCCGCTGAAATCCTCAAAAAGATTGAAATGACGATGGGCCGCAGAATGAAGCTAAGTGAGTTCACAGAAGACCAAGTAGAGCTACTCCAACTAGTTGTTGATGAAATGAGCGATATGCTTTAAATAAATAACAAAACATAGAAGCGTAGGTTATACCTACGCTTTTTAAATTTGACAAAATTGTAAAATTGTGGTATAATATAATTAGAAGGAAATATCTATGAAAGGAAGTGGTAAGATGGCAAAACATATAGTAATGTGTAGAGTTTGTAAGAAATGTTTTGATACTGAAATTTTAGCGCCTGATCAATGGATAATGCCATCTAAAAATTATTATTACCATATTCAATGTTACCAAGATTGGAAAGATGTATCACAGGCTAATAAAAGTGATGATGACTGGGCTTTATTAATCTATGATTTTCTTGTAAGAGACTTAAAAGTCAGTTATAATTACCACATGTGCGAAGCGCAGCGTAAGAAATTTCTTAAAGAAAATAAATTTACAAATAAAGGAATATATTTTACTCTCAAGTATTTTTATGAAATCAAACATAACTCTTGGGACAAAGGTAACGGCGGTCTTGGTATAGTTCCATATGTTTATAAAGAAGCAACAGAATATTGGACCGATCAAGAATGGAAAAAACGTGGCTTTATGAAAGCAATTGAAGAACAAATTTTTGAACGTAGTCATCGTCCAGTAAAGAAAATTACAAAACCGACCATTCAAAAACCAAAAATAAAATATAATCTTGATGATATAGGAGCAGAAGATGATAGTTGATAAAAATTCCATCTTGCAAATCTTTGGTTCCTTGATGAAGTATCCACAGTATTTATCTGAAACCGATAAGTATATTTTAACACTTGATGATTTTACTTCTCGTTTTGATAAATATATATTCGCAGCAATTGATAGTCTATATCGTGGCGGCGCTCTGCGTATACAACCAATAGATGTAGAAAACTATTTACAATCTAACGGAGCGGCCGCGGCATTATTCAAAAAGAATAATGGCATTGAATTTCTTCAAGATGCAGATTTTTTAACTGATGAACGTAATTTTTCTTTTTACTATAAACGTCTTAAAAAAATAAATCTACTCAACAGACTTCAAAAAGAAGGTATTAATACAGATGAGTTTTATATCGAAGACCTTACTCGTCCAGAAGCCCTCGACGTAAATAAAAACTTCGAAGACCTTGAAGTAGATGATATTCTTGATACAATAAAGAAGAAACTATTACTTATTGAACATAGTTTTATACAAAATGAAGTTACTCAAACTGAAAGTGCTTTTACCAACATTCAAAGTATCATTGACGCGGCCGCCCAAGGCACCGATATTGGAGTCCCAGTTCAAGGCGATATTCTAAATGAAGTTATGGCAGGCGCGCGATTGGGCACATTAGTGATTCGAAGTGCTGGTAGTGGTACAGGTAAAACTCGTCAAGCTGTCGGCGATGCATGTTTAATTGCTTATCCTTTTAGGTATGACCATTTTAAAAAAGAATGGGTTATTTGTGGTTCAGGTAAAAAAGTTTTGTTTATTGCAACAGAACAAACAATTCCTGAAATTCAGAAAATGATTTTAGCATATCTTACTGGTTTTAACGAGTCTAAATTTCGTTATGGTAATTTTACAGATAAAGAAATTCAAATCATTAATCAAGCCATTTGGATAATGAAAGAATACCAAAACAATTTTTTTATTGTACAAATGCCAAATCCTCGTATTGACTTAGTAAAAAATATTGTTAGAGAACAAGTATTGCTCCATGATATTGAATATGTATTTTATGACTATATCTTTATATCTCCAAGCCTTTTAAGTGAATTTAAGGGCGTAAGTTTAAGAAATGATGAAATTCTTTTAATGTTCTCAACCGCGCTTAAAGATATAGCTGTAGAGTTGAATGTATGTATGTTTACCTCAACACAGGTAAATGCAAACGCAGATTCTAATACGACAATCCGAAATGAATCCTCAATTGCTGGTTCGCGCGCAGTCATTAATAAAGCAGATGTTGGTATGGTTATGGCACGTCCAACTAAAGAAGAACAAGACTTCTTTGTGGGGCTGGGTCGTGAGATTCCAAATATTGTAACCGATATTTATAAAGTTCGTAGTGGAGAATGGTCGCAAGTTCGCATCTGGAGCTATGTAGACCTTGGTAATCTACGAAAGAAAGATTTATACATGACAGATTCAAGAATGGAAGTTATTGACCAGTATGAAAAACATTTTATATATGAGATTGATTGGGAAAGTAATAACTGGCAAGAAGAATTAAGAGAAATAGAGAAAATTCAATGAATTACGAAGAAATAATTGAACAACTTGATGATAATAAAGTAAAAGCATTACTTGATAAACTTCAAATTCCTTTTGAAGAAAAGGGAAGCTATATCATAATGCCAACTGTATGCCATCATGCAGATATTGATGATGCTTCTTGGAAACTTTATTATTACAAGAATACTCATATCTTTCAGTGCTATACCGAAGACGGCGCGATGTCAATCTTTTCATTCTTAAAGCGGTTTTATGAAACACGTAATTATGAATATGATTGGTATAATGATATACTTCAAGTAATTCTTGATTGCTCTAATATTTCTTTCAATGCTGAAGATGCAAATAAATACAAAAGTATTCAAGATGATTATAGTCAGAAGAAATTAAGACGAGAACTTCCAGCTTATCCCGAAGGAATCTTAGATGTATTTATAAAGTACTATCCAATTGAATGGCTCAATGACGGTATCTCGCGCGCGGCCATGGATAAATTTAACATTAAATATTCTCCTTCACAAAATAAAATTATAATTCCTCATTATGATGTAAATGGTCGTTTGATTGGAATTAGAGGCCGCGCGCTGAATCCGTGGGAGATTGAAAATGTGGGAAAATATATGCCAGTTCAAATAGAAGATAAATGGTATAGTCATCCACTAAGTCTTAATCTATATGGACTTAATATAACAAAAGAAAACATTAAAAGAAGTGGGATAGCATATCTTTTTGAAGCAGAGAAATCAGTTCTTCAATTTGAGTCTTTTAAAATGTTAAACTGCGCGGCCGCTGTGTGCGGTTCTAAATTAAATAAATATGCACTTGATATTCTGATACGTGAATGTCATCCCCAAGAAATTGTGATATGCTTTGACAATGAAGAGGAACAAAAAAGTGACAGATATTTTTATAAGTTACTGGAATTGGCTAATAAATATACTGCGTATGCTAATTTTAGTTTTATATATGACAAAGAACATCTATTAAAATTAAAAGACTCTCCAAGTGACCACGGAGAAGAAGTCTTTAAAGAGCTATTAAAGAAAAGAGTGAGAGTATGACGAAATGAAAGTAAATTTAATAAATGAGAATTGGCAGCAAGACTATCTCAAAAATCTACTTGCTGCGCGCGGCATAAATGATTTAGAACTCTATCTAAATCCACCTGCAACTGTATTAAGTGACCCGCATAATTTAACTAACATAGAGAAAGGAATTAATTTATTACAAGAAACTTTACAGAAAGAAAACTCAACTATTTTAATAGTAGTTGATAGTGATGTTGATGGTTATACCTCTGCTGCGATTATATATAATTACATAACATATATCGCACCGGGACAATATATAAATTTTGTATTACACGAACATAAAGAACATGGACTTCAAGACCATTATGAAAAACTTATGAGTGGAGATATAGTTTATGACCTCATTATACTACCAGATAGTTCAAGTAATGATTTTGACTTTCATGAAGGCATTGGCGCGCGAGGTACAAAATTTTTAGTTCTTGACCACCATGAAATAGATGAAGGACAAGCCATAAGTCAATATGCTTGTATTATCAATAACCAGCTATCGCCTAATTATTCTAATAAAGACCTTACAGGCGCAGGAGTTACATGGCAATTCTGTAGATGTCATGCTGAACAAAATTTAGCTTATAGGTTATTTGTAAAAACTTTAATTGATCTCACAGCCCTGGGTGTATGCGGTGATATGGGTTCAGTTTTAAATCTTGAAAATCGCTATATAATGAAGAATGGGTTTGAGAATGTTAGTAATTATTTCTTCCGAAGCGCAATTGAAAAGCAATCTTACTCAATGGGCGGCGAAGTAAATCCGACAACCGTTGCTTTCTATATAGTTCCTATGATGAATGCACTCATTCGTGTTGGTACAATGGAAGAGAAAGAGCGTTTGTTCCTGGGTCTGGTCGATGGTCATCGCAAAGTTCCATGCAATAAACGTGGCGCGGCAGGCACACTTGAAGAGGTTGCTATTGAATCGCTTAGAGAATGTACTAATGCAAAGTCCAAACAAGGCCGCATCACAGACCAAATGGTTGATAAGCTCGAACAAAAAATTTACAAACACGACCTTTTGGAAAATAAAATTCTCTTTGTAAGATTAGATGAAGATGATGATTTCCCACCAGAGATAAATGGTCTTATTGCCATGAAGCTGGCCGCGCGCTTTAAACGTCCGACAATTGTTGCTCGTCTTAATGCAGAAGGATATGATCGAGGGTCAATACGAAATGTATCAGACTGCGAACTTACTGACCTCAAATCTTTTCTTAACGAAAGTGGATATTTTGAATACGTTCAAGGTCATGCCAACGCGGCAGGTGCATCAATCCTCGACTCTAACTTGCGCGCTTTCCACGAGTATGCAAACCAAGCCCTAAGTAATATTGACTTTAATATTGGCGCGTATGATGTAAATTTTGAAAGAAGTGGAGATAGTACTGATTTAGTTCAGTTGGTATATGAGCTTGCTTCAACTCCAGAGATTTGGGGGCAAGGTAATCCTGAACCGCTTATTTGTGTAAAAAATATATACGTAAATTCAGATGATATTCGTGTCATGGGCGCGAATAAAGACACAGTAAAAATAACGGTTAATGGAATAGCATATATGAAATTCCACGCAACTGAAATGATAAAACAATTAGAGAAGTGTAATGAGATAAAAATGAATATTGTAGGTCGAGCAAACTTAAATGAGTGGATGGGAAATGTGACACCACAAATTTTCATTGAAAATTATGAAGTAATAGATGATTTATTGGAGTTTTAAAATGTTTTGGATTTTAGTTTTATGTGTAGGTATTATATGGATTAAATGGCTTACAGGCTTGCGATAAGTTTGACTTTTTGCCAAATTTATGGTATAATATAATTAGAAACTGAAAGGAATAAATAAAATTTGGAACTTTCCACAATTTTATGTAAGGTTCCAAGAAAATTTTTACTTATATATAGAAGGTGATAAAGATGATTGGCATTTATAAATATACCAATAAATCAAATGGTAAAATATATATAGGTAGAAGTATAAATATTAATAAACGTAAATGGGAACATTTGAACGCGCCCTCACCATATTCTTATTTTGACCAAGAATTAAAACGATTGGGCGAATCAGCTTTCTCTTTTGAGATTATAGAAGAATGTAAAGAAGACGAGCTAAAAGATAGAGAAAAGTATTGGATTAAATGCTTTAATTCTTGTGTATTAGAAAACAGAAAAGGTGGATACAATTTAACTCATGGTGGAGAAGAATATAGTAGTGATGAAAATCCTTGGGCAAAATTAACTGTTACTCAAGTAGAGCAAATTATTGATAAACTTGCACATTCTACTATATCTATTCAACAAATGGCGAAAGAATTTCATGTACATTATAACACCATTAGTAATATTAATCGTTGTCAAACTTGGACTTGGCTTCATTCCTATAAAGACAATATAAGAAAAGAAAGTCAAGGAAGTCTTAATAAGGGTGAGTTAGGTACCAATAAAATTACTGAAGTAACAGCAATAAAAATTATTCATTTATTAGAATCAGACTCGCGCTCACTTGCTCAAATTGCTCGTGATGAAAATATTAGTCTAAATATTTTATATGATATAAACAGATGTAAAACTTGGAAACACTTACACAATTATAATTCTAATATTCGTAATGAATATCGAAAGGAAGGTGATGCGAAGTGATGAAGACTAAACTTGAATACCCTGGTAGTCTTCATAACTAGGGTGAGCCACTCTGATTACAGCAACATAAGACTTCGTGACTGCATCAACAAAATAGATGAATTATTTAACTATGCAGGAGAACTTGGACATAAAGTAGTAGCCTTAACTGACCATGAAAGTATCAGTGGATGGGTTAAGGCTGAAAATGCAGCTAAAAAACTTAAAGAAAAATATCCAGACCTTAAAGTAATTCTTGGAAATGAGATTTATCTTTGTAGAAACGGTTTAAATGCACAGAATTATAATAGAGAAGTAGATAGATATTATCACTTTATTCTATTGGCAAAGGACGCAATAGGCGCGCGACAGATTCGAGAAATTTCAACGCGAGCATGGATGCGTAGTTACATGGCTCGTGGTATGCGACGAGTTCCTACATACTATAATGACTTATTTGAGATTATCGGTGCTGACCCTGGTCATGTAATTGGCTCTACTGCTTGTCTTGGCGGCGCGCTTCCAACGCAAATCCTCAAAGGTACATCAGAAGCCAAACTTGGTACTTGGATTACTCAATTAAAGAATCTTTTTGGTGAAGGGAATTTCTATCTTGAAATGCAACCTTCAAAAAATAGTGAACAAATTATTGTAAATAAAAGACTTCTTGATTATTCTAAAACATATGATGTTCCTTATATTATTACAACTGACTCTCACTATTTAAAGAAAGAAGATAGGGTAGTTCATAAAGCGTATCTTAATGCACAGAATGGTGAGCGCGAAGTCGATGAATTCTATGCAACTACCTATATGATGGGAACAGAAGAACTTGAATCTTTCTTTAAATATATGACAGAAGAACAAATTCAAGCTGCATATCAAAATATTTTAAAGATTAGAGATAGTATTGAAGACTATAGTTTACTGCGGCCGCTTAAAATTCCTAACTTAAAGTGGAAAAAGTTTCCACATTATATGGATTGTAGATTTTGGTATAGTGCAATTCCTATGTTGCAAACATTTTCAGAATCTGAATATGAAAGTGATGAAGAATTAGCATTTGCAATTATTGATGGGATTAATCGTCATCCTGATCTACAAAATCAAGAAGCATATGATGAGATAAATGCTTGCCTTGAAGATACATGGACATCATCAGAAGTCAATAAAGCGCGCTGGAGCGCATATTATCTAAATCTTCAAAATATTATTGATATTTGTTGGGAAGCAGGCTCTCTCGTTGGATGTGGCCGCGGCTCCGGTGTAGGCTTCATTCTTCTTTATTGTTTAGATATTACTCAGATTAATCCTCTCCGTGAAAACACACGAACTTTTCGTTGGCGATTTCTTAATCCAGAGCGCGTTTCTGTTCTTGATGTTGATTTCGATATTGAGGGCGGCCGCCGTGCTCAAGTTTTAAATGCATTTCGTAAGCATTATGGTGAAGATAGAGTTGCTAATGTCGCAACTTTCCGAACTGAAAAATCAAAATCTGCGATTTTGACCGCGGCGCGCGGTCTGGGAATTGATGTAGATATTGCTCAATATATTGCAAGTCTTATTCCTGCTGATCGTGGTATGCTTCGTACTTTATCCCAGTGTTATAATGGCGATGAAGAAAATGATTATCCACCTATAAAGCAATTTATAGTTGAAATGAATAACTACTCTGAATTGTGGAATGTTGCACAAAAAATCGAAGGTTTAATTTGCGGCTCTGGTATTCATGCAGGTGGTGTAATCTTTGTTGATGAGCCATTTACTGAATCTACCGCTCTCATGCGCGCACCCGATGGTACAATCTGTACACAGTTTGAGTTGCATGACTCTGAAGCTGTATCACTGATTAAATATGATGCGCTTTCTGTCGAAGCAATGGATAAGATCCATAATTGTATTGATTTGCTTTGCGACGCAGGCTTGGTAGAACGCGAACCATCTCTCAAAGATACTTATGAAAATATAATTGGTATCTATAATATAGAACGTGATGACCCAAAGATGTGGGAAATGGTTTGGAATCACGAAATTCAATCTCTATTCCAAATGGAGAAGCAATCCGGTATTAATGGTATTGCAACTCTTAAGCCCACGTCCGTTGACGACTTAGCAATTCTTAACTCTACAATTCGTCTTATGGCTCAAGAAAAAGGTGGAGAAATGCCAACTGATAAACTCGCGCGCTTCAAGGCAAATCCCGATGCGTGGAGTCGTGAAATCGAAAAATATGGGTTGGGCGCGCAAGAACAACAAATCCTGGAACCAGTTCTCGGTATGTCCTATGGCCTTTGTATCGCGCAGGAACAATTCATGGAACTCGTCCAGCTCCCTGAACTCGGCGGCTTTGGATTGACATGGGCAGATAAGCTCCGTAAGTCAATAGCAAAAAAGAACCCCAAAGACTACGATGCACTTACAAAAGAATTTTATCGTGTAACTGCAGAAAAAGGTATAAATGCTAAATTTGCACATTATGTATGGGATGTTCTTATTGCTATGAGTAAAGGTTATGGATTTAACCAATCACATACTCTTGCATATAGTTTAATCGCTCTTCAAGAAATGAATCTTGCTTACAAATATCCAATTATCTTTTGGAACTGTGCCTGTTTGATTACAGACGCGGGCGGCAACGAGCAAGAAGAAGAAGAAGAAGATATTAATCTCGACCCAACCGAAGAAATCTATTCTAATGAGATGGAAGAATTTGCAGAAGACGATAATGAAGAAGATGTAGAAGATTCCTATGATGAAGAAGATTGTGATGGTTATCCCGCAGAAGTTCTTGTAATGAAAGATGGCAAGAAAAAGAAACGGGTAGCCGCAACGAACTATGGAAAAATCGCGACTGCAATTGGTAAAATGCGTATGAGTGGTATTATAGTTGAGCCACCAGATATTAATAAATCAACTTATACATTTTCTCCAGATATGGATGCCAATATAATTCGTTATGGTATAAGTGGTATTTCACGTATTGGAGAAGATATAGTAAAGCTTATAATTGCGAATCGCCCATATACATCTATTTCTGATTTTCTCGCACGAGTAAAAGTCAATAAAGTGCAAATGATAAATCTCATTAAGTCTGGTGCTTTTGATGGCTTCGGCGCGCGGACCGACATAATGCATCAATATGTAGATATGATAAGCGATACTAAAAAGCGCATCACTCTACAAAATATGCGAATGTTAATCGACTTTGGATTAATTCCGGATGAATATGATATGCAGCGCCGCGTCTTCAATTTTAATAAATATTTAAAGAAAATGAAATTAGATAGTACATATTATGGTATAGATAATATTGCTATGAATTTCTTGGAGAAAAATTTTGATATAGACATATTAATCCAAACTAATGAAACTGAAAGTGGTTTCAAAATTAAACAATCTACATGGGATAATATCTATCAAAAGCAAATGGATATTATTCGTCCTTTTGTAAAGAAAAATAACACAGAGCTTTTAACTGCTGTGAATAATCGTCTCACCGAAGATGTATGGAATAAATATTGCACGGGTACAATTAGTAAGTGGGAAATGGATTCAGTATCATTTTATTCTCACCCGCATGAACTTGCTGATATTGATTTAAGTATATATCAAATTGATGATTTCTTTGATTTGAGTACCACGCCAGAGGTTGAACGTGTTATTCCCATCAAAGGAAAACAAGTTCCAATCTTTACTCTGCGGCGTATTGCTGGTACAGTACTCGACCGCAATAAGGCAAAGAAAACAGTTACAATTCTTACAACTACAGGTGTAGTAAATGTAAAAATCTACGGCGGTGTATTTGAACAATATGATAAACAAATCTCTGAACGAGGCGCCGATGGGAAAAAACACATTATAGAAAAATCTATGTTTACTCGCGGCAATAAAATTATTGTCACAGGTATTCGAGAAGATGATGATTTTATTGCAAAAACATATAGTCGGACTCCATATCACAAAGTAGAACAAATTATTGGAGTTGATGGCGCGCGACTCATAATTAAACATGAACGAGTCGAGGTAGAGTAATGGGAGTAGTTTTAGTCTATGATTACGACTACTTCCATTACCCTGGAGTAATCCCCAATCTTGAATGTGCTAAACTCGCGGCTTATCTAAAGAAAAGGCGCAACGTTACGGTCTTTCACGACAAATTTGAACCAGAACGATACACCAATGCCTACTTTCGTAAAGAGTATGATGATGGTTTATATGATTCTAATATTCTAACTTCAAATGTTTTATACGGCGGCCGCGCGTTTTCATAGACATATCGACCATTTGATATAGATATGGAATTAATAGAACCAGATTTTGAAATTTATCGTAAATATATAAACTATTATGGTTATACTCAAAAAGACCAATAGCAAATTAAAACTCTCTTAACTGCAACGCATTTTCGACTTTCATTAGATGGTCAAAAATTACTCTCTTTTCCCTATGAACGACTGCGGCCGCGTCATCCTTGCATTGTCTTTCACGATTATGACCTGGCCGCTGTACCTCAAAGTTTTGAATTAATTAAAGATATAATGGTTTCACGACCACGTGGACTTATGTATCATATAGGTAACAAATACCCAATTAATGTTTATAACTTTAATGATTTAAAAAAATGGTTAAATATATATCCAATGGGCGGATGCTTTTACTTACAATTTAACGGTATTCTAACGGATGAAGAAATAATTGAACTACTTTCAGAACCAACCATGAGCCTCCGCCAAATGATATATAACTTTACATATAGATGTTAGAATGAAAACGATTTCGTGGTAAACGTCCTACCACAAATTTATAAACAAGCTTTATTTTTACGAAGACATAGAATAAAATTTTTACTTAATATTGACGAAGATTTTTTCTAGACGCCAGAACTATTAAATCTTATGAAACTAATTAATTGCTGGTATGGAAAAACATTTATTGAGTCGTTGCCAAAACCAACTGGCCGCACTTTATATGGTTATTGTTCATCTACTAAAGTAGCTTATATCGAACTTTTTCCATGGCATCATTTAACAGTTACAAAAGAACAAATGCGCGCGGCTTTTCAATATATGCGTATACATAATTATGATGTATTCGATAAATTTTATAGCGCGCCTGGTGTTATTGCTGAAGGAGGAAAACTAGTATATGGATGGGAACGAAATTCGATTCCAAATGAATAAAATTGATAAAGAAATTGCAGCAGAAGTAGGTAAATTTATACTAACAGATAAAATTAAAAAGCTTGTAGCAGACAAAGAAAATTTACAGCATTTATGTAAACATAATTTTCAAAATGGTATTTGTATTTACTGTGACTTCAAGGAGAATGATCTATGATAACACTCTATAGTACCCATTGTCCTCAATGTAAGGCATTAGAAATGAAACTCAACAAAAAGAAGATTGAGTATACTATTTGCGATGATGTAAAAGAAATGGAACGACTTGGCTTTAAAGCTGCGCCTATTTTAGCTGTAGATGGCAATTATCTACCATTTACAAGCGCGATTCAGTGGGTAAATGGACAGCCATGAATATAAACATTCGATTAAGCAAAAATTTCACCACTCAATATAACCGTATGCAAGAAAAATACGGCGAAGAGATGGCCGCCATCAATGGCTTTTCTGATGGACAACTTTCATACACAGATTTTATTGATGCTTTCGTTGATAAAGAAACAGTAGCAGACGCCTCTATTGATGGAAACGCAAACGTTGGTCATAAAGATATTGTAACTTTGATGAATGAAATGCCCAAGCCGCATCAAAAACTTTTAGCCTTTAATAAAATTTACCATGAAATGAATAAACGATATGGCTTTAAGCGTGCGAATGATTGGCTTGAAAATGAATGGAATGGGCATTTGTATATGCATGATGCCAATACCACTAGTTTTGTTCATTATTGTTTTGCTTATGACTTAAAAGATTTAGCCGAAAAAGGTCTTTATTTTATTGAGAATTTTAATGCGGAGCCTCCTAAGCACCTTGGAACATTTATAGACTTCGTCAAGGAGTTTGTAAGCTATGCATGCAATCGCTCAAGTGGCGCAGTTGGCCTTCCAAATCTTATTCCCTATATGTATTATTTCTGGAGTAGGGACGTGCGTAATGGGTATTTTACTCTCTCTCCAAGAAAGTACGCAGAGCAACACATACAACGTCTTATATACGCTCTTAATCAGCCTTTCTTACGTGGCGGTATTCAGTCTGCTTTTACTAATACAAGTGCTTTTGATAGAGTTTATCTTACTGCTTTATTCGGAGGTAGTATATTCCCTGATGGCGAGCTAATGGTAGATGAAATTGAAGAAATCATGGAGTTCCAAAAAGTATATTTGGAAACCATGAGTGAGATTAGGTCACATAATATGATGACTTTTCCAGTCTCTACAATTTCTCTATTAAAACAAAATGGTGAGTTCCAAGATAAAGAATTTGCAGAATGGTCTATGCGCCATAATATGAAATGGAATGATTCAAATATATTTATAGATGATAGCGTAAATAGTTTAAGTAATTGCTGTCGTTTAAAGTCAAATATTGAAGACTTAGGATATTTCAATTCAATTGGCGGTACAGCTCTTAAAGTAGGTTCTGTAAAGGTTTCAACTATTAACCTCGCGCGCTTGGCATTAGAGAACAAAACAGAGCAAACATATTTAACTGCGCTTCGTGATATGGTACAGCTTGATCTTGAAGTTTTGGATTGTGTACGTCATATTATTTCTCGAAATGTAGAAAAAGGACTGCTCAAAAACTTCACGCTCGGTATGGTTGATTTTGAACATTTATATAATACCATTGGATTTATCGGTATTTATGAGACAATGAAAGCTTTTGGCTATACCTATCAAGATGAATTGGGCAATACATATTACAAAGATGAAGCTGCGGCCTTCGGTAAGAAAATTTTTGACACCATTCGCAATGTTAAAGATGTATTCTGCATTGATAAAGATTATATGGTGAATACCGAGCAAATCCCTGGCGAAAGCGCGGCCGCGAAATTGATGAAAAAAGATAAGTTAATGTATCCCGAAACTGTAATTGATGATTTGCCTCTTTATGGAAATCAATTTATTCCTCTTGGTATTAAGACAACTCTTGCAGAACGCGTAAGAATCGCTTCTTTATTTGATAGATATTGTAATGGTGGTTCCATTCTTCATGTAAATATTGATGCGCCGTTCCAACGCTTTGAAGATGCCTGGAATATGTTAAATTATATTTCTGACCAAGGCGTAACTTATTTTGCATTTAACACCAAAATCCAAGCCTGTAAACATAATCACGCATTTTATGGTAAAACTTGTCCTATTTGTGGTGAGCCTGTTGAGACAGAATATACACGTATTGTAGGGTTTTATACTCCTATTAAAACCTATTCAAAAGAGCGCAAAGCAGAATTTAAAATGAGAAAGTGGATGGACATAAATGCAAATTCGCGGACTGAATGATTATGATATAGTAAATTATAAAGAGCCAACATTATTTATTGCTTTTCCATATTGTAGTTTTAAATGTGATGCGGATTTTGGAACTAAAATATGTCAAAATAGTAATTTAATTAAAGAACCAATTATTGATGTTCCGCTTGCTGAAATTTTTAATATTTATAAAGCTAACCCGCTTACTAAAGGTATTACTTGTGGTGGATTAGAACCATTTGATAATTTTGATGAACTGCAAAATTTATGTAATATGTTTCGTACATTTACAACTGATGTTATCATAATTTATACTGGATATAGAGAATTAGAAATACATTCAAAAGTAGAACAATTAAAAGAATTAGGAAATCTTATCATAAAGTTTGGTCGTTATGTTCCTGGCGCGGCCAGTCGATATGATGATATTCTTGGAGTAACATTGGCATCTGATAATCAATATGCCAAATATTATGAGTAAAAGGAGCAAAATATGGAGATAGATATTTTAAATCAAATTTTTTCTACCCTTGATGGTATTTTTGAAACTGATGATACAGATGGCATTGCTGTACTCGGTTCCCTTTTATCATTATCTGATGAATCATTTAACGTAATTAAACCCGCTTTAATGGGCAGTATTGAGCAAGCCTTTAACGACCCCGAAGCTCATATTGCATTAGTTCAAATGATGAATGAAAAAGGCGTAAAAGTTGAGGATTTTTCTAAGAGTTTTGATTCTCTTATAGAAGCTATTGATCAATTAATACCTGAAGGTATTGAATTGACTGAAACCAAAAAAGATTTTCTTAAATATATGTTTGCCAGTTTTATTAATTCAATGAATAGTGTTGAAGGTGTACCTCATCGTATTCTTTAGATTCCAATTGAATTATGTCGTGACGATGCAAAACTTCCAACTTATGCAACTGATGGATCGGCCGCCATGGACATCTATTCTCCTGCGGAATACACAATCAATCCTGGAGAAACAGTATTAATTCCTATTGGTATTAAAGTAAATATTCCTATTGGTTATGCTTTACTTATTCAACCACGTTCTGGCTTAAGCCGCAAGACTAAACTTCGTGTAGCAAATACTCCTGGACTAATAGATAGTGATTATCACGAAGAAATTGGTGTTATTATTGAAAATATTGAGCCGCCACTTAAAGAAGCAGGCACTATTACGCTTGAAGACGGTTCAATTGAGGACGCTTCATTATTTGGTTCTAGTTTTACTATCGAAAAAGGAGAACGTTTCGCACAAATGCGCCTCGTTGAAGTACCAATAGTAAACTGGCTACCTGTCAAAAGTCTTGGCAGCTTTGAAAATGACCATGGAGAGGGGTTCGGTAGTACAGGAACTAAATAATTAAAATGCCACGTATTAGTATAGATACTATTAAAGAGGAAATCCAACCTGATAATTGGATACTTGTTAGTGAAACCTATAAAAATTTAAATACTAATCTAGAATTTAAATGTGATAAAGGCCATACTGTTGTCGCTCCATGGAAAAAGATTCGTGAATCTCGTATTTGTCCCACTTGCATGCGTTCTAGTCTTAAAACAAAAGAATTTAAAAATACTAAAAAGAAAAAGAACGAGTATAGAATACTCGCACTTGATTAGGCAACACATATTAGTGGTTATGCAGTTTTTAGTAATAAAGAATTAATTGACTATGGTACTTTTGAAGCAATAGGCGAAAATGATATTGAACGTTGCGCGCAAGTAAAATAGTGGCTTATATCTTTAATTGATTAGTATGAGATTGATTTTATCGGACTTGAAGGCATTTAGTACCAGGCGGCCGCGGGTGTAACTACATTTGAGACACTCGCGCGCCTTCAAGGTATTTTAATGGTTACTTGCTATGAAGAATAGAAATCATATAAAGTAGTTAATACGAATACTTGGCGTCTTCATTGTGGCGTCCGCGGCAAATCACGAGTTGATAAGAAGAGAAGTATGTAGTTATTAATAAAATAGTGGTATGGTATAATGCCTTCCGAAGATGAATGTGATGCTATTGGAATTGGTAAATATTATAGTGATTTACAAATGCCAAAGGTTGAAATAGTGGATTGGGAGAACGAATAATGACTAACAGAGAAATTGTTTAGTTATATGAAGGAATTGTAGAGATATATACTTTAGGTTTAGAATTAGATATAAAAACCAATTACACTTTAGCTCGAATAAAAGTTCAGATTGAACCATATTATAAAGCTATAATGATAACACGCCAAGATTTATTCAAACAATATGATATTTCTGAAGATAGCAGCGGTATTTTTAATAATGAAAATATGAAAAAGTTATCAGAAGAATTTGAAAAACTCATGAGTATAGAAGTTGAATTAAGTTTGCCAAAACTTGATTTAATGAAACTAAATGATCCAAAACTAAGAATTGATTTAATTGAGCGATTATTACCGATTATAAATGATTAAAAGCACAAGCTTCTTGCTTGTGCTTTTAATTTATTAATTAAGTTGTTGAATAGCCACCGTTTTTCTTAAGTGTCCATCCATTACCACTGAAACCATTCAGAGATAAGCTAATACCGCCACCTAAACTTACTGCATTATTAGGAACTGGAGTAATAATCTATGAACCAATACCATTTGGTACTAACTCTTCACCATCTGGAGTAGTAACAGTCTAAGCATTTGTAACTTCTGTATCTGCTGTACCAGTACCAAAAATCATATTAGCATTTTCATCATAAATAACCATACCAAAAGCATCTTCATTTAACTAGCCTATTCGCACACGATCAATGCCATTAGACCTAATAATGATTGCACATTGAGATTGATCAATAATTAATTCATTTTTATATGACTTCTCAATTGTACTACCTTCATCATCTTCAGTTGAAGAAGCATATTGTTTGATAGAACGTAATTTAAAACCATCCCAACCAATAGAAAACAGTACATTCTCATTAGAGAAAGGCATGGAACCTGGATTTAACGAAAAAGGTTCGTCACCACTATAACCATAGATACCATTCCAGTCAAATCGAACAAAGGAATTTGGAGAAACTTCATTTTCAGATAAGTGTTGATATGCAGTTATACCGTCTTTATCCCATAAGAAATATGGCTAGGATTTATTATAAATATAAACCTCATCCGTATTTACGCGGCCGGCAGTTAAAACGTTAGCAGAGATACCGCTTCCGCTAATTGCATTTCTCCAAGTCGCGCCGCCATCATCAGTAATAAATAGACCACCAGCTATAATTTTTGTTTGATTTGCAGAATTAGTAGCATCAGTAATTGTAATGCCTGTATTATCCCACTAAATATTTTGATTAGAGCTATTTAAAATTAAATTAGTATTCTAGTCAAAGCTTTTTTGTAATATGGTACTTTTAATACTACCATTTTCATTTATAGCATCAGCAGCGCGCTTATATGAACCTTGGGAATACTATAGACTCTAAGTGGCCGCAGCGATACGCTAAAATATGTCATCAAATTTAGTTTTATAGTTTTGAACAGTTATTGAATCCTTAGATGGGTCATCAAAGAAATAACTAATCTTATTAATTAAAATCCGTTCCTTATAAGGTGTTATTTTATCAGGCAAGTATCCAAAAAACTCGGTATCCTAAACATAACAAATATCACCTAAATGGAACACTTTGGATGAAAATTCTTCTAAAGCATTTAATCGTAATACATTAATTGAATAAGAAACTTGCGGACGACTAGAAGTATAAGCTACACTTAAAGCATCAAGATAGTATTTTGTATCATCAATATAGCTTTCATCAGACCATGTGCCTTCCATGATATAGTGTCCATATTTATTATTAAATTCCTAATGTTTTGCTTTTGCGGCCGCGAGGCTTTCTTTCTATGTTTTGGTACTATTATTAATATAAGTTTCTAATATATTAATAGATATTTCTGCCTTTTGCAATAACTTTCTCTATTCTGTAATCTTACTTTTAAGTTTACTATGTGTAGTAAGTTTTGAAGCTACTTCAATATTGTCTTTATTTGCTTTTAAGAAGGCTTGCATTGTGCTACTATTATATTCATATCCTGTGAGTCCAGCCAGAGCCAATAATTCATTTTCTATATCATTTATTTCAAAAGTAGCCTATTTAATATAAAGTTCATATGTACTATATTCTGCTTGAACCCTTAATAACTCTATTTGTTTTTTAGTAATTAAATCAGTATATTCATCATAGTTAGAGTTATACTGCTATAAATAATAATAATATCCAATAGAATCATCATCTATACCATATAAATCTTTATTTAATGTTTCTTTATCTAATAAACCCTATTGAATATAATAATCAAAATTAAAAATAAAGTTTTCTTTAGTATAGTTTTCTGAACTACGTGCGATTGTACAGAATCCATTCTTTGCATATTCATTTGCATTTGGCAAAACCAAAATTTTAGTTACTAAAGCATCTGAATTAACTTCACGCGAGATTGTTTTCAAATCTATACCATATTCAAAA
>Ga0310690_10003843_pt1 | contig 22012 bp, 26 predicted proteins | sample AusTroGonzalo_MG_2_FD_207661 | JGI IMG/M metagenome (GOLD analysis project Ga0310690, IMG submission 207661) | Bovine rumen microbial communities from tropical cattle in Woodstock, Queensland, Australia - Gonzalo_04 (v2) (version 2) | ecosystem: Host-associated > Mammals > Digestive system >... | reverse complement strand
ATGTGTACCAATAAAGCAGCGGTATATGCTTCAATAATTGGTAGTAACATTGGAGCCTTCTTAACTCCAACTGGTGCTTTAGCAGGTATTATGTTTACAAACTTAGTTAATGAGCATGAAACAAAATATACTTTTATTGATTTTGTAAAATATGGGGCGTTAATTTCTTTACCAATTATTGCCACTAGTTTACTTGTTTTATCATTCTCAATTAGCTTTTAATTTAAGTGGTTTCTTTCGCTTTATTTAAAAAAGGACACTATTATGTGCCCTTGTTTTTGTTTTTAAGATTGTTATTAAAGTGGGAGATCTTTTTTCACAAATCGGCGACCACCAACATAGGCAAATACGATACCGATTACTAATAAGATTCCCAGCTTCCAAATCCAAGCATAACTAATTGCTACATCATATCCCATAACCGCTTTAGAGAAATCAGACATTGAAGTATTATCTACCAAAGTAAAGATTGATAAATAGTTAAAGAAACTCATTGCTTTAACGCCAACACCCACTGCTACAAATACTTCATTACCAAATAAGCCTAAAATACAGCAAAGAAATGATAAGATACAGGCTCCACCACCAACAGCGATGGAATAGTTGCTTTTATTAAAGAAAGAACTAGCGCCAAAACAAATGCCAGAAAGAGCAAACATAGATAAGAAAGAACCTAAACAGAACAATAAAGTGGTGCCAGGATTCCAACTAGCAATTTTATCTGGATTACTATTTTTACTAATCACAAAAGAGATTGCTTCACTACCTAAAGCACATATTGTAATAGCAATATACATCACTACAAGGCTTAAAAGCATGAAAGCATATTGAGTTCTTACAACTGTTTTACGATTAGTAGGAGTTGATAAAACATATGCCATGGAACCATCGTTTACTTGAGCGGCGATAAGCTTATTTGCGGCAATCATTACATAAATCATCGGCAATAAAACACCAGCAATTTTATAAACTAATTCATTTAAAATGCTGTTTAAATCAATTTGAGACATGATTTGAATACGAGTTAATTTGAATCCCATTTTCTCTAATAAACCCAAAATCTTTAACCAGCTTAATCCTTCATCTTTGACATAAGCGGAAACACTATCCATATCAATGTTAGTGAAGATGCTCTTTGAACCAATTGCGAGATTGATAACAACAAAGATAAGAGATGAACCAATCATTAAAGCCAGCCATAAACCAAATAAAGATTTATATGACTGTTTAAAAAGTGGCTTAGAAATAAATTTAGTGCGTTTACGCTTTGTTTTAGGTTCTACTTGATTCATAACTTCACTACTCATTTTTGTCTCCTCCAATATCTTTCATAAAGAATTCTTCTAACGTGTGTTTCTTTTCAGTAACCCCTTTAATTTCATGCTTGCTTAATTCCATTACGAGGTCGTTTATATTTTTTAAATCAACTCGAATACTGATTGATAATTCAAAGTCATCACGCGATAAAACTTCCATTTTATCGGTGTTGACTGAGTTATAACCTTTTTCATTTTCAAAAGTGATAACATAATCACGATATGGGAGGTTTTTAACTTCTTCCATATCCACTATGTCAATGAGATGTCCATCTTTAATAAACGCTACATAATCACATGTTTCTTCAAGTTCATCAAACATATGATTGGACATAAGAATTGTGGCGCCTCTTGCTTTTTCTTCTTTTATCAAAGTAACAAAAGCATCTCTCATTAATGGGTCTAGACCAGTGGTAGGCTCATCCAAAATGATAATGTCTGGAGAATGCATGAAAGCCGCTACTATAGCGGTTTTTTGTTTCATTCCTTTTGACATTCTTCTTAAGTTAGCGGTTGGATCAAGTTGCATCATATTAATGATTCTTTCCGCTTTGCTCATATCCTTTAATCCAAGAGTTTCTGCCTGAATCTTTAAGAATTCACTGCCATTTTCAACATCAGGGAAAGCGATTTCTCCTGGAAGATAACCCACTAGTTTTTTTATTTCATCAGCGTCTTTCCACGCATCTAATCCATTAACGGTAATTGTGCCTTTATTAGGCTTAATGAAGCCCATGATGTTTCTTAAAGTTGTGGTCTTTCCACTGCCGTTTGTACCGCAATAACCAAACACAGTCCCCTTATATACATCAAAAGAGACATCAAAAATGCCGCGACCTTTTCCATAATCCTTAGTCAAATTTCTAACGGAGATGACAACTTCTTTTTCTTTACTCACACTTATCATCCTCCTTAGAATCTAATCCTTTTTTAGTGTTTCCCTTAACTCCCTCTAGACCACCAAATTCTCTGTCTTCTTTATAGAACGACATGAAATAATCTTGTAAAGTGAAAGGTTTTTCTTCAAATGAGGTGATTTTACTTCCTCTTAAAGTTTGGAAAAACTCATTATGTTTATCGATTGGGAATCTAATCATTAAAGTAAGAGTAGCATCGTTTTGTTCGACAACTTCTAATTTGTTCTTTTTTAAGTAATTGTCCATTTCTTCTTTATTAGCGAAATGCAAGATGAAAGTTCTGTCTTGTTTACTCTTTAATTCTTGGGCATTAAAGGTTGAAACATGGTGCCCATCTTTAATAATTGAAATGGTGTCACAAGTCGCATCAACTTCAGAGAAAATGTGACTTGATAATAAAATGGTTTTTCCTCTTTTCTTCTCTTCAATAATGAATTTAATGAAGACCTTTTGCATAATTGGGTCCAAACCACTTGTCGGCTCATCAAGAATTAAAACATCAGGATCGTTCATAAAAGCCGCCACAACAGCAAGTTTTCTTTTTTCACCTAATGACATTTCTTTGACCGACATATTAGGATTGAATTTAAATAAATCAAGCAAATATTGAAGTCTTTCTTCATTATAATCATCTCTCATTCCTTGCATCATATGGATGAAACCCCATCCATCTAATCCTGCCGGAATAGCGGGTTCGCCTGGAAGATAGCCAACTTTAGCAAGAATTTGATCGGTATGGCCAAAAGAATCAACACCAAAGATTTGTACTTTGCCAACAGTCGGTCTAGCAAAACCCATAATATGCCTAATGGTGGTTGATTTACCCGCTCCATTAGGGCCTAAATATCCATAACATTCACCTTTATGGATTTTAATTGAGATATCAAAAACACCACGACCATAGCCATAGTCTTTGGTTAGATTCTCAACGTTAATAATTACCTCGTTACTATTTTCCATGGCGTTATTTCTTGCTTAATCCCATTTCTACAACGTTATAATCACGATAAGAAGTGAATAGAAGGCCTTCATGCTCTTCCGCGAATGTTTTATTGATTTCTTCTACTTCTTCTTTTTTTGGATGAGAACCTAAAACATGTTTTGTAGTATTAACTATTTTTAAGAATGGGGCTTGAGATGTATCACCATCACCGTCTCCATCTCCATCTCCTTCATCGCCTTCATCCACAACGCTAGATAACAAAGCTCCTAAATTAATTTGAAGATCATAACCATACCAATATAGTTCATAATAAACATCCTCATAACTAACAGGAACATGAACATTTAAGGTATTGTTTTTATAGGTTACATAAAGAAGGGACTGAATGATTTCATTATTATTTAAATCTTCGACATATGTACCAAAATCTTCTGGGAGATCTTTTTCCATTTTATCCTCAAATATTTGTTTAAATTTGTTTATTACATAATCAAAACTGATGCCGATTTTAACTAAAGAGGCCCCTTGATTGTCATATTCATCGGTTAATTTATAATAACCAGATACGCTTACGTTATTGGTTTCTGGATCGATAAAATAAACAATGATTTCGTCGAATTCACTTATTGCTCCCCCACTTTCATCATCTTTTCCATTATCAGGAAAACTATAACTGAATTCGATATTCATGTTTTTATATTCTTGATTTTCACCATAAGCTTCATCGGTTAAAGTCACATATAAACCAAAATGAGTGGAATTAACTTTACCCATTTGGAATCCATATGTACCAGCGATGGAGTTATTATTACAGCCTACTAAAAACGGTACTAAACCAATTAGCGAAAAAGTCTTTTTTAGATTCATGTTTTTGGCCTCCATTATTCTTATATTTTATGAAAGAACTATTCTTCCATAAACACTTTTTTGCTTTTTTTAGAAAATAAAGAAAAAAGATCTTTAATAGATCTTTACTTATTAGATACTTTAATTTTTATTTTGGCAGAAATTCTCTATACTTTTCTTGATATTTTAAAAATACTTCGATGAGTTTTGGATCAAAATGTGAACCCGATTCTTCTTTGATAATTTTAATCGCATCATCAAAAGGAATGGCTTTCTTGTAACATCTTTCTGACACTAAAGCATCAAATACATCAGCAATAGCCATAATACGAGCAGACAAAGGAATCTCATTGCCTTTTAATTTTTCTGGATAACCATTTCCATCCCATCTTTCATGGTGATAAGTTGCTATATCAGAAGCAAATTTAAGGTATTCTTCATCAGTGATGCCATCTAATATCTTCCTTACTACATTTCCACCTTCAGAAGCATGCTTTTTCATTTCTTCATATTCTTCATTAGTTAGCTTTCCAGGTTTTCTTAAAATCTTATCTGAAACAACAATTTTACCAACATCATGCATTGGCGCTAAAGTGTATAGCAAGGAAATAAAATGCTCATTAATTTCATCAGTGTATACTCCTTCTTTTAATGCATCTTCTGCGATGTTTTTGACAATAAAACTAGTTCTAGCGACATGCTCTCCAGTTTCCGTATCACGACTTTCAATTAAGCTTGCTAATCCAGAAATGATGTGATTTTGCATATCATTAATCTTATCTTGCTTAGCCACTAATTCACTCTTGGTATCTTGCTGCACCAAGTCGTTATAAAAGATATAACATAAGCAAGAACTAATCCCAATTGCAGCGTACGCAACATGGATTTGGAAGAAAGTCATTGGAATAATACCCGCTATTAAAACTACAAGAATCATAATAATGGTGGTGATATCTCTATGACGGAAGTTTCTTCCAATAAAAATTAACGCAATAATAAGATAAACAAGACTAGTAACATAAAAGACTGTGTAGATAGTAAAAGCGTCTCCACGATGATAACCATTTTGATCAAAGAAAAATATCCATCCAAAAGGAGCGCAGATGATTTGTGTTAATAAATTTACTCCAAAATAGCCAATAGCAATGCGGCCTTGTTTTTTTAAACCTAGAGCACCAGAGAATAACATTGCTAAAACTGGGGAAATTGAAAATTGGATGACAGTCAAAATAGTTAATGGGATTTTAAAACTTTCATCATAAACTCCACAGTGGACAGCAAACTCTGCTAAAGAGCAAGTAGCAATCGCTATAAAAGTTACAACGAACCATACCTTTTGCTGTTTGTTAAATCCAGAATATGTTAAAACGTGGACCGTCATCGCAGCCATTAATAATCCAATTAACAAAGTTATGCTTGAATAGTCGGTCATTTTATTATTACTCTAATAATAGAACTTTTTGCTATTTAATCAAATAAAAGTTTTAATAAAAAAATTTGTAAACTCTAGGCAATTTTCTTCCATTCATCACGAGTTATGCGATAAACGCGATAACGCTCTCCTTTATTAGTAACATATATATGAAGATAGGTCATTCCGTTTGCTTCAGCAGTTTTATATGATGGGATGTTATCAATATCCATATAAGAATAGACTTCATTATAATCAAAATTATGAAAGAAATAATCTCTAACTGCTTGAGTCATTTCTTTTCCAATTCCTAATCTATGGTAGTCTTTTCTTAAGTGATAACCAATTTCTGGTTTCCATTCATCATCAATCATTTGCATGGAAATACCAGCGTCTCCAATCATTTCACCACTTTCTTTTAAAACTACTGCCCATAAACCAAAACCATATTTTCGATAACAGTCTTTGCACCAATTTATCCATCTTATAACTCCATTATCATCATAAGGAGCGGAATAATATTTCATGTTTTCTGGATCTGATATCACTTTTTTAAGCGCATCAAAATCAGCATCCACCATCTCTCTAAGTATTAATCTTTTTGTTTCTAAAATAATTTTCATATTCGAAAACCCGAAAGAAAGCCACTATTTCAAATAAAACACTTGTTCTAAATGTGGCTGAGCATGGGTGATAGGATCCATATCCATTTCCATCACATCTTTCATATACTCATTCCATTTATCCACCACTTTTGATTCAGACTGTATCTTTGCGGCGTATCGAACTCCTTTTTCGCATTCGTAATAGCCAAAGACAATATCGCCCTCAACCCAAATTGAATAATTACAAATACCAGCCTCTTTTAATACCTCAATCATCTCTGGCCAGATATTATCGTGGCGGCGGATATATTCTTCTTTTTGACCGGGTTTTATTCTTGCTTTCCAAGCGTATTTTTCCATAATCTTGTCCTCGCTAATTTCTTATTTAAGCTAAGAAAAAGGCCGCAAAACGCGACTCTTTTTCATATTTTTGTTTATTTAATTATTTATCTCCATAGATTTCTTTGATATTGATTGAGGAGAAATATTTAAGATTATAACCATCGACTAAAATGACATGAACAATATCGGCGTAATCGATTCTAGCATCGATAACATTACCTTTTCCGATAAACATTTTAATCGCGTTATGGCCTTCAACTTTTTCAGTAAATGCGTTTAATCTTTCGACAGTTTTTTCAAAGTCGCTAGAAGCACCGACTTGGCTTAATAAAATAATAGGAATATCTAATTCTCTTGCTAATGAGGCTAAAACACGACAAATTTCTTGAATATGTTTTAAATCTTCAGCTTCATTTTCTACTTTTGGATAAGTAGCGGTTTTTAATAAATCTAAGTAGTCAACATATAAAGCATCAATATTACCTTTTTTAGCTCTAACCATTTGCACTAATGTTTCTAGATTTAAACCAGAAGCATCAACGATATTAAGATTTAATAATTGTGCCCAACCAAGCTTAAAATGAGAAATTAATTTGTTATAGATAATGGATTGGCAGTATTCATAAGAAAAGAAAACAACTTTTTGCCCCGCTCTTAAATTTTCGCCACATTCATAAACAGTGATGGTGCTTTTGCCCATATCACTTTTTCCTGTAAGAATAGTTAAACAACCTTTTTCAACTTTAATGATTTCCATATATGTTACGTCCTTTGTCTTATTTATTTTAAATAATATTTTCTCTTATTTAAAACACATTTCGCTTTTATCACATTCATTTGAATGACATAATTGCGACATGTGTTTCATAAATTATATTTATTAATGAAGGATTTATATCTTATAAAAGATAAATTGGTAATTCCACTTTAACTGGATCTGGTTTTACGATATCAGAATCCACCACGCGATAAACTTCTTTTTTAGGTTCTTCGACCACTTTTTCTTCTTTCTTTTCAGTTGGTGCTTCATTAACTGATTTACCTAAAAATGCTAATAGTTGAGCGTATTTAGCGTTATTTAATGAATATAGAACTTTATTTCCTTTTTTCTTGCAGCTTAATAAACCAGCATCAACCATTTCATTTAAATGGTGAGACAAAGTTGATTGCTTACAAGAAATGGATTTTAAAAATTCACTTCCTGACATTTTTTTATTCTTAGTTAACAAAATGACGATTGTTAATCGATTTTGATCAGAAATTAATTGTAAGATTTTACTCGCTTCTTCAATATTCATATTTAAGCCTCCGCTACTTGTTCTTTATTAATTTTACCTTATCTCCATTGCCAATCCCACATGCATTTGCATCATCAGTGTCTAAATGCATTTCTAAGATGAATTTATCAGAGACTCGGATTTGTACATCCCATAATGTTGTTCTTTTGCCACTACCCACTGTATCAACTGCCACATAGTCACCATCTTTGACATTAAATCTTTCTGCATCAGCGGGTGACATATGGATATGCCTATTTGCTAAAATACAGCCTTCTTTTAATTCGACAATTCCTTTTGGTCCTACGATAGTAATAGGAGCACTACCACTAACATCGCCGCTTTCTCTAACTGGTGCTTTTACTTTTAAAGTAAATGAGTCGGTTTTAGATATTTCTACTTGCGATTTTTTTCTTAGTGGTCCTAACACTCTTACACCTTCTATAGCTTTTAAAGATGGTCCAATTAGAGTTAATTGTTCTTTACAAGCATATTGACCTGGTTGAGATAAATCTTTTAATTTTGTTAATTCATAACCAGGGCCAAACAAAATATCTAAATGTTCTTGGGTGAGATGGATGTGTCTATTTGATACTCCCACTGGAATATCGCCGTTAAAACCATCACTAGAAGATTGGGAATTATTAACTTTTTCCCGATATTCATTTATGACTTCACTTATAACTTTTGCAATTTCTACTTCATCCATAATTATCACCTAGATAATTCTAAAACTATCCGCCATAACGCATCTTCTTTGTCTAGTAAAGCTCTTAGCTGAAGTGATACCTTCGCCAGTTGGACCAGCAATGGTAAATGTGGTATGACCTTCTCCACCAAAGCCAATTCCAGCATAACTAGGAGCGTTTTTCACAAAGATAGTGGTTTCAACTGCTCTAGCAAATCTTGATAAATTATCGATATTTTTTGAATGCATATGAGCAGAATGTCTTCTTCCGCCTTCTGCTTTACAGGCTAAATCGATTGCTTCATCAATATTTCTTACTCTTACAATACCTAAAATAGGCATCATTAATTCGTTTTGAACAAAATCATGTTCGAATGGTACTTCCGCAATAATGCATCTGATATCATCATCCACATGAATTCCTATTTTTTCTAATAAGACTTTTGCGTCTCTTCCAACACAATCACGATTGACTGATTTAGTAACTTTACCTTCTTTATTAGTCTTACTAACAAGAACTATTTTTGCTAATTCATCAGCTTGCATTTTATTGATTTGATATGAACCAGCCTTTTTCATGCCTCTAATTAAATCATCGGCAACATTATCAAAGACAAATACTTCTTTTTCCGCAATACATGGTAAGTTGTTATCAAATGTGCAGCCATCAATAATGTCTTTAGCGGCTTTAGCAATATCAGCAGTATCATCAACAATAACAGGAGGATTTCCTGCGCCTGCTCCAATTGCTTTCTTTCCACTACTTAAAACTGCTTTAACAACTCCTGGACCACCAGTACAAACTAATAATTTAATTAGTGGGTGTTGCATCATAACAGCACTAGATTCCATAGTGGGTTTATCCATAGAAGCCACTAAAACTTCTGGTCCCCCAGCTGCTTTACAAGCTCTATTTACTAAATCAACAGCGTAATTTGAAGTACAAACAGCATTTGGATGAGGATTAAATACCACGCCATTACCTGCTGCAATCATGCCAATTGAATTACAAATTACTGTTTCACTTGGATTAGTGGATGGAGTAATACTACCAACTACACCAAATGGGGCCATTTCAATAAGGGTTAAGCCGTTATCACCAGTTCTAGCAGTACTTGTAATATCTTCAGTTCCTGGAGTTTTATCAGCTACCAAAAGATGTTTTAATCTCTTATGTTCAATTCTTCCCATTTTGGTTTCATGAACACCAATTTCTGCAATAATTTTTGCTTCTTCTCTAGTGACTTTTCTAATTTCAGTAATGATTTTTTCTCTTTGCTCCACTGTCATATTACGGATGGATTGATATCCTTTATTAGCAGCCGCGATAGCGTCTTCCATTTTTGAAAAAATACCAACATATTTTCTTCCATTATATGAAGTTGGAGTATATCCAGTAGAAGGTACATCAACTGTATCTTCTTTTTTGTTATAGTCTTTTACTATTCTTTCAACGATTTCTTTAATCTGATTTTCAGTAATGTTTGCCATTTCACTTACCTCTTTTCATTAAAAAGTTTCATCGTATCTAATGCGATCATATATTCTTCGTTAGTTGGGATGACGAGAATTTTAACTTTTGAATCTTCTTTAGAGATATCAGTGATAACTCCTCTTTTAAAATTATCATTTTTATCTTCATCCATTTTGATTCCTAAATAATCCATATTTTTACATACACCAGCACGAGTAAGAGGAGAATTTTCTCCAATACCAGCAGTGAAGACTAAGACATCTAAGCCATTTAATATAGCGGCATATCCACCGATATATTTTTTAATTCCATCAAATAAGATATCTAACGCTAATTGGGCCCTCTTATTTCCTTTTAATGCTTCTTCTTCACAGTTTCTAGAATCATTAGAAACGCCAGTTACACCTAATAAGCCAGATTGTTTATTTAATAAATCTTGCATTTGTTCAGGTGATAAATTTCTTTTTTTCATTAAATATGGGATGATGGTTGGATCAATAGAGCCACTTCTAGTTCCCATTAAAATACCTTCTTGAGGAGTAAATCCCATTGAAGTATCGACTGCAATGCCTTTATCAATTGCAGTAATTGAACTACCATTTCCTAAGTGACACGTAATCATCTTTAAAGAATCGAGTGGTCTATTTAAGAATTCAGCGGCTTTAGCAGCTACATATCTATGGCTGGTGCCATGGAATCCATATCTTCTAACACCATCATTTGTATAGCAATCATAGGGGAGAGCATAAATATATCTACTCTCTTTAAAATTAGCGTAGAAAGAGGTATCAAAAGTCGCGGTTTGTAAGGTATTCGGAAGTAAGGATAAACATGCTTTCATTCCTTTAATTGCCGCTGGCCCATGCAAAGGATTAATTGGGACAATTGACTCCAAATAAGAAATCATATCTTGATTAACTATCGAGGACATTTTGTATTTTTCACCGCCATGAGCAACTCTATGTCCAACCGCATCAATTTCAGAAATTTCCTGCAAAACTCCTCTTTTTTTATCAATTAATAAAGAAAACACTTCTTTTAGGGCTTCGTCGTGGCTTGGTAGATCCACATCGATTTTATAGTCTTCTCTGCCTGGAACTTTGTGAGTAATATTTCCTCCAGCGCCGATTCTTTCGCATCCACCTTTTGCAAGGATATTACCATTATCCATATCAAACAATTGATACTTTAAAGAAGATGAACCAGAATTAATTACTAATATCTTCATAATCTTCTCCATATATAACTAAATCCACGTCATTGTCCGCTATATGTTTTTCCCAAGCGGCGCCTGGCGCTCTATCTGTCACGATTAAATCAACATCTTTAATATCGCAAACTTTAATGAAGGAAATATTGTCAAATTTGCTATTATCAATCGCCAATATCTTTTTGTTTGCGGCATTAAAGATGGCCTTCTTCATTTCAGCATCTTTTTCATTTGATTCAGTGATGCCCATATTCATATCAATTCCCTTAGCACTACAAATTGCTAAATCGACATGATGATCTCTTACCATTCTTTCAGCGGATGAACCAGATAAGGAATAAGCACCTTCACGTAAAGTGCCACCAGTAGAAAGAATAGTCCAACCAGTCTTATCGCCTAATTCGAGTAAGATTTCTAGTGAATTAGTGATAAGAGTAATGTTTTTTAATTGCTTAATTTGTTTAACAACAAAGAGTGAAGTTGATGATGCATCTAACATGATGTGATTGCCATCTTCTATCATTGCTGCCACTACTTCGGCAATTTTAATTTTTTGCTCAACGTTAGATTTTTTTCTAACTTGATAAGGTAAGTCTTTATTTTGGCTAGATGTTGAAACTGCACCACCATATGTTTTAGTGGCGAGACCTTCTTGTTCAAGCTTTTCAATATCACGTCTAATAGTTTCTTCAGAAACTCCAAATTCACGTGACAAAATAGAGACGATTACTTTCCCCTCGGCGTTAAGTCTTTGAACAATCAAATTTCTTCTTTCTAACGCTAACATAATGACCTACATTATTATCTTTTCCCATGCCTTAATATCAGGACCAGCAATAACAGAACTATCAAGATACATGCCATATTCTCCAGCACTCTTTTTCGCTCTTTCAATTGCCATTGTTACAGCTGCAACTTCTCCTGTAATTAAGAAATATGATTTGCCACACATCCCACGAGCTAGTCTTAATTCCACAAGAATCACTTCTGCAGCTTTAACAGCCACATCTGCTCCTACGATTGCTTGTGCAATTGAATAAGTTTCTAAAATACCAATAGCATTAGGTTTTTCTACAGTAGTTGTTCCCCAAATAGCGTTAAAAATAGATTGATCAGGATTTCCTAAAACAAAATCATCAATTAACTTATCTGGAATGGCTTTTTTTGCAGCATCAACCGCTGCTTGAACTGCGGATACTTCACCTTCGATTAAGGTGTAATATTTACCCGGACAAACAGTACCAGATTGCAAGATATTTACTTCTGCAGTCTTGACTAAAATATCCGTGGCAGTCATACCACTAGAAACAGTCTTATACTCTACTAAACCTATCGCTTTTGACATAATTATTTTCTGATTCTAATATAAGTGCTCGTAATCTCTGTCACTGTCCCTTTAATAGAGGCATGAATATTGACAGACATCGATGATTCATCAGCAGTGGCGATTATATCGCCAATATCTACTAAATCATTTACATTTACTATGGGTTTTGCCGGAGCTCCAATATGCTGTAAAAGTTTGATATCAACCTCTTTAGCGTTAATTGGATCTTCGTATATTGGTGCGGGATTTGTATATCTCTCCAAATCTAATCTAGCCACCAATCTCTTAAGTGGTACACGCTTTAAAGATGCATCACTATCAGGCACGACTTCTCCATCATAATCAGGGTATCTAACACCGCTTGCTCTTAAGCGATTTTTAATAACTCCTAGTAAAATTCTTGGGGATAATCCTTGATGACATGCGTATGCTTCACATACTCCACAAGACGAGCAATATCTTGCGTTTAAATATGGAGTGATATTATGAGAATCTTGATTAGAAGCAACTCTCATAAATTCTGCTGGATTAATTGGGTGTCCTAATAAATGTCTAGGGCACATATCCGTGCAGTAACTACATTGACTACAAGCCGCCATAGCTCTTTTTAAATCAATCGTGGCTTTCGTCTTTTTTCTTAAAATTAGTGGGTGATCACTAGGAAGAACAATAATCGCATTGGTGGTTTTAGTTACCACATCTTGATCAGTTCCTAGTATTCCCATCATTGGACCGCCAATCAAATAAGCAGGGTTATCAATTTTTAAGCCACCAGATCTTTTAACTAAACCGAATATTTTACTGCCAATTGGGGCATAAAATGTTTCGGGTTGATTAACTTCTCCAGTTACAGTAACAAACTTATGAGTCACTGGTTTACCGTGCAAAGCACGGTAGACATTATAAATTGTCTCAACATTATACACTAAGACATTTACACTAGCGGGTAATTTTCCAGGTTTTATCACCCTTCTTGTTGTCTCATAAATGAGAACAAATTCATCACCTGCTGGATAGACTTCTGGTAGTAAATGAAGTCTTGTCATTTTGTATTTTTCTAGTTGAACATTTAAGGCAGCAACAGCTTTTTTGTAGGCTGCCTTAATCCCTATAATTACTTGTTTTGCACCAATGATTTTGGCAACAAATTCTGCGGTTTGAACAATTTCTTCAGCGCGAACTTCAATTAGTTGTCTATGCAAGCGCAAAAGTGGTTCGCATTCCGCACAGTTAATAATTAATGTATCAGCATTATTATTTAATTTTGCGTAACTTGGAAACCCTGCACCGCCACAACCAACTATACCGTTGTCGCGCATCAATTGTTTCAAACCATCAAAATCCATTAATCGAGATTAGCTCCTTTTAAACCTATCTCTTCATCAACGATGCCGACGATTGCAGCATCAATTGGAGAGTTTTCCATATGTGAACCAATTCTTGCTGCACTACCAGTGGCAACGAGGACAATCTCACCAATACCCGCACCAATATTATCAATTGCGATGATTTTAGTGTGTTTATTGTCCATAGAACTTAATGGTTCAACGACCATAAGTTTACTTCCGACTAATGTGTTCATTTTACGGGTAGAAACAACACTACCTATAACTTTTCCTACAATCATACTTTCTCCTTTCTAAGTTATTTATCCCACCGCAGCCTTTTGATCGGCTACGGTGAGATATGAATAAAGAGTTCGATTAACCTAATTTAGGTAAAATCTTTTCGACATCTGAATGTGGGCGTGGAATTACGTGGACCGCAATTACTTCACCTAACTTTTTGGCAGCGTTTCCGCCGGCTTCTGTAGCAGCATTGACTGCACCGACATCACCGCGAACCATAACGGAAACTAATCCACTACCGATTTTTTCGGTACCGATTAATGTCACGTTAGCAGCTTTGACCATTGCATCAGCAGCTTCAATTGCAGCTACCAAGCCTCTAGTTTCAACCATGCCTAATGCTTCTAGTTGTGCCATAACAGTTCCTCCTTATCTTGCTTTAGAAATGTGTTTCCTGATAACCATCAAAGTCATCTGGTTTTTCGTGATTTTTAATTTTTTGTAGCCGTTTTGCGCTAAATTCTACAATTTTCCATGTTTCTTCATGAGGAGAAGCAAGGACGAGATGAGCGACTGGTTTTTTGATTGCTCTTTGGCAAGCATTCTCAATCGCAACTCTAACTGCAGCCACTTCACCAGTTACGATAATAGTGACAAGTCGACCGCCTAATTTTCTCTCCCAAGAAACAAATTTGACATCAGCGCTCTTAGTCATAATATCTAGAGCGTCTAAGGCAGCTACTACACCACTGATTTCAATAAAACCTAATGAATTCCTTTCCATAGTAACTCCTTCTAATCGATGTCAAATCCGGACAATTTGAGCATTTTTTCTGTATCCTCTTCGGCTTGAGGAATGATGTGATAAGTGACAATGCCACTTACATTACTAGCGGCGTCTAAGGCAGCTTCAACTGCTGCTTTAACATCGCTAACAGAACCCCTAAATTTCACACATACAAGTAGAGGCACGGGTAAAGAATCAGCATTAGCGGGTTTGTTCTTGTCGAATTTCTCGACTGTTACATTACCGGCTTTACAGCCTGCATCGCAAGCTGCAAATGCTGCCACTAAACCATATACTTCAACCATTCCTACTGCTTGGTGTTCCATTTATAACTCCTTATTTATTGACAATAGCGATTTTAAATCCCTCTTGTCTTAAGTTGACTCCCATAGCTTCGTTAATTTGATCTAATGGGAATTTATGAGTAATAAGTTCTTTCATTGGTAAACCAATTGCTTGGCTTCTCTTTAAGAAATCAAAGGTTGTCGCGTAATCTCTTAATGTATAAACCCAACTACCGACGATAGTGATTTCTTTTGAGCAAATATCGAAGTGAGGATTAATAGTGGCATCTCCACCATTAATGAAGAAGCCTAATTCACATAATCCACCACCATTACGAATAAATTTATAAATATTGCTATGTCCACCAGGTGCACCTGTGCATTGGAAAGCAAAATCTGCTAAATGACCATCAAATTGTTCCTTAACAGCGTTGCTTAATGCTTCAATTCCTTTATGTTCAGTGAAATTAACAGTTTTAGTAGCACCCATTCTTCTAGCGAATTCTAGACGTTTATTATTGCCATCAACTGCACAAATGTTTTCAATGCCTAATGTTCTTAATACTGCAACGCAGATTAAGCCAATCGGGCCAACACCTTGAACTACTACACGAGAATTAAATCTTAAAATACCGGTAGTTTTTGCTCTTTCCACCGCGTGGATTAAGACTGCGCATGGTTCAATTAAGATACGGCTTTCTAAATCTAAGTCGCTAACATTAAAGACAGTTGAGCCACCTTTAATGAGAATATAATCAGAAAACCATCCTTTTAAGTGATTGTTTGGATCATCATCTTTTAATAAGCCATAAACATCTGCGCCACCAACGTTTTGTTTATTCAAATCAAACATGGTGATATCAGGATTATCTTTAAAAATCATGCAAGTAACGACTTTATCGCCGATATTTAAGGCTTTACCGGCGCTATCAACTTTGACATTTTTACCCATTTTGATGATTTCGCCAGTGCCTTCATGTCCTAAAACAACAGGAATTAAACCAAATGGATCTTTTCTAAATTCATGAGCGTCAGTTCCACAGATTCCGCATCCTTCAACTTTAACTAAAATATCATCGTCGCCTACTGGTGGGACATCTACTTCTTTAACTTCAAATTTTTCTAAAGCAGTTAAATAAGCAACATGAGCCTTAGTAGGGATGCTTGCAGAAGAAGATGGTCTAGATTTATTAGCGTTAGAACCATTTAAATCATCTAATATTTTTCTTACTAATTCTTCAATTTCGTTTGTATTAATGTCCATCTTAGTCAATTCCTTTCTCGAATATTTCTTTAGCGTATTTTGCTAGTAATGTATCTTGTTCTTCCGTACCACCACTAACACCAATTCCGCCAATGATTTGTCCTTTTTTATTTGTGAGGGGTTCTCCTCCCCCAAATATCACTATTTTTCCGTTATTAGTAAACTGGATGCCGTATAATGAACCATCGGGTTTAGCTAATTTAGCTAATTCTTTAGTGGACATCTTTAGAGCCACTACTGTATAGGCTTTATTTAAAGCGATATCATAACTAGCAATAAGAGCGTTATCTTGGCATTCAATTAAGACTGGATTCGCGCTTTTATTAGAGATGGCTACTACCGCTCTAACACCTATTTCCATCGCCTTTTTATGAACTAATTTAGTTAAATTACGTGCCGCAAAAAGAGTCATGTCCTCGCTTGGTCGAAGGCATTCTTCAACAACTGCTTTAACTGTTCTTTTTACGTCGGTTTGGTTCATATTCTTTCTTATTTAAGGGCTTCCATTACTCTTCTAGTGATTTCTTCAATTAGTTCATTATCTTTATTAGCGGATGAACTACCACCGCTCTTACATACTCCACCACATCCATGGCAAGATGGTTTGCCTTCTTTTGCTCTTAAACAGACATTAGCAGGGTGTTTACCTTTCATACCAAATTTACGTCTAATGTCATAAAGTTCTTCTACTTGTTCAGGAGTGAATTCTTTAGGTCCACCAATTTGCTTAGTTTGATATAAAAGTTGAGCGTAGAAATCGACAGATTCCATTTTCATATAAGCATTTAATAAGGAATCTGACCAAGTTAATGCGCCATGTTGAGCAAGTAAAACTGCATCAAAATATGGTAAATATTCTTCAATTGAATCAGGGATTTCTTCGGTGGATGGACGTCCATATCTAGCTAGAGGGACACATCCTAAAGAAATAACTGCTTCAGGCATAATTGGTTGAGTTAATGCTTGCCCCGCAATAGCGAAGGTTGTGGCATATAAAGGGTGAGCGTGAACAACCGCGTTCACATCACTTCTTTTTTCATAAACACGCATATGCATTTTGATTTCACTACTTGGTTTATAAGGGGCTTTAGCTTCAAGAACTTCGCCTTTTTCATTTACCTTACAAATCATGTCTGGAGTCATAAAGCCTTTAGAAACACCGGTTGGGGTACATAAAAATTCATGGTCATTTAATTTCACAGAAATGTTGCCATCATTTGCCGCCACCATACCGCGGTTATAGATTCTTCTACCGATTTCACAAATCTCTTTTTTGATTTCATACTCATTCATAATTGTCATAAGTCTTTTCTCCTTTATTCGTAATCGTAATATCTCGGCTTTTCAATTTTTAGATATTCGATAATTTCATTCACTCCTTCTCCGGTTAAGGAATTAACATGGAAGATTTTTCTACAGCCTGTTAACCTTAACCATTCTTCAGCTTTTCTTGGATCCGCTAAGTCACATTTAGTGACAATTCCAACGCATTCTCTACTCACCATACCCACCATATTAGGGGAGAATAATGAGTACCATTCATTAGCAGCCACTAAGAGACCCACCACATCTGCTTCATAAGCATATAGCCCAAGAGCGCAGCCTAAGTTTTTGTTTTCACAGTATTCACCAGGAGTATCAATAATCCAATCATGCCAGTCGATATACTGTGTCTTTTTATAAACGATTTTTTCGTTTTTTAATGCTTGTTTTAACGTGGTTTTCCCCACACCACTTCGACCGATTAAAATAATTTTTCTCATTAGGTTTTGGTGATGTCACAAACAGTGAAGTGAAGTTTATAAGTGCAGAACTCCATCACTGCTTTTAATGAGGCTTCAACTTCTGATACGGTGCCAGTAATGATGACTGTACCAGAGAATCGATCCACAAACCCCATTCTTGCTCCACTTGCTTTCATACAAATATCAGCAGCAATAATGGCGGTTTCGGATGGACATAAGGTCATAATGCCAATCGCTTTTGCAGCGTATTCAACATTAGGGTCAAGTCCAAGTTTTCGATATAGAAGTTCATCAGGATTAGCGATGATATGCGCTAAAGTGATTTGCTTGCCAGGAACACTTTCTTGAATGATCCTAGTTTTTGTCTCGTTTGATTGAAGCTTATCAAATTCCATCTTAACCTCCTATCTGCCCCTTCAATCCTTCTTGAATTACTACTTCTAGTAGCCTATTCATTAATTCTTTAGAAGGGGGTTCAATTTCTTCTAAACTATATGTTCTTCCTAAACCATAATATTTATCTCTTCCGAGTCGATGGTATGGGAGAATATGCATTTCTGTCACACCAATTGATTTTGTGTATCTTGCAATCGCTCTTATTTCCTCTTCAGTATCATTGAAGGTAGGAATCACTGGTGTTCTGATGATTAATTTTTTGAAGTTTTGAGCGATTTTTTTCGCGTTTTCTAATATTAATTCATTGGGTTGTGAGGTGAATTCTTTGTGTTTTCTTGAATCCATATGCTTGATATCCATGAGGTAGACATCTAAGTAAGGAATTAGTTGTTCGATTTTATCCCAGCTCGCAAAGCCTGTAGATTCAATCGCGGTATTAATGCCTCTTTCTTTTGCTCCTCTTAATAGGTCTCTAGCAAAGTCGATTTGTCCTAAACATTCACCACCCGATAAGGTTAATCCTCCACCACTACGGTTATAATAGATGCGGTCTTTTTCGACAATATCAAGCATATCTTCGACAGTGACATCTTGACCAACGGTCTTGGTTTTACCATTCATGGTCATTTCTTGAATGCCAAATTCTTGACCTTCAGGATTGCAACACCACTTACATCTAAGAAAGCATCCCTTTAAGAAGACGATAGTTCTAATGCCAGGCCCATCATGAACAGAAAAGCGTTGAACATCAAATATTCTTCCTTTAGTGTGGAGATAATCATCCATTAGAATTCTCCTTGTTCGGTACGATTAATAATATCGTCTTGTAAGGCACGAGAAAGGGTGGTGAATAAAGCACTATAACCTGCCACTCTTACCACTAAGCCTTTATATTTTTCTGGATGCGCTTGCGCATCTCTTAATGTTTCTCTAGATACAACATTAAATTGCATGTGTGTGCCTTTACGGTCAAAATAGCCTCTTACTAAAGAAACAAAGTTTTCTAATCCTTGAGTACCCGCTAAAGCGGTTGGATGGAATTTCATATTAAATAAGGTGCCATTTGATGCAATAAAATGGTCTAAATGAGAAACGGAATTACAAGCAGCAGTTGGGCCATTAATATCTCTTCCGGCTGCTGGAGAAACACCATCAGCAACTGGGGTATAACCAAGTCTAGCATCTGGAGTTGGGCCGGTTTGTGAACCTAATAACACATTTGCGCTAACAGGATATAAACCTGCTTGGAAAATACCACCACGTGGGTTTCTATATTGATCCATTGGGCGAGTGTATGAATAAGTCATTTCTCGCGCAAAATTATCAATTTCTTCAATGTCGTTACCATATTTAGGTAATGCTTCAATATCTTCTTTTAACTTGCGATAAGCTTCTTTCTTTTCTGGAGAACACTTATTTTCTCTAATCATATTGAAGATTTTAGCAACATCTTCTTTAGTGACATTTTTACCAGAATCCACTACCTTTTTAACGACTTGTTTGGTGAGTTTTTCAGCGTGATGAGTATCCATCTCTTCACCATAGTTATTTTCAAGAGCCTCTTTATAGAAAGCTAAGGAGTATTTCTTTTGTTCATATACCAAAGTTTTGATTGCCCACATTGCATCTGCCATATTAGCAACACCAAAACCTTGTGGACCTGAGAAATTATAAATAGCGCCACCTTCTTGAAGGGCCTTTCCTCTACCAATACAATCTTCAACCATTGAAGATTCAAATGGTAATGGACATCTTTCTTTATGAGCGTAATCAATTGCGTTAATGCTATTAACTAAGCACTGGATAAAGAAATTGATTTGAGTTTGGTAGGCTTCATTAAATTTTTCAAAGGTATCAAAAGTAGTTACATCACCAGTTTTAGGACCGATTTGAATACCTTTATCCACACCATTAGAAAACACTAGTTCTAATGGACGACACATATTAAAGAATGCTGCATCATGCCATCCTTCAGTTTTGAAGGCTTTTTGTGGTTCAACGCAACCAATAATGTTGTAATCTCTAGCATCTTGCACAGTTAATCCGCGAGAAATAAGTTGAGGAATAATTACTTCATCGTTGTAATAAGCTGGGAAACCAATGCCAGTTCTTGTTAACTCTGCCGCTCTAATTAATAAAGAGTGTGGGGAACCATTCCAAACACGAATAGAGAAACTTGGTTGTGGTAAAAAGACGTGCTCTGTAGCGGTAATACACATAAATGAAAGATCATTAGTGGCATCTAAACCATTAATATCTTGACCACCGACGATTAGATTTTGGAATAAAGAATATCCAGCAAATCCTTCAGCGCTAACACAGTCACGACACTTATTCAAATCGTTAAGTTTTACCCAAATACAATCTAATAGTTCTTGCGCGTATTCACGTGTAATTAATCCTTTTTCTAAATCGTGCGCGAAATAAGGATACATATATTGGTCAAATCTTCCTGGAGAAATAGAATGTCCAGAAGATTCAAGTTGTAATAATTGTTGAACAAACCAGAAAGATTGGCAGGCTTCTTGGAAGGATTCTGCACCAAATTCTGGCACTTTAGCGGTAATTCTCGCAATTTCATTTAATTCCGCTCTACGTTTAGAATCATTAGTTTCATTTGCTAATTTTTTAGCGAGTTCGCTATATCTATGAGCGTATCTAATAACCGCTTCTAAAGAAATAATGACAGAATCTAAAAAAGCAATTCTAGTTGGATAGTCTTGATCAGAAAAAGATAGTTTCTTTTTTGCTTCTTTAGCTTCATTTATGATACTTCTATAGCCATATTTAATGACTTTAGGATAATTTACAGTAATATGTCCTACTCCGTTAAAGAAGTAGTTTCCAGTCGTATACATTTCATGCAAGAAAGCAGCGTACGCTCTTGGATCCATATAGGAAATAGCAAGTTCAGAAGTGGTTTTACCCTTCCAATATTTATTAACTTCTTTGAGTGTTTTTTTAGTTTCTTCTGAAATATAGAAAGGATCGGCAATACGGGTTGCAAGAGTGTCGAATTCAGCTTCTAACCATTCATAAGAAAATTCAGGATATGTTTGACATCCTCTAGGTGCAATTGTGGTAGAACCAACAATTAATTCTTCATCACGAATAATGATTGGTATGTTATCAAGGATATGGGCAAATGCCTTACCTCTTCTTGTAATCATTGGTTCGTTTTCGGTTTTCATGTATGACTCAGTAAGAAGAACCGCTCTTGCTGATTCAACTTCAGGCATTTTTTTGAAAAGGTTTTCTACTAGCCTGGTAATCCTTTCACTTTTTTCAATTTTTTGGGTATAAAACTTTTGCATAATGTACACTCTCGACGCATACACTATAACACGCATGAAACCACAATGTAAACAATAAATATCAACAAAAACAAAATAAAACCACATAAAACCAAACAAATCCAACATATTTCTGCCTCTAATTTCTTAAAAATGTGTGGTTTTATGTTGTTTTATCATGTAATAATCCAATATTGCAAAAATCGAAAAAATTAATAAAATTTTAATTAAAATTTTAAATACATACACATATGTGGGATTTGTTGTTTTTTTGAATTATAAGTCAACATAAAACAACTTTTTTGTTTAAAAAAGGAAA
>Ga0310690_10003842_pt1 | contig 22013 bp, 19 predicted proteins | sample AusTroGonzalo_MG_2_FD_207661 | JGI IMG/M metagenome (GOLD analysis project Ga0310690, IMG submission 207661) | Bovine rumen microbial communities from tropical cattle in Woodstock, Queensland, Australia - Gonzalo_04 (v2) (version 2) | ecosystem: Host-associated > Mammals > Digestive system >... | reverse complement strand
TTTGTGGAGATGGAGGGAGTCGAACCCTCGTCCAAACAAGGAACCCCCATGGTTTCTACATGCTTATTCCGCTGTTGGTTTTCGTGCCGTGCAAGGGAGCGAACGCCCTAAACGCGACCTTATCTCCTGAGTTTCGCCTTGCCGTCGGAGCGCCGACAAGACTATCCCGAAATTGCTTAGCACCTCGTTCTCAGGCCGGAATCAGGAATCTCCACCTGCGAGATGTTTCGTCCACCCACCTTGTGAGCGGATTAAGCCAGTGATCTACTGTACTTCAATCAGGCAGCGAAAGCGTAGTTATTCTCGCCAATTACTTTTTTGCAGTCAAGATTAACGAGCGTCACTGCGAGGCTCGACATGCTTACATGACAATTCATCTTGCTGTCAAAACCATACATCCCCTTTGTAGTTGAATGTTTAGAGTTGAGAGTTTAGAGTTGTTGGGGCGGACGCGCGTGCCTACCCGCTAATTAACAGTAAAACGAATCATACTCAAAGAACGGGCTGCAAAAGTACAGCTATTTTCGATACCCCGCAAGGAGTAAGGCGATATTTTAGTTCAAGGGGTTGCCAAAATGCACCACGTCGTCCTTGGTGATGACGTTGCCGCACAAGATGGCCAAACGCTCCACGATGTTGCGCAATTCCCTGATGTTGCCGGTCCACTGGTACTGCTTCAGTGCCTCCATGGCCTCGGGCTTGAAGGTGGGTACGGGTTTGCCCATGTCTTGCGCGATGATCTCCATGAAGTTGCTGACCAGCAGCGGAATGTCGTCCTTGCGCTCGCGCAAAGGCGGCACTTGGATGACGATGACGCTCAAACGGTGGTAGAGGTCCTCGCGGAAGTTGCCTTTCTCGATTTCACTCTTCAGGTTCTTGTTGGTGGCCGCCAGGATCCTCACGTTCACGGGGATTTCCTTCTCGCCGCCCACACGGACGATCTTGTTCTCCTGCAAGGCGCGCAGCACCTTGGCCTGGGCCGAGAGGCTCATGTCGCCGATCTCGTCCAAGAAAAGGGTACCGCCATCGGCCAGCTCGAAGTCGCCCTTCTTCTGTTTGATGGCCGAGGTGAAGGAGCCTTTCTCGTGACCAAACAGCTGGCTCTCAATAAGCTCGGAAGGTATGGCGGCGCAGTTCACCTCGATGAAAGGACCGCTGCTTCTCTGGCTGAGTTCGTGAAGCTGCCTTGCTACGAGTTCCTTGCCCGTGCCGTTCTCGCCGGTGATGAGTACGCGTGCGTTGGTGGGTGCCACCTTGCCAATCATGTCTTTCACCTCGAGCATAGGAGCCGACTCGCCAATCATCTGGTTTTGGATCTTGACGGCTTTCTTCAGGACCTTGTTTTCGGTAGTCAAGTTCTTCTTGTCCAGTGCATTACGCAAGGTGATGAGTAGACGGTTCAAGTCGGGCGGCTTGGGGATGAAGTCGAAGGCGCCTTTCTTGATGGCTTCGACGGCGGTGTCGATGGTGCCGTGACCCGAGAGCATGATGACGGGAACCTCAGACTCCTTGCGGATGGCTTCCAGGGTCTCGATGCCGTCCATCTCGGGCATCTTGATGTCGCAGAAAACGGCGTCAAACTCTTGCTCTTTGATGATTTGCAGGGCGTCCATGCCTGTGGCGGCGTCGTCCACCTGATAGCTTTCGTTTTCGAGGATGTCGCGCAACACGCGGCGGATGGGGGCCTCGTCGTCGATGATAAGTATTTTGGTCATCTTGATTAGATTTTGTGCAAAATTAGGATTTTTCCTATTTTTGTTCCCAAATTCAATTGAAAAATGAAGAAATTTTCCCTGTTTTTTGGCTTGCTGTTCCTTTTGCAATCGTCTGTCTTCGCCCAGGACACGCTGCCTGCGCCGACTTCATATCGTGTCAACAAGGTGTCGTTCAATATGGTACGTGTCGAGAAGGGTGGATTCTGGATGGGAGCGCAGCACATGGATACCGCCGAGTTCAACTACGACCGCTATTCGATGATCGACGAGGTGCCCGTGCATTATGTGACGATACGCGAGGACTTCTACATCGGGCAGACCGAGGTGACACAAAAGCTTTGGAAAGCCGTGATGGGCTACAACCCGAGTCGCAAGAAGTGCCCGAAACGTCCTGTGACCAATGTCAGCTATTATGAAGTGCAGGAGTTCTTGAGACGTCTCGACAGCATCACGGGGATGCATTTCCGTCTGCCCACGGAAGAGGAATGGGAGTATGCGGCGCGTGGCGGGCAGTATTCGCGAGGCTATGTCTTCAGCGGCAGCGACGACGTGAACCGCGTGGCCTGGCACAACGGGAATACCTCTCGACTGAGGAAGGTCAAGAAACGCTCGCCCAACGAGTTGGGTATCTATGATATGAGCGGAGGTGTTTGGGAATGGTGCGACACACGATACCGTTTCTTCGACAATGAGCGTAATGCCAGCCTAGGCAGGGATGGCGACATGTATGTGATCCGTGGCGGCGCGTGGCAGCTGCCTCCAACGTCGTGCAGGGTGTCGTGGCGCGGCAAACGCTTGCCCGACCTGTCGAATTCGTTTGGCGGTTTCAGGTTATGTCTGGATGCGCGGTATGTGAAAGAGGAGGAACCCGTTACGGAATAACCCTACGGTGTGAGCCTCAGCTTTTTGCCCTTGTAATTGATGACCATTTTGTAGCGCTTCAGCAGGTCGCCACCGACGATGCCGTCGATGTGGGGCAGGCCGAGTTTGGCGTAGAGTTCGTGGATGTTGTCGAGATCCAAGGCAACGCCCTCGTAATCGGTGATTTCCATCTCGCCGATGGAGAAGGCGTCGATGACGAAGGTGGCGCTCTCCAGGTCGGAGCTGCCCACACCGGCGGTCATGCCTTCTTTCTTCTCGAAGGCGATGCCGTCGATGAATGAGGCAATGGTCTTGGGGTCGAAGACCGAGCGCGAAGCGCCGGTGTCAATAAGGAAATGGGCTTCCTTACCATGGATCGTTCCGTCGACCATGATATGGAAGCCTTCTCCTTCGATGTCAAGCAATTGAATGGGAACTTCGATATAACGTCGCATATCAGAAGTTCGGTTTGATGGCGTATTTCTTGTAGAAGTCCTTGATGATCTTCACAGCTTCGTCGGCGGTGTCTACCACGTGGAAGATGTCAAAGTCCTCCTCCTTGATCATTTTGTTGGTGAGCATGGTGCTCTTGAACCAGTCGATCAGGCCTTGCCAATAGTCTTTACCGACGAGGACGATGGGGAAGTCGACCATCTTATTTGTTTGGACGAGGGTGATGGCCTCTGAGAGTTCATCCAAGGTGCCGAAGCCTCCGGGCATGGCGATGTAGCCCTGGGCGTAGCGCATGAAGATGGTCTTGCGAACGAAGAAATAATCGAAATTGATGTTCTTGTCGCGGTCGATATAAGGGTTGAAGTGCTGCTCAAAGGGCAGGTTGATGTTCAGTCCCACGCTGGTGGCTCCGCCTTGGTAGGCGCCTTTGTTGCCAGCTTCCATGATGCCGGGGCCGCCGCCTGTAATAGTGCCAAAGCCGTAGTCGGCCAGCTTCTCGGCGATCTCAACAGCCATCTCATAGTATTTCTCTCCGGGTTGGGTGCGAGCAGAGCCAAAAATGGCCACGCAAGGGCCGATCTTCGACATTTTTTCCATGCCCTCAACAAACTCGGCCATGATTTTGAATACCGACCAAGAATTGTGTGTCTTGATGTCGTTCCACGACTTAGGGTGGAAGCTCTCACGGATGATTTGTTCTTCTTTTTCAGTTATTGGCATAATTGTCAGTTGTGAGTTGTCAGGTTTTTGTTGTTCAGTTTGCGATGAAAAAATAACGGATAATGGCATACATTTGATAAAAATCCGTATTTTTGCACCGTAAATCGAAAGATTTGACGTAGTTAAATGCGAATGTAGCTCAGTTGGTAGAGCATCAGCTTCCCAAGCTGAGGGTCGCGGGTTCGAACCCCGTTATTCGCTCAAAACCAATGGGTTGCGCTATGCGCAACCCATTGGTTTTTTCATTACTCTACAGGCGTTCCGCACTCAGGGCAGAACTTGCCGGTCACTTCGGCGCCGCAGTTGGTGCAGTGTCTGGGACCGATTTCGTCAGGGATGGGCGTGCCACACTCGGGGCAGAACTTGCCAGTGGTCTCAGTGCCGCACTTCGGGCATTTCTTGGCTACCTTGGGTGCCGGGGCCGGCGTGCCGCATTCGGGGCAGAACTTGCCCGTGATGGGCGTGCCGCACTTCGGGCAGGGGACGCCTTGGACTTGTGCAGCTTGTCCGCCGCCTTGTCCGCCGCCTTGCGGGCCATAGGGGTCGTAGTTCTGTTGACCCTGGCCGTTGCCGTTCCATGCATTCTGCATCACGCTGCCAGTCATGCCGCCAGTGCCGGCGTTCATCATGCCGAGGCCGATGAAAGCGTTGCCGGCGCCGCCCGGGTTGTTGGCTGCGTCGCCCATGACGTCGATGATCTTGCCTTGCTGCATCATCGAGTTGGAGCTGAACTCGTAGCGGTCGATCTTCTCCTGGCTGGCCTCGTCGAGCGATACCGACTCAACGGTGAAGCTGACCAAACGGATACCACGGGCACGGATGGGCTCGTCGAACACGCGCTCGTCCATCACTTGTTTCATCTCGTCGGTGTAGCTGGGCAGCTCGAGGACGGGCACGCGGTGTTTGCTGTTGCCCATCTCGTTGAGCACGTTCTGGAAGGCTGCGATGACTTCGCTGCGCATCTGCTCGGTGATGTCTTGCTTCTTCACCACATTGGCCGTACCGGCATGGTTACGCATGAAGATGCCCACGTCGTCGAGTTTGAAGGTGTATTTGCCGTAGCAGCGCACGTTGACGCCCAAGGGGTTGAGCGATCCGGTCATCTGGTTCGGAATGGCGTGTGACCAGTCCTGGAAGGGGATAGGCGTGGCGGTGCCGAACTTGTTGTCGAGGATCTCCTTGGCGTTGAAGAAGAAGATGGCCTGCTCCTTGGCGGGGGTGCCACCATAGGTGAAACGCTGCCACATCTCCTTGAAGACGGGACCGAACTGTCCGCCGAAGAACGACGGCGAGGAGGATTGGTCGAAGGTGTAGACACCCTCTTCAGCCGTGGCGTCGAGCACCGAACCGCTGTCGTAGATGACGGCCACTTGGCCGGGAGCCACGAGGATACGGCTGCCTTTTGAGATCTGACCCGTCTTGGTGGTCTGTTTCACCATCAGGGTCTCCATGTCCATGTTGTCGCACTTGATTAGGTCTAACCACTGGTCTTTCATGGTTCCACCAATGGCGCCTGCTATTGCTTTAATAAGTCCCATAGTGTTTTTTGTTTAATTGATTATGATGATTTGAATACTTGTTTTCCTTGCGTTGAAGAGGCTCGATGTCTCTATAGAACGGTCCGTGAATGAATGTCAGTCAACACCCAGTCGTGTTCGCCGTTGGTGATGACGCTGCCGCAATAGGCGCATTGGCCCGCAGAGGTGACCTCGGTGGGGGCGCCGCAGTTGGGGCAGTTGGTGATGGTGTTGCCCTTCTTGCCTGGGTCGGTCTTCACGCCGGCCTTGCGGTTGAAGACCATCTCGTATTGCATGTACCAGTCACGGTTCGGGTTGCTCTCCAACACGTTCTTGGTCTCGGCATCGATGACATAGTCGCGCAACACGGCGTTGAGCCACACGGTGAGCACTTCCTTGTCGCCGTCCTGCTGGAACGAATGCAACGAGCAATGCTTGATGGCAATCTTCTCCACCACGTTGATCTTGTTGAGGCGGATGTATTCGTCGAGCTGTTGCTTGTGCTGGTTGAAGAGGGTCTCGCTCTCGAACGGTCTGATGGGCTTCCAGTCTCTCGTGGTCCAAGCCTCTTGGATCTTCATGAACACCTCGCGTGCGAAGCCGATGAACTTGTCGGACGAGAAGGCCGGGTCGATGGCACGGATCTCCTCGGCCACCACGTTGGTGTAGTCGAGCGTGACGTCGTTCTCGGCCTGTTGGTTCACACTCCTATTAATATAGGTGGGGTCGGATTCTTGTTTCTTTTGTTTCCTTCTCCTGATAAGGATGATGGCGACCAAGATGACCAGTACAATGAAACCTGTAGTGGGGTCTTGGATGAAGAGCCCGATGAGGTAGCCGATGAGCGCACCGATGTCGCCATCGCCCCCGTCGAAGCCACCGCCGCCTGAACTGTAGCGGTTGTTGTTGCCCACATCGGCAATGGCGAGGTTGCAGCAAACGACAGCCAACAGCAGCAGGATGAATGGTAAAAACTGTCTTAACTTATTGGTATTTAGTTTTTTCATGTGATAGTTCAGGTCTTTGCTAAATTCATTACCGCCTACAAAAATAATCAAAAAAACGGAAAATGCCGTTTTGTTGTCGAAAAAAACGGAAAAAGTAGTATTTTTGCGGCGCGAAAGCGAGGGAGCTTAGCTCAGTTGGTTCAGAGCATCGCCCTTACAAGGCGGGGGTCGTTGGTTCGAGTCCAACAGTTCCCACAAAAACAGTAGAGACGCGCCACGGCGCGTCTCTACTGTTTTTATGTTCCTATAGTTTATTTATTCACCACGATCTTGCGGCTCACCCATCTGCCGTCCTTGGTCAGGCCTTGGAGGAGATAGATGCCGTTGCTAAGTTCGCCGATGTTGCTGTGCTTGAGGCATTGGCCGCTCATGGTGAAGATGCGCACCACAGTGACCATTTCGTCGTTGACGGCCTCTTCGATGCCAGTCACTTCAACCATGACATAGTTTTCGCCGGCAGGGGTGAGGGCAAAGTCCGACTCACAGTTTTCGTAGACTGCCGTCAGTTGGTATGTGTAGGCACCTAGGCCGCTTTCGTCGTAATACTCGGTGGCGTCGCCTGGCACTTCGATGACGACATCCTCTTTGGTGACTTCTTGGTGACGATAGAGGTTGTAGTGCAAAGGTTGTGTCTCAGGTGCGGTCCAGGTGAGTCTCACGCCAAACTCTTGGTTGTTGACGTCGTACATGTATTCACCCTCGAAGTTTTCGGGAGCGAGGCAGGTGATGACAGGTGGCTCGATGGGACCCATGGTGCCGTCGGGGCCGATGTTTTGGCCATAGACGCCACCGTTGCTGCTGTTCACCCATGCCACCACGTTTTGCCCCATGTGGAAGCCGGTGCTATTGTCGCACATGGCACGAGGATAACTGCTTGAACTCATGGATTTTGCCCAGATCTGGTTGCCGTCCATGTCGAAGCCTTTGGCTTCCACGGTTGAGTTATAGCCGTCGCCATTGTTGTAGATAATGGAGAATCCGCTGCCATCTTCGAAAGCGTCGACGAGAATGTCGGAATAGTTGTTGTTCATGTAATCGGCCACGAGTATGCCTTCATCCCATAGACGCTCACCAGTGGAAGTGATGCGGTTCACGTAGATGCGGCTTTGCGCCTGGCTATATGAGTCGGTCTGTTCGTATGCGATGATGAGGTCGTGGCTGATAGGGTCTACGGTGCCGTAGGCGCCAGTGTAGTAGTTCGAAGGGTCAGTGGTGTGAACAGGGATGCCGTTCAGGTCGCTGATGGTGGAGTTGCCGTATTCGTCGAAATGGAAGACGTAGGTGTTGAAGGCCCCTCCAATGCCGGCATGCCACATGTAGGCATAGCCGCCATTGTCGCCATCGGGCACCACATAGTGGCAATAGCTTCCGCCCATGGTATAGGATGTCATCAGTTGCATTTCTGGGGCGATCTGAACGCCGTCGGTGGTGTAGCCGACGACCCAGAGCTCCTTTTCATAATAATAGGTATAGGCCCATGTCTCTTTCTCGAAGGCAACCAAAACGCTGTTGTCTAAGCCAGGAACCATAAGGGAAAAAGTGCAGTTGGAGGAAGGGTCGCTGATGGTGATTTCAGGATGCATGACGCCATCGGCGTCGATGTATCGCAGCCAAGTCTCGGTGATGTTGGTCGACAGGACCCAAACACCACCATCGTTGCCTGCCATGACCTCGGTGCGGCTGCAGTCGGTCCGATCGAAGACAACGATGCCCTCTTCACCCCAGGCATAGGTGCCATCGGCGTTGATTTTTATGGCAATGCATTGCTGCTCTGAACCGTCGTTAATTGAATTGGCAAAGCAGGTGACGGCAGCATTGTCTGTGGTAGCCGTCATGGAAATACCTTGTGACCAACTTGGACAGTGGTGGAATGAAGGATGGATGCCGCCATTGCCCCATTGAGGCACGCCCTCGAAGTTGACGCGTTGCAGGGTGGGTGACCAACCGTTGCTGCTGCCCTGCGTCCATTGGATATAGGTGTCGCCTGAGACAGGGTCGGTTGCAGTATAGACTTCTCCAGCATCGGAAGAGCAGTTGGCAAGGAGGGTGTTGTTGCGCGGGTCGTCGACCCATTGGGCCTTCATTGTTGCAAAGGAGGCCAAAGCTAGTAGTAGAAGTAGATGCTTTTTCATAGGCTAAGTATTATTGAGCAAAAAACGGGCTGCAACCGCAGCCCGTTTTAGCATGAGTTGTTGTTATTTCTTGATGTTCGGCTCTTCGAGTCCGAGGTGCTTCTTCTTATCAAGAGCTTTTAGATAAATGGCGATGATTAAGGCGGCTACACCGAAGCAAGCGAAGATGATCAACGGCACAGTGTAGTTGTATGGGATGAAGGTGTCCTCAGCACCGGCTGCGATGGCTTCCTTTGCAGCAATGACCGCCTGGTTGTTGGCGTTGCTGCTAACCAGAACATTACCGATGAGTTTCGGAACGAAAGCCAGACCGATGTTCTGAACCCAGAATATCAAGCAATAGGCGCTGCCCAAGACTTTCTCGTCAATGATTTTCGGGACCGAAGGCCACAAGGCGGCAGGCACCAATGAGAACGAAATGCCTAGGATGACGATCGTGGCATATGCGATAAACTCGCTGTGTGTAGCTGGCAAGACGAAGGCGAATACCAAGTGGCACACAATCAGCAGTATGGCACCCCAAATCAGCATGGTTGCGCCCTTGCCCTTATGGTCGAGGAAGGAGCCGAGGAAAGGCGTGATGGCAGCTGCACCGATGGGGAACCACCGGAAAATGTTGGCCGCCGCACTAGCCGAGATGCCGTCGAGGTTGCATTGCAGCATGTTGGCTCCATAACGTTGGAACGGGAAGATGGCGGAGTAGTAGAGCACGCAGAGTAAGGCGACTACCCAGAAACTCAAGCTGGAGAAAATCTTGCCCAAGTCGGAGATTTTGAACTCCTCTTCGGGGTCAGACTCGTTGGTAGCCATGCCTGCTTCAACCATCTGCTTGTCGAGTTTCTTGTCCATAAAGGTGAAGACGATGAAGCAAATCAAGCCGATAAGCAACAACACTGTGCAGAAGCCGACGGGCTTCACCACTGTAGGATTGATTTTGCCTGCAATCAACGGAGAGATGGAGAAGATGGCGAACACACCCACGCGGGCGATGGCCATTTCAATACCCATAGCAAGAGCCATTTCCTTACCTTTGAACCACTTGGCAATGGCCTTTGATACGGTCGTTCCTGCCATTTCGCAACCGCAACCGAAGATCATGAATCCCAAACAGGCCATCTTCGCGCTTCCCGGAAGGGTGACCCACCAGGAGTTTAACCAGTTGCAGAAAGACGTCTCTTGGAACCAGTCGCTGACACCGATATACTTAATGGTGGCTCCGATGAGCATCATCGAGGCGGAAAGAACACCGGTGAAACGGATGCCCATCTTGTCGAGGATGATACCGGCAAGGATGAGGAATCCGCATACGTTAAGGATGTACTCTGACATGGCGTAGGTGCCAAAGATGTCGGGTGTCCAGCCGCGTTCCACCTCGACGAGGCTTTGCAGTGGCGACATGACATCCACAAACATGTATCCAAAGAACATCATCAATGCGATGAGAATCAGTGCAGCCCATCTGGCTGCTTTGCTGTCGTTTAACAGCTGTTGAACTTTTTCTACCATAGTTATTTGATTTAAAGATTTAAGATTTCAAAATTGGGCTTTCAGCTTTCAGCCGTCAGCAATCAGCTTGATTTACATGAAATGAGGCTGATTGCTGATAGCTGACTGCTGATAGCTAACATTTATTCAGGGATCTGCACCACTTCCTTGTGGAACCCGCTCAGCACGGCCTTGGCCATGTTGGACACGTTCTCGGAGGTGATGCCGTTGATGATGTCCACATAGTTGGCCATCGGGTTGTAGCCGTCGCGTTCCAGGGTCTGGATGCAGCCCAACCAGTAGCGGTTGTTCTCCAGGTCTTCGGCGTGCTTCTTCACGAGGAACTCCTTTACCTTCTGGAGGTCTTCGGGACGCGGGCCGTTGTTGGCCACGTTCTGCAACTCGGCAATGGCGATGCCCATCAACTTTTCGTACATCTCCTTGTTGGTGTTGAAATAGATGCCGAAATCGAAGGTCTCCTTCGGACGGTTGTTCAGGTCGCCAAAGACAGCCACGCCATAGGTGCCGCCTTCGTCTTCACGGATCTTCTCGGTGTAGACGATGTCCATGATGTCGCTCAAGACCTGCATGACCAGCTGGTTCTCCAAGGTGTATTCCATGTCGCCGTTGTAGGAGATGTAGCAGGTGGTCTTGGGGTTCTCCATCGCCTTGTTGTAGTGGTTGATGAAGTCCTTGTCGGTGATGACGGGGGCATTGTCGGTCCAGGTCTCGTTGTTCTTCTTGGTTTTCAGGGCACCAAGGTATTGCTCGATCATAGGTTCGAAGGTCTCAGGGTCGATGTTGCCCACGAAGGTGAAGACGAAGTTGTTGGGATCTTTGAAACGGTCGGCGAAGAGCTTCAGTGCCATGGCGTAGTCCACTTTGTCGTAGTCTTCAGCTTTCATGCGCTTGATGAGCGGATGGTCGTCGTAAAGGGCAAGAATAAGGTTGTCGCGGAAGGCGATGTCGGGGTTCGACTCGATGTTGGCCACCATAGCCTTGGTGCGGGTGATGTAGGACTGGAAGGCCTCTTCGTCGCTGCGGACGGAGTTGAAATAGAGGTAGGTGAGTTGCAGCATGGTCTCCAAGTCGCGCACGGAGCAGTTGCCGTTGAGGCCCTCGGTGAACGAGCTGATGTTGGGATGGACGCTGGCTTTTTTGCCGGCCAGAACCTTCGGCAGGTCGATGGCACTGAAGTTGCCTAAACCACCGAGGGTGACCACGTCGACGATTTCCTGCAAGGTGTAGGGATTGCTCTGGTCCATGACGGAATAGCCGCCGAAGCTGAAGGCGTTCATCAGGATTTCGTCGTCCTTGAAGGCCGTGGACTTGTATATGACCTTGACACCGTTCTTCAGGGTGAGCACGGTGGCGTCGAAGACGTCGTCGTGTCTCCTCGATTCGATGCTGCCTTTCACGGGCAGGGTGGCGATGAGCGGCTCGTCGCTGACGGTCTCGACGTAAGGCTCCACCTCTTGCTTGTTGGCTGCTTCAAACATGGCCAAAAGCTCTTCCTTGGTGGGCAGCACCTCGCCTTCCTTCTCGGGGGCAGTCAGCGTGATGACGATGTTGTCTTCGCGGATGAGTTCCTCCTTGACGTACATATTGATGGCGTCGACGGTCAGCATAGGCATGATCTGACTCAGCATCATGTACTCGTTCTCGATGCCCATCAGCGGCTCGTTGGTGAGGAAATGGCTAAGGATGGGGTAGAAGTATCTTGAAGTCTCTTGCTTGTCGCGTTCTTCGTATTGGTTCTCGAGACGTTTCAGCAAATCGGCCTTGGCACGTTCCAACTCCGAGGCGGTGAAGCCGAAGAGCTGCATGCGCTTGTTCTCGGCCACGATGGCGCTCAAGGCCTCGTCGATGCCGTCTTTGTCTTTGGCATAGGCCAAGCCTGTCCATGCATCTTTGGTGTCGCTAATGAAGAAGGTGCCGTAGTAGCCGTAGCCGAAGATGAACGGCGGGTTGGCCTTCTGGGTCAATTCCTCCATGCGGTTGTTGTACATGGTGGACACGAGTTCGTCGATGTAGCCCTTGAGCCAGTATTGGATGTCGCCTCTCTGCTCGAAAGGCACGATGTCGTGCTTGTAGAAGATGGAGATGTTGTAGTTGGTCTCTTCGGGGTCGGTGGCGATGCTCACGATGGGCTCTTCGTTGTCGGCTACGGGGAAGTAGATGCGCTCGGCAGGATCCACGGGAGCGGGGATGTCGGCAAACATCTCCTTCAGGCGGCTCTCGATCTGATTCACGTCGATATCACCGATAATGATGATGCCTTGGAGGTCGGGACGATACCATTTCTCATAGTAGGCGCGCAGGAACTGATGATCGAAATTGGCCACAACTTCCTCGGTGCCGATGATGGGCATGGGGACGCCGTAAGGGCTGTTGGGATAGATCTCAGGCAAAATCTTGTTGTAGATACGCGACTGGGCGTCCAATCCTTGACGCATCTCCTCCAAGATGACGCCACGCTCGTTCTCGATTTCATCGTCTTCAAGGGAGATGAAGCTCGACCAGTCGTGCAACACGAGGAGGCAGGAGTCTACCAGACCAGGGTTGGTGGTGGGGACGTTGTTGAGCATATAAACGGTTTGCTCGAAGCTCGTCCAAGCATTCACGTTGGTGCCGAATTTCACACCGTTGCGCTCCATGTAGTCAAGCATGGCTTTCTTGGGGAAGTGCTCCAAGCCGTTGAAGGCCATGTGCTCCAAGAAGTGGGCGAGACCGCGCTGGTTCTCTTCTTCGAGGATGGAACCAACCTTCTGCGCGATGTAGAAGTTGGCGCGTTGGGCGGGTTTTTCATTGTGACGGATGTAATAAGTCAATCCGTTCTCCAGCTTACCTCTTCTGACGTTTGGGTCGAAGGGGACCTCCTGGGCAATCATGGCGACGCTCAGGGCAATCACTGCAAATAGTGTTAGCGTTAGTTTTTTCATTGATGTAAAGTGTTTAGTATAAATGAACTACATATTTTTCTTCGAAATAATCCTCATTGAACCATTTGCCGATGCTGACCTGTTTGTGCTTCCAATAACGGTTCAAGGCCTTATACTCTTCTGTGAGGTCACCGCCTTTCAGGTAGAGGATGCCGCCCGCCTCTGCGTCGCCCCTGATGCGCAACTTGTTGCCCGCCAGGTTGGCAATCTCGGGTAGGGTCATCACGGCGCGACCGGTCACCACGTCGAACTTCTCTTTCACTTCCTCGGCGCGTTTGTTCTCGGCCACCACATTCTCCAAGCCAATGGCATCCTTCACGGCATTCACCACCTTGATCTTCTTGCCCGTCCCGTCGATGAGGTAGAAAGCGGTCTGCGGAAAGAGGATGGCCAAGGGGATGCCTGGAAAACCACCGCCCGTACCCAGGTCCATGACCTTCATGCCCGGCAGCAGTTCGAAATACTTGGCGATGGCCAACGAATGCAACACATGGTGCTCATAGAAGTGTTCCATGTCTTTGCGTGAGATGACGTTGATTTTGCTGTTCCAATCCAAGTATAAGTCTTTCAGTTGGTTATATTGCTCCTTCTGCTTGTCGCTCAGCTCGGGAAAGTACTTGAAAAGGCGTGTTGTATCCATAAGGCTGCAAAAATAGGCTCCAAAGATACGCAAATCTTCTGATTTGACGATACGAAGTGAGCCAAAATTTCGTTTCTATCAATGTATTTCGGAAAAAGTAGTACTTTTACACTTTAATTCCCTCGCACCGATGAAGAAACTATTGCTGTCGTTACTGTTTATGCCGCTTACGCTCATGGCGCAGCGCATCACACCTGAAGAATACATCCAGACCTATAAGGACATCGCCATCCAAGAGATGCAGACCCATAAGATTCCGGCCTCCATCACCTTGGCGCAGGGACTGCTGGAGTCGGGCGCGGGTAATAGCGCCCTGGCGCGTGAGGCGAGGAATCACTTTGGCATCAAGTGCCACCAAGGCTGGCAGGGCGATACCTACTATATGGACGACGACGAGAAGGACGAATGTTTCCGCAAATACGACAATGTGGAGGACTCGTTCCGCGACCATTCCCTGTTTCTCTGTACGCGTGGCCGTTACTCCTCGCTCTTCGAGCTTGAGATCACCGATTACCAAGGTTGGGCCAGAGGCTTGAAGGCCGCAGGCTATGCCACCAATCCCAAGTATGCCCAGATGCTCATTGACCGCATCGAACTTTACGACCTGACGCAATACGACCAAATCGCCTTAGGCCTGCTTGCGGAGAGCGAAGTGGAACCCTTAGGTCCTGAAGTTGACGAATATTTCGAGCTGGCCTTTTCGCCCGAAGACAAGTCGGTGTTTCCCTTGGCCGATATGACGCCTGAAGGACGTTTCATCTACGAGAACAACGGCGTGCGTTTTGTCTTTGCCAAGGAAGGCGAAACACCTGAACAACTGGCCTTGGCTTTCGGCATCAGGTTCGACCGTTTCTGTCAGTACAACTGCCTGAACCATCCCGAAGAGATGGTCTTCCATAGCGGCGACGTGGTCTATCTCGAGAAACTGCGCAACTACAACTGGAAGGCGCGGAAATATACAGTCAAGGAAGGCGAGACCCTCCGTGATGTGGCGTTGCGTTTTGCTGTAAAACCCAGCAAAATATTGAAAAAGAACGGCTTGCAGGAAGGTACACGCCTCACCGCTGGAATGGAGTTGTGGCTGAGGTGACAACTCTCAACTCTCAACTCTCAACTTTCAACTCTCAACTCTCAACTGACTCTAAACTTTAAACTCTCAACTCTAAACTCAAATACTTCCCCGTAAAACTCTCAGCGCACTTCGCCACTTCCTCTGGCGTGCCTTGGCATACGATGCGGCCACCGCGGTCGCCGCCCTCGGGACCCATGTCGATGACCCAGTCCGCCATCTTGATGACGTCGAGGTTGTGCTCGATGATGAGGACGGTGTTCCCCTTGTCGACGAGTTGGTTCAATACCTGCATCAGCACCTTGATGTCCTCGAAGTGCAAGCCGGTGGTGGGCTCGTCCAACACATAGAGCGTCTTGCCCGTGTCGCGCTTGGCCAGCTCGGTGGCTAGCTTTACGCGCTGTGCCTCACCGCCGCTGATGGTAGTGGAGGCTTGGCCGAGGGTCAGGTAACCTAATCCGACATCTTTCAAGGTTCTGATTTTCTGTATGATGCTCGGGATGTTCTCAAAGAACTCCACCGCCTCGTTGATGGTCATGTTGAGCACATCGTTGATCGACTTGCCTTTGTAGCGCACCTCCAATGTCTCGCGGTTGTAGCGCTTGCCCTGACATTCCTCGCACATCACCGACACGTCGGGCAGGAAGTTCATCTCGATGACACGCACACCCGCGCCTTTGCAGGCCTCGCAGCGGCCACCCTTCACGTTGAAGGAGAAACGCCCAGCCTTGTAGTTGCGTATCTTCGACTCGGGCAACTCGCCGTAGAGTTTGCGGATGTCATCGAAGACCTTGGTGTAAGTGGCGGGATTCGAGCGCGGCGTGCGTCCGATCGGGGCCTGGTCGATTTGGATAATCTTGTCGAGGTTCTCCAATCCCTCAATGCTGTCGTATGGCAGCGGCTCCTTCACTGAGCGGTAGAATCTTTGGCTCAAAATAGGGGAGAGGGTCTCATTAATTAAGGTGGACTTGCCAGAGCCGCTGACGCCCGTCACACAGACCATCACGCCAAGAGGGAGCTCCAAGTCGATGTTCTTTAAATTGTGGCCTTTGGCGCCTTTGATTTTCAGGATGTTACCTTCCAAGGGCTTGCGTCGCGTCTTCGGTACTTCGATTTGGCGCAGGTCGTTGAGGTAGTCGCAGGTGATGGAGTGCCCCTCCTTCACCTCGGCAGGCGTGCCGGCGAAGACCACTTCGCCGCCATGGCGACCCGCTCCAGGGCCGATGTCGACGAGATAGTCCGCGCTGAGCATGGACTCCTTGTCGTGTTCCACCACGATGACGGAGTTGCCGATGTCGCGCAGTTCCTTCAGCGACTCGATGAGGCGCTGGTTGTCACGTTGGTGCAAGCCGATGCTGGGCTCGTCAAGGATGTACAAAACGCCTGTCAGTTGCGAGCCGATTTGTGTCGCCAGACGGATACGTTGCGCCTCGCCGCCCGAGAGTGAGGAGGCCGGACGGTTCATGTTGAGGTAGTCGATGCCGATATCCAAGAGGAAATGCACGCGCTTGTGGATCTCGCGTAGGATTTCCTTGGCGATATCGTTTTGTCTTTCAGTGAGTTTTTCGGGCAACTCGTCAATCCACTTACCGAGTGAGAGTGTGTCCATGTTGGCCACCTCGGCGATGTTCTTCCCGTCGATGCGGAAGTATTGTGACTCCTTTTTCAGTCTTGAGCCGCCGCAAACAGGGCAGCTCACGTGGTTCATGAACGAACCGGCCCAGCGTGCAATGGCTGCAGAGGCTTCCTCGTTGTTTTGGCTTTCGATGAAGTTGATGATGCCCTCGAAGTTGATTTTGTAGGTCGAGGTGATGCCAAGGGTCTCGCGCTTCACCTCAAACGTCTCGTTGGTACCGTAGAGGATGACGTCGAGAGCCTCGTCGGAGATGTCTTTCAACGGTGTGTCGAGGGTGTAGCCGTATTTCAGGCCAATGGCCTCTAGCTGCTTGAAGATCCAACTGCCGGCTTTGTATTCGCCTGCCGGAGCCAAGCCGCCTTTGCGGAGGCTCAGGTTAGGATTGGGGATGAGTTTCTCTTTGTCGACCACGGCAATCTCACCCAAACCATTGCACTTGGGACAAGCCCCGTAAGGCGAGTTGAACGAGAAGGTGTTAGGCTCGGGGTCTTCGTAGGAGAGACCTGTTGTAGGACACATCAGCAGGCGGCTGTAATAGCGTAATTGCCCGCTGTCGTTGTCCATCACCATGAGGAGGCCCTTGCCGTAGCGGAAGGCGGTTTGCACCGACTTCTTGATGCGGCTAATACCATCCTCATGTACTTCGATGCGGTCGATGACGATCTCGATGTCGTGGGTCTTGTAGCGGTCCACCATCATCCCGAATTCGATCTCGCGCATCATGCCGTCCACACGCACACGGGTGAAGCCCGCTTGGCGGATGTGTTCGAACAGCTCGCGGTAATGACCTTTACGGCCCCTGACCGAAGGCGCCAAGATATTGATTCGCTTGCCTTGGAACTCCTTGAGAATCAATTCGGTGATTTGCTCCTCGGTGTAACGCACCATCTTCTCGCCCGTGTTGTAGGAATAAGCTTCGCCGATGCGAGCATACAAAAGGCGCAGGAAGTCGTATATCTCCGTGATGGTGCCCACCGTCGAGCGTGGATTCTTGTTCACCGATTTTTGCTCAATGGAAATCACGGGACTCAAGCCGGTGATTTTGTCCACGTCGGGGCGTTCCATGTTTCCGATGAACTGACGCGCATAGGCCGAGAAACTCTCCATGTAGCGGCGTTGTCCCTCGGCATAGATGGTGTCGAAAGCCAACGACGACTTGCCACTCCCGCTGATGCCGGTGACGACCACCAGGGCGTTGCGTGGAATCGAGAGGTCGATGTCTTTCAGGTTGTTCTCGCGGGCACCGTAGATCTCTAGGGTCTTATCTTCTGAAAAGTCGTTCATTCTTCCTCAGCCGCTCTCATGGGTTTGTGGGTCCTTGCATAGGTCCCTGTCGGGATCTTGATGTCGTAGCTGTTGCCGGCAGAGATGGTCAATGAATTTGCCCTCAGCCATGGGTTGAAGTATTTGAGCATCTTGAGGTTGGTGCCTTGCTCGTAGGCGAACTCCACGAGGTCGGGGATGCTTTCGGTGACGGTGACGGTCCGGGTCTCATAGGGTCTGTACCATCCGTTGTCGCTGATTTGGAAACCGTATTTCTCGGGGTTCTCGGTGATGAGCTTCAAGGCGAGGATGCGGAACACATAGCGCTGGGTCTCTTCGGGCAGCAGCATGTCGTAATACGAGTCCACACGTTGCTCTTCCATCGTCTTGCTGATCTTGCCGTTGCCACAGTTGAAAGCGGCTGCAGCCAAAGTCCAGCTCCGGAACTTGCGATACGATGCCTTCAGGTATTTGCAGGCTGCCACGGTCTCTTTCTCCACGTTGTAGCGCATGTCCACCTCCTTGTTGATCTCTAGGCCGTATTCTCTGCCCGTGCTTTCGAGGAACTGCCAGAAGCCTACAGCCTTCGAAGGTGAGACGGCGTTGGTGAGCGAGCTCTCGATCATGGCCAGGTACTTGAAGTCCTCGGGCAAGCCATATTGTTCCATCAGCGGCTCCATGACAGGGAACCAACGTGTGGTGCGTTTGAGCATCAGGATGGTGCTGGAATGCAGGTACGAGTTGACCAACAGCTCACGCTCCAGCCTCTCGCGGACATAGAACAAGTCCAAGGGCACGGCCTCACCGCAGAAGTACATCGTGTCGGGCAGGTCGATGTCGTGCGTCATGTGGTCGATATGGTCGAAGAAAAGGTATTCGTGTTCGGAGCCTTCGTAGACCTCCATCTGCTCGTCGTTCGACTGTGCTACCGACATCGTTATGGCGGCGGTTACACCTATTAATATTATGGCCATGCCGCAGGCCAAGAGGATGTTTCTTGTTCTCATGGTTGTCCTATGTCTGTTAGAGATTTTCAAAATGGTGAGATGAATTCCTTGAACATCGGTGAGATCTTGTCCTTCTCAGAAAGAATCGGGCTCTCGATGTTCCAATCGATGTTGAGGTCGGGGTCGTTCCAGCGGATGCTGCCTTCCGAGGCCTTGTTGTAGACGTTGGTGCATTTGTAGGTGAACACCGAGTAATCCTCCAGGCATACAAAGCCATGGGCGAAGCATTCCGGAATCCAATACATGAACTTGTTGCCCTCGGTCAGGATGACAGACTCCCACTGGCCATAGGTCGCCGAGTCTTTTCGCAGGTCGACGGCCACGTCCATGACAGCGCCTTTCACCACGCGCACCAACTTGCCTTGTGCAAAGGGCGGTTTCTGGAAATGCAGACCGCGCAACACGCCCTTCATCGACTGCGACTCATTGTCTTGCACGAAATCCATCAACAATCCGTGTTCTGCGAAGCGCACTTTGTTGTAACCTTCGAAGAAATAACCGCGTTCGTCAATGAAAACGTCTGGCTTGATGACGAGGAGGTCTTTTATTTTGGTTTCTATGATTTCCATTGCATTAGTTATTCAGTTATTCAGTTATTCAGTTGTTCAGTTGTCAGTTGCCGGAGTTTTTGGTCATACTATTGAAGATTTTGTTTAGTTCTTGGCACTTGTTGTTGATGTCATCATATTCGGACTTGGTCAGATAATCTGTTCTGTAAAGAAGTTTCAACCAATATCCTGTTTCGGCACATTCTTTCAGAGATATATAAATCTTTGCAACGAAGTCTCTATGACTAATGCCGTTTTGTGCTTCAACAAGATTCGCACCGATACTTGTTCCACTTCGAAGCAGTTGCTTTGATAAAACGTATTCTTTCTTATCCTCACAAAGATGTTTGTAAGTGTTTACTATGTCAACTGCGAAATCCAAACACTTTTCTCTGATGAAATCTCCAAAATTTTCCATATTTCTTTCTTCTCCTAACTTTTAACTGAACAACTGAACAACTTCTAACTATTAACTTGTTACTGATTATAGATGTACGCACTCATTATAGGCACTTGCCGCCGCCTCCATGATGCCTTCCGACATGGTGGGGTGGGGGAACACGGCGTGGATGATGTCCTCGCCCTTGGCACCCAGCTCACGGCAGAGCACCGCCGAGGCCACCATCTCGGTGACATTGTCGCCGACCATGTGGCAGCCGAGCCAGTCGCCGGTCTTGGCGTCGAAGACGACCTTGATGAAGCCGTCGCGGTTGCCGGCAGCGGTGGCCTTACCCGAGGCAGTGAAGGGGAACTTGCCGATCTTCACCTCGTAGCCTGCAGCGATGGCCTTGGCCTCGCTCAAGCCGACGGAGGCGATTTCGGGTGTGGTATAGGTGCAGCCCGGGATGTTGGCGTAGTTCAGCGGCTTGGGATCGAGGCCGCAGATCTTCTCCACGCAGATGATGGCCTCGTGGTCGGCCTTGTGGGCCAAAGCGGGACCATGTACGATGTCGCCGATGGCATAGATGCCTGGCACATTGGTGCGGTAGTAGTCGTCCACGTTGATCTTGCCGCGTTCGGTGGTGATGCCCAGCTCCTCAAGGCCGAGGTTGTCGATGTTGGTCTGCACGCCGACGGCGGACAAAACGATGTCGGCCTCCACGGTCTTCTCGCCCTTCTTGGTGCTGATGGTGCAGACGCACTTCTCACCAGTGGTGTCGACATGCGTCACCGAGGCTTCCGTCATCACGGTCATCTTCAATTTCTTGAAGGCACGCTCCACTTGCTTGGAGACTTCTTCGTCCTCGTTCGGGACCACATTGGGCAGGAACTCCACGAGAGTGACCTTTACGCCCATCGAGGTGAAGAAGAAGGCGAACTCGGAGCCGATGGCGCCCGAGCCGACCACCACCATGCTCTCGGGCAACTTATCCAAGACCAGGGCTTGACGGTAACCGATGATTTTTTTGCCGTCGATGGGCAGGGCGGGCAGTTCGCGCACGCGTGAGCCGGTGGCGAGGATGATGTCGTCAGCCTCGTAGAGGGTCTTGTTGCCTTCGGTGTCGGTCACCTCCACTTGTTTGTCGGCGGTGAGCTTGCCGTAGCCGGCGATAACTTCCACGTTGTTCTTCTTGAAGAGATATTGCACGCCCTTGCTCATGGTGTCGGCCACGCCGCGGCTGCGCGCCACGACCGCTTCCATGTCGGGTTTCACCTCGCCTTCCACCTTGATGCCGTAGTTCTCGGCATGGTTGATATAGGTGTAGACCTGTGCACTCTTCAGCAGGGTTTTGGTGGGGATGCAGCCCCAGTTGAGGCAGATGCCGCCCACTTCGGCCTTCTCGACCACGGCCACTTTCTTACCCAGTTGCGATGCTCTGATGGCAGCCACATAGCCCCCAGGGCCGCTGCCAATAACGATAATGTCGTATTTCATTGTTCTGTATGTATTGATTGATTGTCTTCGGTTGTCTCGTCATTCGTTTGGGATGCTTCTTCCTTTTTCTTGGCAATGCGCTGCACAACTTTGGCCAAAACCGCCCAAAGCACAAAGAACGCCACGACCCCCAGCACCCATACGACGATTAATTCGGTAACCATGATTTCCAATTTTCGGGTGCAAAGGTACGAAATTGGCGTCGCATTAATAATATAAGGTGTAAAAAAGTTTGCACAGAGTTTGCCGGAGTGTTGCGCATTTCGGAAAAACCCCTATATTTGCACCATATTCCAAAACAAAAAGATATGAATTACGACTCCAATCCCGTTCATCTCCTCTATAACAACGAGGAACTTAGAGACAGAATCAACATGATAATGGACAGCCGCGACCATACCACAGGCATCACTTTTGTGAACTTGTGCTATCAGGTCATGCAGATGGCCTTCCAGGAGAACCAGGTGAAAAAAGCCGATGATACCATCATCACGAGCGAAGAACTGGCTCCCGAGGAACAGGTCCGCGTGAGCCGCATCCTGTGGGAACTCATCTGGGACCACAAGATATTCCTCCTCTTCGGCCGCAGCGAATTGCTCGGTTTGAGCAATGGTGAGGACCGTTTCGTGAAATATTGAGGCTCTTTTCCTCAACCTTGAGGCGTCTTTTTCGGCAAAAAAACGTCGGAAAAGACGCTTTTTTTATGCGCCTGCCTGAGTTTTCAACATATTTAAATCGTTGAATTACAGGTGAGTAAATAACGATATCAACATTTTTGCCGAAAATTTTGAAAAAAGTGCGCGGCGTATTGAAAAATGTTGTACTTTTGCACCCGCTGAATTGAATGAGGGCTTGCCCTTGAAAATGATATAGTTAAGGAACCTGATAAGCTAAAACGTAATAGGTTTCTACACGAAGTGACGCCAAAATCAAGCGTAAAAATTGTCACGGAGTGGGTTTTATAGACTTCTAAGCCGTCCTAGGCTTATTATGTTTCCCTGACTACATCTTGAAAGTGCTGCCCTCGGCCAGTTTGGTACGAGTTTGTAAATAATTCCTAATCAACGGATTAAATAACTAACAAATTAACCTAACAAATTAAAAATGCCGACTATTCAACAATTAGTGCGCAAAGGGCGCCA
>Ga0310690_10003841_pt1 | contig 22014 bp, 48 predicted proteins | sample AusTroGonzalo_MG_2_FD_207661 | JGI IMG/M metagenome (GOLD analysis project Ga0310690, IMG submission 207661) | Bovine rumen microbial communities from tropical cattle in Woodstock, Queensland, Australia - Gonzalo_04 (v2) (version 2) | ecosystem: Host-associated > Mammals > Digestive system >... | reverse complement strand
TTTCGCAATCTTATTTGGAACTTCGGTACTTACAACCGATACGAGATAGTTAGGTGAGTATTCCATTGCATACTTTGCGCGCATCTCTTCCAAAATATCCTCATATGCTAGCCCCGCCTTTCTCAAATTAATGAGAAATAGGCGCAATTCGCTAAAGTTACATAAGGATACATAGCGATCGAAGTCCCAAAGTAGGGTACGCCCATACGTATTCAACTTATCATTTAAGGCTTCATGCAAAGTATGATACTAATTAAGTAGCGCGCGAACGTGCTTAGGATTTTCCCAATCAAAGGTATGTTCACACACAACCCACTTAATCTCTAAATTATCCCCCTCCCCTCTAGTCTCATAATCTTTCAAGTCATGAGAAATACGAGAAGTATAGGAATGATTAATCTTATCTTGCCACTATTCGCGCGATACCCAATAGAAGGAATCGCCAGACCAATCATAGAATTGCGGCTTTGGGTGGTCTAAATTTTGAAAATGTAATGTTGGTTTATACGAATCTTTCAAATAATACTAATGTTTCCTAATATCAATCAAATTGTGCTTAATTTGGTAAATACGGTATGGATCGGATATGATTGTATCTCCTTCTTGCGGCGGCACCTTACCTTGTGCAACATCCAACATATGCTGCCACCTATCAATAATTTCCCATTGTTCAATCATGCCTGGGACATCGGAGTCACCGGGGTCTATCATTTCTCCCGTTTTCTTATCATATTTTGGCTTATTTATGCAAGGTTTAGGAACGGTGTAGGAATCGCGCTTATAGGCAGAGCGCAATTGTTGTTCATCGAAACCTGGAGCCTCCATAATTTCATCCAGCGATTGTACCTTATCATCTTTCGTCTTATAACTCTTATATCTTTTATCTTTATCAATTGTTTCGTTTCGTTGAATGGAATTCTAACCGTTTTCATCCTTACCGTACAGAATGTAGCTGGCCATCTATTCAAGCTCGGTAGGAGTTGGATCGGTATCTAACCTATCCAAAATTTCTTCAATTGCGCGCAAACGGTCAGCATCACGTACAATTGAAAAATCTAGTGAGTATTTCTTTTTCATAAACCCACCTCCTATTGTTATTATATCATTTTTGGTTTTGGGTTGTCAAATATTTAAAATAAAAAAAGTTTGTGGGAGTTAGGTACACCCCCGGGCGGTTGTTCGCCGGAATGCCCGGAAATCCTGTTTCCCCTGCCCTGCCTGTTGACAAGTGCCCTGTATAGGTGTATTCTGTTGCCGTCGGAAGGGGAACGGAAGCCGCCCGGGAAGGGCTTCAACCGGAAGAAAGGGGGTCTGCCGGGCGTATTAAAGTCGCCCATCCCGCACCTTGACAAGAGGGTCACCATGCCCGACTATAGCGGTAAGCTCTACGGCCGGATAATAGGCAAAGGGAGGGGCGTGTTTGCCACGCCTACGATGAACGAGCCCCCACGCTCAGGGGCGAGCTGAAGAGACGGTGAGTACAAGCAGGGAGTTGTCCGTGCAAGACCCAGGGTATAATGAAAGGAGAGGATTATCATGACGAAAGCTGAAAAGATTCAGGCCATCCGGGAGTTCAACAATCGTATCCGTGAGGAGCAGGGCAAGGGCAGCACGGGCGCTAAGGGCAAGTGGTGCGACTTCTACGCTCGCAACTATCTCATGAAGAAGGGCGTCAGCTCCACCGCTGACGTCCGTTGCCGGGCAGCTGACAAGACCGACTTCCGGCTCTTCTACGAGGGCGTCTACCATGACGGCGAGTCCAAGACGGGCGCAGGTTCGTGGAAGATGAACCCGGCGAGCCTGCTCGCCATCTTCGAGGCGGAGCTGAAGAAGCCCGTGGCGGAGCAGCGCACCGAGCAGGAAATCCGGGAGTCCCTCAGCCGGGCGGACGTGCCGTGGACGGAGGACGAAATCTTCCCGGACATCGACCTGTTCGTGGTCGCAGCTGAGACCGAGTTCCTCACCGAGGAGAACTTCATGGACCAGATGTGGGTCTGCACCCGGGAGCAGTACATCGAGATGCACCGCTTCACCGGGAAGAAGGGGCTGAGCAGCTCGCTGACCTACGATGTGAAGAAGGGCATCATGAAGATTCAGCCCTACATCACCAAGGTCGAGGACAAGAAGACGGGCAAGGTTCGGTACGCCTACGCCCGGCTGAACAAGTTCTACGACTATCTGGTCGAAGCCGACCTGCCCACGCTCCGGGAGTTCCGGGAGCAGGTGAGGGGTTAAGCCCCTCACCTCCCCACCCGGGGAGGGACACCTAAACACCAAGCCAAACCGACACCTAAACATGAAGGAGGACAATCCAATGACGAATCTGCCCATCGAGATGCTCTACGAGCGCATCCACCTGCGTTTCCTGCGTGCGCCGGAGGCGCACTGGTACCACCTCGCCGACGAGGACGAGATTGACCTGACCAAGGCGACCAACATCCACGACGCCTTCCACCCGGACGACCCGACCCACACCCCGACCCACATCCTGTTCCAGTACAAGTGCTCCGACGGCTTCACCCGGTGGCTCTGCCTGCCGATTGACAACGAGCCGGAGCTGACCGCAGAAGACCTCGCCGAGTGGCAGGCAGCGAGTTCCGGTTGCGGATACTACACCTTCATCGGGAAGCCGTGGCTTGACTAAGCCACGGCGACCCCGGGACACCTAAACAAGGAGGGCGAGAACATGAACCGCACCTACAAGAAGAGCGCCAGTTACATCCACCCCACCGACCTGACCCGGCACACCAATTGCCGGAAGCTTCGGAAGCGCCTTGACCGGCGTGACCGGCGCCGGCTGAACCGCCTTGCCCTCACAGCGTGAGGGCAAGGGACACCTAAACAGAGAGGAGAAACGAACATGAAGATGACCTACGAACTGACAGTCAACGGCTACGACCACGAGTTGGTCGAGCACGCCATCCGCATCATGGACACCATCGTCCGCAGATGGTACAACGTGTACGGTGGCTACCGTGCCTACTCCGGGAAGGGCGCAGGTGGCGAGTACTACGTGTTCATGGAGTACACCGCCGACTGGAGCACCACGGGGTTCTGGCCGGACTGGAACGACATCAAGAAGGGCTTCTACCGGATTCTGAGCCGGGTGGACAAAGACGACCTGCTTGAAGTCCACACCAGACCGATGCCGTGGAAACACTGAAACCCAGTTAACCGGGGAGGGCGTAAGCCCTCCCCCAAACCGACACCTAAACATGAGAGGAGAAAAAAACAATGACAATGGAAAATTACATCGACTATGCGAAGTCCTTCGGGTATGACCTTCAGTTCACCGGCATCGGCATGGCGTATATCAAACTGAACGACCTGTATCTGACCGACTGCATGGACTTCGAGAAGGCGCAGTACGAACTGGCGCTTATCGGCATGGCAATCATGAACGACACCATCCGGGCAGAAGTCCCGGCGTGGGGAACACTGAACCACTGAGCGACACCTAAACAGAAAGGAGAAAAGACAATGAAGCGCATCATTATGACCATCGAACAGATTCAGACCATGGTAGCCAAGGCGGACGGCTATGATACCCGGGAAGAGTGGCTTGAGGACGCCGAGGCAATCGGCTACTGGAACCCCTACAGCATCATCTGCATCGTCGGAGAGTGCGTGGACTTCGGGTTCTGCCGGGACGGCGTGACCCGGTGGTACACCTTCGAGGACTACGAGGGGCGCCCTTGCATCTACTTCCGGCACTGAGCGGGCGGGCGCCCGCTCTTTTTTTTGCCGTGCTTTTGTTTAGGTGTACATATGAGTTAGTCATAACTAACTCGCTATATGTTTAGGTGTCGACGCCTAAACACGTTGCTTGACGGCCGCCGTGGGCCGGGTGTATAATGGGTATCATCAGAAGGGGGTATGTAGGTATGAAGGTGGGCATTATCGGAGGTCTGCTCTTCGGGGGTCTGCTGGCTGTGGCGCTGATGGGGTTGCTGCCTGGGGCAATCCTCCTGGGGCTGGGAGCTGTTGCCAGCTGCATCGCAGCTGCACAGGAACGACAAGCTGAACAGCAAGCTGAGAGCTGGCGCCGCAATTATCCTTCTTACAAGTACTAAGGGCATAGCGCCCTTATTTTATTTTTGTTTAGGTGTTCTTAACCTAAACACGGGCCTTGACATTGGTTCCCATAACCCCTATAATGGTATCGTAAATAAGGGAAGGAAAACCCATTAAACCAGAGGGAGAAAGTTCATGAAAGAAGCCAAGATTTGCATCATCGCCGTTATCGTCACCTGTTTGATTATTATTTCCACCGCTTTCGCTCTTCCTGCTTGCGCGGAAGCTGCTCCCGTAACCAGTGGGGATTATTACGGCAAGCTGGTAGTCGTGACAAGCTCCGTCCGGCTGGAAACATCAATTTGGATTGTAAGCTGCCAAGACAAAGATGGCAACATTTGGGAATTCCTAAATGAAGAGGGGTTAGAACCGGGCGACATTCTTACCCTTCTTATGTTCCGGTTAAATGAACGGGAAGAAGATGATGAATGTATGGATTATATGTATGAAGGACATACAGATAATATCAATCTGTTTTTCCAAGTAATGGGATGGCGGTAAACCGCCATTTCTTTTCCCAAAATTTAGGTGTTCGTAACCTAAATTTTTTGCTTGCAATTTCATTCTGAATCGGTTATACTTGTATCATCAAAGAGGGGAACGAAAGAGTCCCAAAATGAAGGAGGATTATCCCATGATTAGCGCAGAAAAGGCAAGACAGAATACCATCAATTACGAAATCAAGATTTATCAGCAAACCGAAACAAAAGTTCTTGAGATTGCCGAAACCATGAGCAAGAGCATTGAATATCATTCCCAAAACGGGTTTGATACATTGGACTTCATGCCGTATGAGAAAACCCGTTTCACGTCCGACCAGACCATGAACATCGCACAGGATATTTTCCGGAAACTCTTTGAATCCAATGGATTCGAGATACTTGAAAATGATATTGAAAAAAACATTTTCAAAATCCGGTGGTAATCCGACTCCCAAAACCGCGGCTTCCGGGCCGCGGTATTCCATTCCCAAAATTTAGGTGTCGGTAACCTAAATTTTTTACTTGCGCTTTCCCGTATCTACGTGTATAATTTGAGTATCAAATGAAGGAGGTTCCCACTATGTTAGACAATCGTCATTCTCGTGCCGCCCATTTCATCGCCGTCGAACTTGAAACTGAAGGCAGTGTAACCGTTGATGTTTCTACTCCTGCCCAGGATTCCCATATCTTCCGGGTGATGGCGTATCTCAATCATTACTTTGGCAGATATTGGATTGAATATCCCGGCGATGGTACAGCCATCATCCGGAAACAGGGTTAACACCCTGTTTTTTTATTTCATCCTTAAATTTAGGTGTCTACACCTAAATTTTTTCTATTGACGGATTCCTATATCTTTGATATACTTGTGATACTCCTTAAGGGGAGAATAAAGAAAAGAGGTTGAACATTATGACCATGCATGAACTCGCCGTGATGAATGCCGCCGCTATTGAGTCCGATGAACTCGCCGCCGCCCTGTTTGATAAGTATGACCGGGAACACGATTTGAGTCCGGCAGAATGGGCAATTCTTGACCGGATTGAAGATGAGATTTGTCCCATATCTGATGAGGACTTGTTCTTCATGATGGAGTTAGGCTTGATTGATGAGGACTAACACGGGTGCCGGCAACCCAGGCCGGCACCTAAATTTTATCCTCAAATTTAGGTGTCCACACCTAAATATAATGCTTGCAAAATTTCCTGTTTGGGTGTATACTTAACTCGTTCCTTGAGGGGAACAGAAAAATTGAAAAGGGGTAGCATTATGGACAGTATTTCTTATACCTATGAAGTCGAACGGGTGGATACTATCAATTTTCACGGGTGGATTATTCTGGAATGTTCCGAGGGCATGAAAGAAGAAATTTTTTCCAGCGCATCGCATGAAGATATTAAAAACTTTATGCGCGACCTTGGGGCATAATGCCCCAGCCTAAAATTTAGGTGTTATCACCTAAATTTTTTCTATTGACTTTGAGTTGCTTTTGACTATAATAGTATATGTAAGATGAAGGGAAGGAAAACCCTAAACCAGAAAGGATTATCATTATGAAAACTGTGGATGTTGTGAAGATGGACAAGGGCTACTACGTGACCAAGCGGTACTGCGGACAGAACAAGGGCGCTCAGTTCTTCCCCTTCGGCAAGACCAAGAAGGACAGGAAGGCCGCCGAGGCGGCCAAGGACGCCTTCGTGAAGGAGTGGGTGGGCGAGTAATCGCCCACCGGGTGGGATTCGTCCCGCCCTTCAGAAAATTTAGGTGTTCACACCTAAACGCACCACTTGACGGTGTGCTATTTCCATGCTATAATGGGGCATCAAATGAAGGAGGCAACGAACATGATTAACGTGAGGACGATTCGCAAACTGCAGGAGAACGATGGCCTGACTCTGAAGGCCGGCCGCATCATCACCTATAAGTCCGGCTGGCAGGTGGCCGACTACGGGCTGGAGCTGGCAACTGCTGAAGCTGCTATCAAAGCTGTCCGGGAGATGGGCGGCGACTGTGGCATCTGGTACAGCGGCGGCATCTACTACGTAGACCACAGCATCCGGGTAAACACGAAGCGGGAGGCGATGGAGATCGGACGCCGGTGCCATCAGATTTCCATTCTCCGGTGGAAAGGTTTCAAACTGGTTTACTGCTAAGAGATGCGCCCGAAACCGGGCGCATTTCATCCTCAAACTAAATTTAGGTGTTCACACCTAAATTTGATATTGACTTTCCCGTAACTTTTTGTTATAATCGGGGTAGCCCCGGTACCCCAAAACGAACAAACGAAAGAGAGGAACAGAACATGAAAACCTACGGCATCCAGAAAACTACAATCCGCTTCACCGTGAAACTCCCTGACAACACCGCACGCATCCAGCGGCTCCATGATTATGGTGCATGGTTCCATCTGGAGACCGAAGAACTGCATGATGTGGAAGCCGTGCTTGACTTCATGGAGCGCATGGTTGACCGCGGCGCGAAGCGCATCGATCAGAATGAGTTCGTAGATGATGATGATCTTCAGTTGAAACAGACTTTCACTTATGAACTGATTTGCTAAGGCCCGAAACCGGGCCTTATTTCATTTCCTAAATTTAGGTGTCAAGACCTAAACTTTTCGCTTGCAATCCGTCCCAAAATGAGTATAATTATAGATGAAGATAAGGGGAAGGAAACCCCACAAACCGAAGGAGAGAACATTATGGCAAACACTCTGAACACCTACATCAACATCAGCTTCATGTCCTACACCAATGAACCGCAGCTGAACTCCGGTTACATCTACACCAGCAACAAAGCTGCAAAGCTGAGCCTGCATCTGGATGTGCCGTATAAACAGGCAAAGCGCGAGATGGCTAAGCTGATGCTCCGCACTGGCAGGATGCCCGATGTTGTGGGCAAAGACGATGGCACCGACTCGGTGATGTACATGCTCACCGCCTTCCTCGACTAAGAGAAGGCGGTGGCCCTTCCTTTACGGAAGGGTATTAGTTTAGGTGTTCACACCTAAATTAATTACTTGACCATCATATAGGGTTGTGTTATAGTATACTTGCCGATAGGGCAGAAGGGAGATTAAAGCAATGGCACAGTTAGTAAAGTTCAATCGTGAATGGGAAATCAACACCAAAGAGGATTACGATGCGGCGATGGAAATCCTCGCACAGAATGACTTCTGCGCAGAAATGTCCGATGACTTCAGTGTATGGCAGAGGGAAAAAGAAGAAGTCCGCCGTCAGCGTGCAGTTGTTAATGCACAGGCCAAAGCCAAAGGAATTATTTGAGGAGGAAAAGAACATGGCACGCAATGCAACAGAAGGAACTTACAACGGAGAACCCACCTACTGCACTGTTAATTGTTGGAATGAAAACGATTGTCCTTATGCCAAAGATGGTATCTGTCATATTGATGACCCAGTGAAAGATTGCGACGACTTCGCAATGTTCTTCCCCAGTTGGAAGGAATGGGAAGAGGCGTAATGCCTCCCCATATAATTTAGGTGTTCACACTTAAACATAACCCTTGCATTATTCATAGGAGTATGTTATTATACTATTGCAGCGCGGGAGTCCCTCTTACCACTGCACATCGGCCTTGGGTCGGATTGGGGGCGCAATCGGTGGGTCCGAGTGGATCTAAGCCACTCAAGAAAGGATGCCGTAGAATGGGTCGCCAAGGTCGCCGCGCAAGCGGTTTATATGTTTAGGTGTTTACACCTAAATTATTTGCTTGAACTCTTTTCTTATCGGGTGTATAATTATTACAGAAATTGAGGGGAGGACGAAACCATGAAGTATTACGAAATCTGGCAGAACAAAGACGGACTCTGGCTTATCTACGAGGTGACTGAATACGGCAACTGCTACCGACTGTACAAGGTTCGCAAAACCAAACCCACGGCATGGGCGGCAAAACAGTGGTACCGGGTTATCTGGAGATAACCCGCCCCTTAATGTTTAGGTGTCGAGACCTAAACTTTTAGGCTTGCAATTTGTCTTGATTTGTGGTACTCTATATGTGTCCCAAGAAGGGAACAGAAAGGAAGGAACGAACATGAATACTTACATCTCCATCAGCATGACCAAGTTCAACGGTTGCTCTGTCTGCGATTGCGGTCACTTCTTCATCAGCGTAAAAGACTGTAAGCTGGTTAACAGTCACGCTCTGACCTATGCTGAAGCCAAGCGCCAGCTGGCTAAGCTGGCTCTGAAGATGGGCCGTCAGCCTGTCAAGGAGCCGAACCAGTTCGACTCTTCCATCGTAACTTACAAACTGTGCGGTTTCCTCGATTGAGGAAACCGAACCGCCCCGATTTTTCGAGGCGGTATATGTTTAGGTGTCGAGACCTAAATTTATTGCTTGACATATATACAGGGATTTGATAATATATAATTGTCCTAAGGGACAAGAAAAAGAAGAAAGAGGGATTTGAACATGGCACGGTATATGTACAGCAAGGCGGTAGCAGGGCACGAATACGCACAGGCGAGGGAGAACCACTTTGATGACGGCACGGTACAGCTGCAGAGCTACAGCACGGTGGTCATTGAGATTACACCGGAGGGCTGGCTCCATTGCACGGGGCTGTACAGCATGACCACCATCAAGCACATCGGGTGGTTCATGAGGGCGAGAGGGTTCAGCTACTACCTCGCCAAGCAGATGTACCTTGACGGGAAAGAGTTTAATATCAACACCGGAGAGTGCAGGGACCGGGCGTAATGCCCGGTCTTTTCCCTAAACTTGAATTTAGGTGTCAACACCTAAATATATAGAAAAAAGTTCTTGACTTTATCCCTTAACAGGTGTATCATAATAGTGAACCGATAAGGTATCAAGAAAGGAGAAAGTAACATGACTTGGATGGTTGAATGGTGGGAAGATGACCCTATGACAGAGGAAATCGTGCATAACTCTGATTCTTGGGACAAATGGGAAGATGTTGTCCGTATCTTCATTGAATGTATTGAAGATGACCTCTGCGTTAAAGCAAAGGTGACTTGCTTCTTGGGTGACAATCCCTATCCGACCGATGACCCGGTAGTTCTGGAGTACCGCCTTTGAGGCGGTCTCTATGTTTAGGTGTCAACACTTAAACTTATATCTTGACAGTATATGTATATATGATATAATTATATTGTCCTCAGAAGGGGAACAAAGAAAGGAGAAATTGTTCATGTACCTGTTCTTTATCGACCGCAACGGCTATAACCCTCTCGGATGTAGTGGACAACTCAACGTACCGAAGAGTATCAAGTCTCGCCGTGCCCTGCTGAATCTGGCCACAAGCTGGCTGGGCAATAGAGCTGGCTCGGTATTCCTCATGCGTGAGTGGACTCAGCCGATGTGCGAGCTGGGGCCGTGGCCCTTCTCTGAGTATGTGCAGAAGCACGGCGAAAGGTTGGTGTATGGTTAATGTTCCGGCATAATATATCAAGGGCGCCGCCCCTTTGGGGTACATAATAGAAAATTAATATAGCGCCTCTTACCGCCGATAGAAGCAGAAAATATCGGCGGCTATTTCATTTCAAGTTTAGGTGTTCAACACTTAAACTTTCCACTTGATTATTATCCTATAATATGATACTATAATAATGTCCTCAAGAGGGACAGAAAGAGAGGAAAAGAAAATGAGAATTGGAAGGACTATCATTGACATCGAGAGCATGAGCATCGAAGACCTGAGGACAATCGAGCGTGAGATTCACACCCTGCGCCGGCGCAAGGAAGAAGCTGAGAACTTCCGTCAGAAGATGTGCAACCTGCTCGAAGAAGCACAGGAAGCTGGCTTTGACTTCATCGACAAAGATTTCGGCAATGTTATCCGCCCGGTTGATGTGGAGCTGTACGACAACAAGTGAGCGCCTTCGGGCGCCCCACTTGTTTAGGTGTTCTACACTTAAATTTATTACTTGCAATTCAGTATAATTTATGATATTATAATCATGTGGAAAGGGAAACCACAACCAAGTGGCAACTTGGTTAGACCGGGATGGCAAACGGCAGTTCCCATCTCGGTAATCTTCCCAACGTTGCACCAGTGCGGCAGTTATGCTCTTACGCCGCTTAAAGACAGAAGTGAAATGATGCGCTGGGTATCTTACTTCAAGGTGTGAAAGCTGACACCTTAGCAGGTTTTGGCGGCCAGCTCGCTGTCGAATTAAAAGCCGGAAGAGCAATAAAAGCTGCCTGCGCAACCTTACTAAATAATAAGGAGAGAAGTAACATGACAATGACCATTGAAAAGAAGCTGAGAGATTTCCATTTCTGGTCTGGAGCCGCTACCAACGCCGCCAAGCTGACACCGGAAGAGTTGGACAAGCTCGAAGGGATGCTGGAAGAAGTCATCGGGGATGACGAACCGTGGAGCACCACCGAAGTCAATGACTGGATGTGGTTCGACTTCGAAGATGTGTGCGAAGAATGGTTGGGCATCAGTTACGAGGAAGTAATGGCGAGGGAATAATCCTCGCCCTTCCTTACAGATAAGTTTAGGTGTTCAACACTTAAACATATAGGTTGACTATAAATATAGATATGTTATAATAGTATTGTCCTTGAAGGGCAGAAAGGTGGTAGCAAGATGGTCAAGATTACAAAGGCACTCGCAAAGAAAATGTATAACAACGGTGAGGAAATCATGGTTATCCCTAATCGCATCCGTCCGAATAGTATGCTTGCAAGCTGGACACGCAAGCCGGAAAACGAGGATGGCGACTTTGACAAGCTGTGTAATGCGGTGTTCTACTACAACTGCTCCCCGGAAACTGGTATGAATCTTACCTACTATGCGAAAGAGGTGTAAGCTATGGATACGCTGTTTGTTCTGTTCCTCGCCGGAAGGTTGATTGGAGTCTATACCTCACATCGGAAAGCTGCTCAGACCATGATTCTGGATACCATCCGCAAAGGATGGAAGCTGGCTCAATATCAGTACGATTTCGGAGTTGAGTTCTTCTCCTATGAACACGATGGAGTCGAAGAACTGTATGAAATCCAGGAAGTTACGCCCGATGCCCGGGCGTAATTCCATTTCATCTCAGTTTAGGTGTTCAACACTTAAACTATTCGATTGACATTCCCACAACTATATGATAATATAATAGCGAAGGAGGGAATAACCATGAATGAGAAAATGACTTACCATGTATCAGTTCAGAGAGCAGACCGAGTAAAGCATATCATTGAGGACATTGGAATAGGACAGATTGTCAAGGAAAAATATGTACGTTTCAGTCTTAACGAAGCTGGGCGCTGGGTTTGCCTTACTGATACAGGCATCACCATCGTCAAGGATGAACCCAAAGAAAAAATTATAACTATGTATGTAACTACACAGAGAGAGCTGGTATCTGTGTTCGGTGGCCCGAAAAGAGTCCCCACTTACCTGCGTAAGAAAGTAGATTATAATCAGAGTAAATATACGGAAAGGGGCAAAACGATATGGAGAACTTAAAGAAGCTGTTCGGCAAGAAAAGCTACGCTAATGACCGCCGTAGGCTGAACCGTAAGCTGAAGAAGGCTGGAATCGCCTTCGAGTGGCACCATCTTTATGATGGCTATCAGTGGACATTCCCCATTTCTACGTATCCAGATGGTGATGCTATCATTCATTCTGGCTCATATGGTTGTCGCCGTGGCGATTTTGAAACCATGGGCATCGGCCCGGAAGATGATTGCATCGAACGTACTGCCCAAGAACTAATTTCATTATTGAAGGGAGAATAATATGGACTTAGGAATGATTGTTCTTGCAATCCTAAATCTGTGTGGTGTTGTCTCTGGTACCACGGTTTCCATCTATGGCATTGTGTTTGCGTGTGTTGTGGCACTCGCCGCAATAGCACGCAAAAGGGGATAATCCCCTTTATAAGTTTAGGTGTTCAACACTTAAATTTATTCTTTGACTTTTATTAAAATTATGATATAATATATATGAAAGGAAGGGATTGACGATGAGTAAGAAACGTAATCAGAAACCGAAAACATGGGTCGAGGTCTTTCAAGCCGAACGGAAATTCTTTCCGCAAGGGTACTGCGTTACCCGTGTCCGTGAAGATGCACGCCGTAAACCGCCGAAGCACAAAGGAAGGGAGCTGGATTACTAATGGAAAAATGGGTCATCATGCAAGAGCTGGAAGATTCCAATACCGCCATCCCCTATAAAATTGTAGCAGATGAAGACCGCGCATACGAGCTGTCAGACAAGCTGGCTAAAGAAAATCCCGGCTTTATCTTTTGGCCATGCTTATGTGAGGAGGAATAATAATGAAAGTATATTCTTTAACACAGGTCGGTAATATGGCAGAAATAGGTTGTTATGGAGTGTTCTCTACTCCGGCAAAAGCGACCGAGTTCGCCATTGAGTTCGCCAAAGGTAATGGTGAAAACTATTCCGAAGAAACCGTATGGGACGGATTCACCAAGAAAGTCTACTGTGGTGACTATGAATTTGAAATTTGGGAACACCGCCTTGACGAACAGGACTAAGACCCAATTTGGGTCTTATATGTTTAGGTGTTCAACACTTAAATATTTACATTGACATATCCCATAACTTGTAGTAATATATAATTGTTCCAAGAGGAACAAGAAAGGAAGGATGAAAAATGGGTATTCTGTTTGTAGCGAAGGAATTTGGTCGGTATCATTACTTCAAAACCGAAGCAGAGCGTACTGCTTTCATCGGCACTCTGGCAGAGTGGGAACAGAAGTTCGTCCAGACCTACGAAGTTCGTTTTGGAAAGGTGGAGTAAGCTGTGACCACTCGCACATATTATCTGCCGAAGAATCGCGTATCAGTTCACCTTATTAACTACATGGTCAGCAAAGTAGGATGTAGTATTGGTGAGCTGAAAGTCAATCAGTCAGCTGGAACCATCCGTGTTCCCGTAACCTGCAACGATGCCGATGTAAAAAAGATTGAACGTATTCTGTCAAGATACGGAATGATGGAGGAATAATTATGAGTAAGTACGATACAAAAGAAACTGTAAATATTAATATCGGCGGTCTGTTCACTACCCTGCTTGCGGTGGCGTTCATTGTCCTGAAACTGTGCCATGTAATTGAGTGGTCATGGGTATGGGTACTTGCTCCCCTGTGGATTCCACTTGCCATTACACTTGTAATCCTCATCATTGTACTAATCCTCAAGGTAATCGTTTCGTAAGAAACGATTCTCTATATATTTAGGTGTCAACACCTAAATTTATTGTTTGACTTTTGTGAAATTCCGAGTATAATAATAATTGTTCCAAGGGAAAAGAAAAAACTTCTCCCAAAGAACAAAAAATAACAGATTTAATACTTGACAATCAAGTAGAAATCTGATATAATATAAATGTCCAAAGGGACAAGAAAAAAATTGTGCTGGGTGGTCAGCCGTAACTAAACCACAGAGTAAAAGGAGTTTTTATGAATACTAACGAAATCCTCAACACTATCCTGTCCATCCCCGGTGCGAGCATGGCTCGTCAGAACAAGACCAATTTCGTGGTCATTCCTGCTGAAGAAGGCTTCGTGAAGGTTGCCGTATCTACCGCTCTGGCGAAGGATACCAAGGCTCACAAGGCTTTCAATGCCGAAGCGGCTATTGCCGAGTACAAGGCTTATGAAGCCGAAGTTGCTCTGCGTGAAGCGGAGAAGGCTAACAAGCCTGTCAAGGTCAAGGGTGTAAATCCCGAAGCCCAGGCTCGCCGTGACGAACTGGATGCGAAGATTGGCGCTCTTCCTTCCTTCACCGAGTATACCGCTACCGACATTCTGAACGCTCTGTCCGGTCAGGTTGCCGAGAACGTAACTGTAATGGCGGTCGGTTCCAGCGCCAAGCGCCTTGTGGAAAAGGGCATCCTCACCGTGGGCAACCGTGAAGGCGATAAGAAGTCCTACTACACCAAGGCTTAATCCGGTGTAACCCAAACACTCCCCTTCCGATGGAAGGGGAGTAATTTTATTTTCATGCGTTTAGGTGTTGACACCTAAATTTATATCTTGACTTATCCTATAATTCATGTTATCATATCTATGGTGAATGAAGGAAGGAGATTAAAGTATGAGAACGATTTGGTTTGACATGGATGGTACTCTGAACCGCTTTTATGATGTTCCGGATTGGCTTCCGAAACTGCGGTCTTTTGACCCCTCTCCCTATGCTGAAGCTGAAGTCATGCACAATATGAGTCTGTTGGCTCGGTATTTGAATAAGCTCCAGAAAATGGGATACCGCATCGGAATCATCAGCTGGCTTTCCCAAAACTCCACCGCCGAATATGACAGGGCGGTAACGGAAGTAAAGCTGGAATGGTTACATACCCACCTCGGCTCGGTTACATTCGATGCAATCCACATCACGGCATACGGAGTGCCGAAGGAACTGTGGATGACCGCAAGCGATGACATTCTGTTCGATGATAACGAAGGAATCAGAAACGAATGGGATGGCGAAGCGTATGAACCCTGTGAAATTCTCCGCATCCTCAAAGAACTCGCAGACAAGGGATAATTCCCTTGTCTGTACAACTTTAGGTGTTGACACCTAAATTTATTATTTGATTTTTATCGAAATTATGTTATAATATAATTGTCCTAAAGGAAAGGGTCAGTCCCGTCAAGCATCTATGGGGTAATCCCACGAGTACTTTGAAGGACTTGGGAGTTTGATGGAGAAACTTCTCCTCAATGAAGAAAAACGACGCTCTCTGACGTTTGCCCTATCCTTCCGGGCGAGTTTAAATAGGTAAACTCAAATATGCAGGACGGTAAGACGGGGAGTGCTTGCCCCAGCCGTAGCGGTAAAGAATGGGCTTTACCGCAACTTCATTTTAAATTTAAGTGTTGAACACCTAAATTTATCACTTGCAAACAATCCTAAAATATGATACTATATACTTGTTCCAAGAGGGAATGGAACATGAAATAAAAATGAGAGAGGAAAGAAAAAAATGAAACTGAACGAAAGAATGACCATTACCAAGCGTAGCACCGATGGTGCGTTCTACGGCGAAAAAGACAGCGTGCCGTATGTTATCGAGCGCACCCATACCGACTACTCCGTATATGACGGATTCTACAATGTGATGCGGTCAACCGCATACGCTGACCGTCCTGCGCTGATGCGTGAAATTATCAACACGAACCGTTATCCTGCCATCTTTGGGATGAGCGAACCCGAACCCGAACCCATTCGTGACCCGAAGGAAGTTCTGCTTGAAGGTATCAAGCATCTGATGGACTTCTTTACAGAGTTCTCTTTTACTCCTTCCTTCCGGTTCACCAACACTTTTGCGTTCATGGCTTGCCAGAGCAAACAGTTGGCGATTGATTATGTCAACAACTACTTCGCTCTGATGGATTCTTCCTATGTGAAGGAAGTAGCGCAGAAAGTCACAAGCGCAGAGTTCGGACAGATTGTGAAGGATATTGCACAGTATGGTGTGCCGTCCACTCACATCAACACTCGCTTCAAAGTGTACTTTGGGCCTGCCGGAACAGGTAAGACCACGATTGCACAGGAAGAAAGCGAGAATCGGTGTATCGTGTGCAACAGTTCCATGTTGCCTTCCGACCTTATGGAAGATTTCATCTTCAAAGATGGAAATCCCGATTTCAACCCCTCACTCCTGTGGGATTGTATGGAACAGGGCAAAACCATCGTCCTTGATGAAATCAATCTTCTTCCCTTTGATTCTCTGCGGTTCTTGCAGGGCATTGTGGATGGTAAGACAGAGTTCTACTACAAGAACCGTCCGGTACACATTCACGATGGATTCCAAATCATCGGGACGATGAACCTCTCTCTCGGTGGAATGACCTACGGATTGCCCGAACCGTTGGTTGACCGTTGCTCTGAAACCAAAGAATTTGCTCTGACCGCAGAGCAGTTGGCGAAAGCCATTGTCGGGTGGGATGCGGAGTAATCCGCACCCCTTTTCTTCAAAACCCATTTAGGTGTTGACACCTAAATTATAAGTTTGACAAAAATCCCTATGTTTGATATACTGTTATTGTTCCAAGAGGAACGGAAAGCGAGGAACTTAAATGGAACTGTCTTTTGCAAGGTGCGAATCAATCGCCAACACTTTGCCCATCGGCTTTTACACAGGTCGCAGAATCGGTGTAACTGTTGACCGTGAAGCACCCACTTCCTTCTATGACCCTATGGAAGATAAAATCGTGGTATCTTATCCCATTATTGCCCATCGCATGAAGTCTATGCCCGAAACCTCTAAATGCACAGAGGAAGAAGCAGTTCGGTCTATGCTCTACCACGAAGTTTCCCATGCCATTCTTACTCCTGCGAGTGAGATGAACAACAGTTTTCAGCTGAATACGTTTGAAGATGAACGTATTGAATCCGTTCTTCGCCACTACTATCACGGAGTAGATTTCCGTCAGCAGTTGTATGATGTGCATGGTGGTCATGCTCCCAAAGCAACCGATGCCGAAAAAGCATACTTCAATGCGGTGCGATTTGGTCTGGGAACAGGTAAGGTTCAGAAGGAAGTCAACCGTATTCTGAACAAGTACGCTAAACTAAATCGGGCTTCTCGCCGTTGGTGGGAAAATCCTTGTGCCGGAGATTACGAAGAAGAAGTAGATGAACTGTATCGTCTTGTTCGTAAAGAGTTCAAAGCGCATCCCGAAGAATTTCAACCGCAGGATGGCGAAGGCGAAGGCAACGGCAATCCGCAGAATATGGATAAAGTTGGTGAAGGTAAGGGCAAACCCAATCCCAACGGAAACAATCCGCAGAATAGCGCAGGAAACGGCGAGGAAAAAGCCAACGAAGAATCCGATGAAAATGGCGAACAGGGTAACGGCGAAGAACAGGAATCCGAACCCTATAAAGGCGAACCGCATGAATGTGAACTTACTGCCGAACAGATTAAAAAGATGGTCGGTGCAAGTTTGGGTGGGCATCCCAATCTGAATGATGCACAGGTTCAGAAACTGAATGATTTCCAAAAAACGGTGGAAATGATTATCGGTAACTTCAACAAGAAGAACCGTGGTGGTAGTGGTATCAATGCCTATTCCGGTGTATTCAATCCGAGAGCAGTTATCCGGAAAGACTATCGGTTCTTTGAACGTAGCATGACCACGCAGGGCAACAACAAATTCGGTACTTGCCATCTGAATCTTATCATCGACAGTTCCGGTTCGTTCTGTGATAATGTTCCTCTGACCAATGGAATCCTTGCCGTTCTGTCCGAAATCGAACGCAAGAACAGAAACTTCACTATGGATGTTGCCTTTATCAATCACGATTTCCATCTGTGTGAATCCGTCCGTGAACGGAAAATGGTAGCAAATGGCGGTAATGCTATCCCCGAAAACATGAAGGAAATTCTGATGAAGTTGCAGAAACCGAATACTTGCAACTACAATATTATCCTGTTCGATGGTGATGCTATCTGTCAAGGACTTCGGGGAAAAGACCCTTGCAAAGTATTCAGCGTATTCGATATGAAACAGACCACGCTGATTACTGACCCCGATAATGAAGGATATATGAATCCACCGTTTACATCCACAAAAGTGGTGGTCACGCAGAACTACACCAATGAATTGATTGACCACATCATTCATGCTTTGACGATTGCGTTCGGATAAGAGTTAGGGGAGTTAGACTCCCCTAACTTTATTTTATATTCATATTTAGGTGTCGACACCTAAATTATTAGTTGACAATCCCAAAAGTATGTGATACAATTATAGTGCAATAGGGGAAGGAACAACCCCACAAACCAAAGGAGTTTTGAATGAGTTACGCAATCGTCCTCGATACCGAAACCACAAGCCTTGACAAGCCGTTCTGCTATGATATTTCATGGGTTATCATGGACAAGGCAACAGGAACAATAGTTGATTTCAAATCCTGTGTTGTTGAGCAAGTGTGGCACAATCTGCCCCTGTTTGAATCCGCATACTATAAGGAAAAGCGTCCAAAGTATATTGACATGATGCGTAGGCATGATGCCATCATGGACAAATGGGGTTACATCATGCGTAAGTTGAAAGCTGATATTATCAAGTACGATGTAACCGAAGTGTATGCCTACAACTCCGACTTTGACGATAAAGTGATTGCTTTCAACTGCGATTGGTTCAAATGTAACAATCCTCTTGAAACCCTCGCAGTATATGACATTTGGGGATATGCAAGCGAATATATCACCAAAAACGCCGACTATAAAAAGTTCTGTGAAGATAATTCACGCTTCACCGATACAGGCAATTACAAGGGTTCTGCTGAAGTGGTTTATCAGTTCATCACCAATGATGCCGATTTTATCGAAGAACACATGGGTCTGTTTGATTCCGAGATTGAATCCGCTATCCTTTGGGAATGTATCAACCGGGGAGCAACATGGTCAACTCCCTACAAGCCGAACAAAATCCTTCCTCGTCCTGTGCTTCATCCCTTCACAATCAAAATGGATGGTGTGGAAGTGTTCAGCGGTGAATATGCCAAGAAGTTTGTACGGAACGATACATACAACTTCAAAAGCACTATCTAACAGGGTGGGACAGAAATGTCCCACCCTCACCCTATGCCCATTTAGGTGTCGACACCTAAATTCTAATACTTGACTTTCGCCAAATTTCTGTTATAATTATAACTGTCAGAGGGAGAGAGAACAGGGATTTCCCAAAGGGCAAACTTCCAAAAAAAGTTTGAAAAAAACCCTTGACAAATCCTCAAAACTCTGATATAATGAATACGAAAAGAGGAAGGAAAACCTCACAAACCAGAAAGGCAAACGCTATGAAGAAAGCGTCTTTGGAGTCCCTCGTCCGTTTCCTCGAAGGTGAGGAAGTAACCAATCTGCCGGAAATCAAGGCAGAAATCGAAGCCGAACTTGCCAAGGGCAAGGCGAAGGCTGATGCCAATCGTGCGGTGTATGCCGAACTGCATGATAAGGTAATGGCGGTTCTCGGCATGGCTTCCGCCCCTGTGACCGCACAGGAAATTGCGGACGAAACCGGAGAGTCCCGGAACAAGATCTCCTACGGTCTGAAGAACTACTGGGCTTCCGAAGTCGTGGTTGATACCACGGGCAAGGTGAATACCTATCGCCTTGCGTAATCCCTCCCAAAACTACACCGCCCACGGTTGGGCGGTGTAGAATTTTTTGAGTACGTTTAGGTGTCGACACCTAAATTTGTATACAAAATACATTGTTGACAAAAATCAAAATTTGATGTATAATAATTATGGAAATCAGGAGAAGGACACTCCTTAAAACCGGAAGGAGAGTTAGTATGGCAAGTAAGGCAAGTTTGGAAAATGCTCTGCGTACCGAAATTGTGCAAGTGATTGCGGATGCTCTTGAAGCACATTTTGATGCTAACATCATCGTGGTTGGTAGCGGTGAAATCTCAATTCCTGTTACCGATGCCGAAGGTAACGAGAAATATCCCAAAATCAAAGTTTCCATTCCTCGTGGTACTCGCAACGGCGAAGGCGGTTATATTCCCTACGATGGTTACGAAGCCGCCGAAGCCTATAAAGAGGAAAAGGAATCCAAAGCACAGGAACGTGCCGTAAAGAAGGCTATGAAAGAAGCCGAAAAAGGCAAAAAGAAATCCGAGGATGGGGAATAATCCCCAATCCTCTATGTTTAAGTGTTGACACCTAAATTATTCCCTTGCATTTTTCATATTAAGTGATATAATAGTAACTGTCAGAAGGAAAGAAAAACTTCCAAAAGAAAAATTCCTCTTGACAAATCGGTTCTCCTATGGTATACTTAATATGAAAAGTGAAGGACACACTATAAAACCGGAAAGGATTTGGTACTATGAAAACGAAGATTGAACTGACCGCCGATGAAATGATGAACGTTGTGGATGCGCTCTGTGACGAAGCAATCGACCGTGGCTATGATGTTGTCGATGATGACGAAGTGTTCAACGATTTGATTGCTATCGTGGATGCCGCCCTGTCCGCTATGGGCATCGAATATGATGTTGCCGATGAGGACTTCGATGATGAAGAGGATGAAGAGGACGAGGAAGAAGAAATGGAATCCATTATCTACGACTGCGATGGTCAGCGTGGTATTTCCGCTTCTGATGCTCGTCTGCTGATGCAGTGCGTAGCAGAAAACATTACTCGCAAGTTCGGTTTCCTGCCCGAAGAACTTGTAACCATACTTATTCAGAACGAAACCATGCGGATTGCTTCTGAATGGAACATCGAAGTAGTCGATGTTTCGGAGGATGAGGACGAGTAATCGTCCTCCCCTTTCATACATATTTAGGTGTAAACACCTAAATTTATCTATTGACTTTTATTCTGAAAATGCTATAATGATATTGAGCCAAGAGAGAAAGGATGATGAGGAATGGCGAAGGTAAGTAAAGCAATCGTGGATAAGGATTTGCGTGACCGAGTATTTCAGATACTTGCTGAGGGCGATTCTGATTTATTTCAGAAAGTTAATGACCGTCAGCAAGGTATCATACTCACCGACCTCAATGGCGATGAAAGATACATCCGGTTGGGTGCTATCGTTGCCGAACTGCGTGAGGATATGACCGCAAGGGAACTCATGCAGAGTGAAATTGATGCCTATACTGCTAAACAGGATGCCAAAGCAGAAAAGGAAAAAAAGAAAGCCGAAAAAATCGCAAAGGATAAGGCTCGCCGTGAAGCCGAATCCAAAACCGAGGACGAATAATCGTCCTCTCTTTTTATTTAGGTGTTGACACTTAAATTGCTTTCTTGACAATATACTTATTATTTTATATAATGTATATGAAAGTGAGGAGTAATTATGAATGAGGAACAGAGAGCCGAAGCATTAAAACACATCGGTGCGCTTATCCCAAAAGTGGTATTCGATAGATTTATCATGATACTTACGCAAATTGAAGAGCGTAATAACAATGCGTTGGTTCAGGCATTAGACAATATCTGTAAAGATGCAACTAATGGTTTTACCTATAGCATGAACACAGGAGAAAATGCAGATAAAATTACTCCTATCCGTGAAGCACTTGACCTTCTTGAAGGTTGGATTATTACATCACAGATTACCTCTACTGAACATCGTGTAAGATGGGGAGTTGATTCCATCATCGGAAAGGAAGTAGAATGAAAGACTTTTTTAGTATCAATGAACCCTTCCGCTTTGAGTGGAATGACCTTCGTGCTTTTATTCAATTATTGAATGTCATACTAATTATGATGTTCGGTCTACAAGTATCATGGTTCGGACTTGCGATTGCCTTATTTGGCTTAGTAAAAGATATGAGCCAGCATAGGCATATCAATGACATGGTACTTCATCTTTCGGGCATCGCCCTTAACATATATTTCCTAACTCTCCTCTATGGTGGCTAATCGCCACCGTTTATTGTTTAAGTGTCGACACCTAAATTAATACATTGACTTTTGCTTAAATCTGAGTATAATAATAATTGTCAGAGGGAGAGGAAAAGAACATT
>Ga0310690_10003839_pt1 | contig 22028 bp, 18 predicted proteins | sample AusTroGonzalo_MG_2_FD_207661 | JGI IMG/M metagenome (GOLD analysis project Ga0310690, IMG submission 207661) | Bovine rumen microbial communities from tropical cattle in Woodstock, Queensland, Australia - Gonzalo_04 (v2) (version 2) | ecosystem: Host-associated > Mammals > Digestive system >... | reverse complement strand
GTGCCGCTTCTGACGACACTTATTTCTATGTCATCACGGACTCTGACGACCCGGCTGTAGCAAACGCCAACGGCTACGATATCAAGGCCCTTTACGGTTTCCGCACGAAGGATATGAAGAACTGGACCGACTTCGGTATCATTTACGATGCCCGCAAAGTCGATGGTATTGGCGATATCTGGGCTTCCGGTATTGCCGTGAACCCTAACGACGGCAGGCTCTATATCGTGTTCCCGGATGGCGGTGGTGGCGGTATCGGCCTCATCGGCGCCGACAGCATTGCTGGCCCGTGGACGAACCCGGTTTCGGGCAACAAGAAGCTCATCAACAACTGGGGTGGCGGTATTTCGGACTGCGACGGCATCGGTTGGTGCTTTGACCCGGCTATTTTCTTCGATGACGACGGCACGGGCTACTTCACATTTGGCGGTGGCGAAAGCAACAGCCGCCCGGCAGCAAACAACAACAACGACATCTTTAACATTTACAAGCTGAACAAGGATATGAAGGGCTTCGATGTGAGCTCCAAGACGCACCTGAAAATCGGTGGTCCCAAAGCGATGGAAGCTTCTTACATCCACAAGTACAAGGGCAATTACTACCTCTCTTACAGTACGGCCGATTTGCGTATTGCTTACGGCATGTCGAAGAATCCTATGGGACCTTACGAATATAAGGGCATCTTCATGGGTAACCCGAATATTGGCGGCCAGAACATCAACGCGAACAATAACAACCACCACGGCATTGCCGAATTCAAGGGCCGCTGGTACGTCGCTTATCATGACCGTCGCATTGCAAACGGTTACGATGGCCTCGAAAAGATTCCTGCCGAAGACGGCCGCGCCAATCCGAACCCGGCTTATCACCGCAGCGTGAGCGTCGATGAATTTACTTACAATTCCGATGGCACGATGAAGGAACTGACGTTCACGAAGGAAGGACCGGAACAGATTGAAAATTTCGATCCGTATGACTGGTATCCGGCTCTCACGAGTTCCAAGCAGAAGGGCATCCGCAGCCGTTCCAATTGGAGCCCGGGCAAGGTGGCTGAACATCTGTTGCTCCCGCTTTCGACCAAGGAATCCTGGATCCGCGTTTCGGGCGTTGACTTTGGCACGGCGGCAACGGGCTTTGTGGTGCAGGCCGCAAGCACTGCTGACGGCAACAAGATTGAAATCCACACGGGTTCTGCAACGGGCACGCTTGCGGGTACTTGCACTCTCAAGAATACCGGCAACAAATCCACCTTTGCTGAAACCAAGTGCGATGTCGAAGGCCTCAAGGGCATCGTAGATGAAATCTTCCTCGTGTTCAAGGGTTCTCAGGATTCGACTATGGCCATCAAGGCTTGGGGCTTTGAAGGTAGTGGCTCGACGGAGCCGACTCCGCAGGTTCCATACGATAGCGTAGCCATCAAGCTCCCGGCAAAGATTGAAGCCGAAAAGTACGATTATCCGGGTACGGGCCGCGGTGGCGATGTTGCCTCGTATAGCGATTCCGAAAAGGCTAACCAAGGCGATGCCGAATTCCGCATGGACGGAGGCGTTGACATTGTGCTTGGCGGCACGGGCATGGCGATTGGCTACACGGCCTCTGGCGAATGGCTTGAATACACTGTTGACGTTCCGGAAGACGGCGATTACGCCATCAGGGCGTCGGCTTCTACCGGCATGGAAAACGGCGCTAGCTTCTGCTTCTTGGCCGACGGCAAGGCTATTGGCGATACTGTCAAGGTCGAGCAGACTGGTGATGACTGGAGCGTTTATAAGGAATTTGACGGCGGCAAGGCCAGGCTTACCAAGGGTACTCACGTGATCCGCCTCGTGATTACTGGTGACAACGTAAATGTCGATTGGTTCTCTCTTGGCGATGTCAAGACCGATGCCATCAAGGTGGGCGTAAAGTATGCCGCTTCGAGTTCTAGAGTCTATCGCGTGTATAACGTCGGCGGAAAGCTCTTGGGCACTGTCGATATGACGGGCAAGAAGGCAAACGCCGCTTTGCTTGACGCAGGCTTCACGAAGGGCGTTTACATGCTCAAGAGTGTTGATGGCCGCAAGACCTTCATGACCTCTGTCGCAAGATAATTCCGATACCAAATAACGAGAAGCACCCCGAAGGCAAAACCTCCGGGGTGTTTTTTTTGAAAAAAATTTGACGCAAACGCCCAAGCTGTATGTACCAACCACTGACATTCCATTACCAAAATGTCAATGATAAAAATTCGCCAAAGTTTAGCATTTGCGGAAATGTGATTTAAATTACACTATGGAGATTCTTGCAATCTTGCAAGGACAACAGTAAGGGATGTGTATGAGTTTAAAGCAAACGGCTTTGGCGACCGTTTTTGGTTTTGGTTGTGTGGCCCCCGTTTTGGCCGATAACCCGCTTTCTAGTTACCATTATCTTGCAGACCCCGCTGCTTTTGCAACGGAAGATGAGTTCTTTATCCTTACGGATACGGACGATGAAAGCCCGAATACGGGTGAGAATGACTATACGATTCGCTCTCTTTACATTCTCAGTTCCAAAGATATGAAGAACTGGACGGACCATGGCATGGTGCTGAGTCATGACCGCGAAGTCTCTTACATCAAAAACATTTGGGCGCCCGGCATTGCTGTCGTTGATGGCGTGTTCTACTTAATTTATCCGAACGGCGCAAGCGGCGTTGGTATCGTGTCTGCAAAGGACGTTGCTGGTCCGTATCATGATCCGGTGGGCAAGCTCCTTGTCGGTGGCGGTGGTGTTACCGGTTGCGATGGCATTTCGTGGTGCTTTGACCCGGCAATTTTCATTGACGAAGACGGCAAGTCGTACATGACGTTTGGCGGTGGCAGTGGCGGCAACCGTGGCTACGGCAACAACTTTGATTTGTTCGAGTTCAGCAAGCTCTCTTACGACAAGGTTGAACTCAATGTGGGTTCCAAGACGGCTCTCCAGGGCGCAAATCGCTCTTTCGAGGCTTCTTACTTGCACAAGCGCAATGGCATTTATTACTTGAGCTACAACGACCAGAGCCAGAATATTAGCTATGCGACTTCCAAGAACATCAAGGGACCTTATAGCTATGTGGGTACTGTAATTGAAAACCCCTCGAAGATTAACGGCAAGGGTGGCAACAACCACCATGGTTTTGCAAAGTTCAAGGACAAGTGGTATGCAGTTTATCATGACCGTCGCTTGGTGATGGCGTCTGAAAAGCCGAAGCTTACCAACGGCCAGACTCCGACAACAACGGGTAACCACAGAAGTGTATCGATTGATGAACTTACTTGGAATGGCGACAAGATGAACGTCGTGAAGTTCACGGAAGCAGGCCCGGCACAGATTGACGATTTCGACCCGTACCAGACTTACAAGGCTTTGACGAGTTCTAAACAACGTAACGTCCGTAGCCGTACCGATTACACCAAGGGGCAGCCTGTTGTTCATGTGCTTACTCCGCTTGCTTCCAAGGAATCTTGGATTCGCGTGAGTGGCGTGAACTTTGGCAAGGGTGCCGAGAAGTTCGTGGTTCGTGCAGCTAGCGTCGAAGCGGGCAACAAGATTGAAATCCATAGCGGTTCCGTGACGGGCAAGCTTGCAGGTACTTGCGAACTCCCCAAAACGAGCGGCTGGAAGTCGTACGAAGAAACGGAATGCGAGGTTAGCGACTTGACAGGCGTTGTCGATCAGCTGTTCCTCGTGTTCAAGGGCAGCAAGGATTCCACGATGGGCATTGTCGAATGGGGCTTCCTCGGCAGTGGCATGGCGACGGTGACGCAGGTTCCGTATGACAGCGTCGCGGTCAAGCTCCCTGCAAAAATCGAAGCGGAAAAGTTTGACCTCGGCGGTCGCAGGGCTTACAGCGATGACGATGCCGCGAACCAAGGCGATGCGGAGTTCCGCACGGAAGATGGCGTTGACATTGTGCTTGGCGGTACGGGTATGGCGATCGGCTACACGAACGCTGGCGAATGGATGGAATACACCGTCGAAGTGCCGGAAGATGGCGATTATCCGATTGTCGCTTACGCCTCGTCGGGTGCCGAAAATTCTGGTTTCTGCTTCTCTGTTGACGGCAAGGTCGTGGGCGATACTGTCAAGGTGACAAAGACGGGCGATGACTGGAGCGTCTATAAAGAATTTGAAGCCGGCACGGCAAAGCTCACCAAGGGCACGCACGAAATCCGCTTGACGATTACCGGCAACAACGTGAATGTCGATTGGTTCTCGGTCGGGAAAGTCGAAAAGCAACCGGACGGCCCGGGTACAGATGGCATTGTTCCGCGTATGAAGTTCGATGTCAATTCGGTGACTTCTTACCGCGTGTTCAATCTCGCTGGAGTGCAAGTCGGAACGGTTAACTTGCGAGGCAAGACAGCAGCGACGGCACTTGCCGAAGCTGGATTCACGCAGGGCGCCTACATTCTCAAGAGTTTTGACGGTCGCAAAAAGTTTATGGTCTCATCCGCAAGGTAAAGGCAGGGTAAAGGCCAAAAGGATCCTCCTAAACCACACACCCTAATGACGCTGAAAGGCGTTGTTACGCCTCGGGACGAACGTCCCGAGGTGTTTTTTTATGTCGTTGATGTTAAGGTAATTTTTTTATGGAAAATCAAATTATATTTTTTGAAATGAGGTTGAGCGGATGAAAATATCAATTTTGATGATGGCCTTTTTTCTTTTTTACGCATGTTCTTCATCGGACGATGAGAAAAAAATTGTCCAATCGGAAAATCATGCTTCTGTGGAATAGCTTCAGGTAGATTCGTGCTTTGCGTCTCTTGACTATAGTAATCCTACGATGGGAATAGAATCTTTTTTGGTAAAGCAAAATGATAATGGATTCTATTCTGTTCGAGTTTTGGGAAATACGCAATGTCCTCCTGCCGAAAAACCTGATCGCCTTGAATATTCGTACAGGGGCGATACTTTAATGCTTGATATTTATAAAAAGGATCGCGAGTTCGATGTGACGTGCTCGTGTATGTATTGGGCTGATGTCTTGATAAAAGGTGAAATATCGTTCGAGAAAATTCAAATTAACGGAAATGTTTTCCCTGTCACGAGGCAATAAAAAACATTGACCGCTTCTCTCGCCTTACGCATTTGTCATCTTTCGTCTTTCGTCTATAGCCGAGTGGTTCGGCAAGCTTACCAACCTAAGCGGCGTTCTTTCGTCTAATCTGGTTACCTCAGTAAACGAGAAAGTCTTTTTATCCGTTGATATTGCTCCAAAACACTTCTATTTTATAGAGTATGGAAACAGGAGAAAATCATATAGTTGAACCTGATGTTCTGCAATACACGAACTACCGTGTGTATTTGCGGGACTACTATGAGTTCAAGAAGAAGACGGTCCCGGCGTTCAGCCTCCGATTCTTCGCGGAGAAGGCAGGGCTTTCGAGCCATGCCCATCTGAAACTCACTATTGACGGCAAGCGTAACATTACAAAGAACACGGTGGTAAAGCTCATTCACGGTCTCGGACTTGAAAGCCATCGTGCAGCATATTTTGAAAGTCTCGTTTTCTTCAATCAAGCTCAAACCGATGCGGACAAGCAGGTCTATTACGCCCAGCTTTTGAAGGCAAGCCCGCGTTCTAAATTGCACAAGATGGATGCGGCCCAGTTCCGCATTTTCCGCGAATGGCACCACTCCGCGATTCTCGAAATGGTGGCTCTCAAGGATTTCCGACCGATTCCCGACTGGATTTCGAAGCGCCTCGGCGGCTTGGTGACGCCCGCGCAAGTGACCGAATCGCTCAAGTTGTTGCTTGAACTTGGACTCTTGGTCAAGACGGCGAACGGCTACCGCCAACGCGACCCTTTGATTACGACCGACGACGAAGTTCAAGATTTGATGGTGAAAATGTACCATCTCCAGATGTTGAAGCTCTCGGCGAACATGCTTTCGACGCTTTCGGCCCCGCAAAGGGACGTTTCTGCATTGACTTTCAGCATTAGACGTGAAGATTTCCCCAATTTGAAAAAACATTTGCAACTCATGCGCAAAGAACTACTAGATTTCTCTGCAAAAGCGGGTGAAGCGGAAGAAGTTGTACAAATCAATATCCAGCTGTACCCTCTAACACGGGGAGTATGATGCGTTTTTTACATTCAATAATCGGTTGCATGCTTGTAGCATTGTGGTTTGCCGGGTGTTCTGACTCCGACAATATGGCCGGTATTGAAATTGGAAATCCGGAAGTCCATAACATCGGGCTTACGGCTGATTTCTCGATTGACTATTCGGATGCAAAGCCGGTGTCGCTTGCCAAGTCTGCGGCAGACGACGAAAAAATTGTCATCGACACGTTCCGCCTCACACTGACCGAGGTCCGTTCTTTTTGCAGTTTCTATGCAGGCATGTCCGTCGATTTGGAATCGGGACTTATTCTTTGGCCTTACGAAGAAAACCCGGCGGCGGTGCTCCCCATTTCGTTCACGGATGGTGAATTTGTCAAAGATGCTTTCGAGAACATCAATTTGCAGACCGAAGGCCGCTTGAAAGAAATTGGCGTTTCATTTGAATTGGACAAAAAGAACTCTTACAGAGCCATTTATGGACGCATCAGCAAGAATGGCAAGAAAATTCCGTTTGTGTATGAACTTTCCAATATTCAATTATTCACATTACGTTATCACTATTCGCAAATAGACGTTCAAGATTCTGTAGTGAATTTGTCTGTCGCATTCCGCGTTCACCGCTTTGTGGATGGTCTAAATCTGGATTCGGCAAAGGTCGGCGACGATGGCATTATCCATTTCAGCAAGAGCGAAAACGAAAAACTTTGGAACGCATTGAACGAAAGGTTCCTGCCGAGTTTCCAGGCCCTTCGGTACGAATACTCGGATGCCAGCGGAGCGACGATTAGCGATTACGTCGATGACATTTGGGATAATATCAGCGGAAAGAAAAACAAGAATCTCGTCTCTAACGGGGACTTCAAGGACGGCAGCGACGATTGGATTTTGCACAGGCAGTTGAACGGTGCCGCCGACATGTCGATTATCAAGGAAAACAAGTCCAATGTGATGAAAGTTCACGTGACCAAGGGCGGCGAATATTCATATAGCGTGCAGCTGCTCCATGAAAATATTTCCGTAGTCGCGGGCGCTAAATACAAGATTATATTCACCATCTGGTCGGATGTCGAAGGGCAAATTACCGCCCGTTTAGGGACTTATATCCGCTATGAAACGAACGGTTTCCAGGAACACGTCAAAGTCTATACTACAGGGCATTCGGTGGAATACGAATTTTCGCCCGAAGTGACGGATCCGTTTGCCCGTCTGGACTTGAATTTGGGCAAGGGCGAAAGAACGTTCTGGATCAAGGACGTTCAGATCCTGAGAATCAAGTAAAAAAAGTTTGACATTCAGTTTGATTCAAGGGGAATGTTTCTTGATAAAAACGTAAAAAATACCACAAAAAAAGAAAAAACCTCGATTTTCATCGAGGCTTTTTCGTGGTTCCGATTGGAATTGAACCAACGACACGCGGATTTTCAGTCCACTGCTCTACCAACTGAGCTACAGAACCATTTTTGATGACCCAAATATAGATTAAATATCACATCTTGTCAAGGGTAAATAGAATATTACTGTTATTTTTTTGAAAAAAAACTAAATTTATTTTCGTTGGATGGAATTATTTGGTGTCCCATGGAATTTTTCTATGGGAAAGTGTGTTCTTTATTTTTTAGGTGGTCGTCGTGATTCGCACAAAAAAATGGTTTAGAGCGTCCGTTTCCCTGTTGGCGGCTTTCGGCTCGGCTTTCGTAGTCGCCTGCGCTGATGATAATGATAACGCATTATTGCCCATGTCCAATGCGGCAGATGCATGCGCTACACTGAACAATTGCGGTTCTTCAGGGAATGTTCCGCAAGGCAACTCTTCGAATAGCAAGGGCGGTAGTAGTGCTGCCAATATTCCTATGAGTGAAGGTTATGATACTACTATAGTGATCATTGGCACTGACACATTGGAGATTATTGATACGAATTATGTCCCGGTCAACAGCGACACGATTCAATGGGTCGGACAGTCGTCTTTACGTATCACGGAAATCGCTCCATTGAACTTGGATTTCTTGGACGAAGAAGGCAACGATCCGTCCTGGGTGGAAATTTACAACTCCAGTGACAAACCCATTGACTTGAAGGGTTACACGCTTGTCGAAAGCCTGAAGAATCCGCGCAAGTTCGTCTTTGCTAGCGACACCATCAAGCCCAAATCCTTTAAGGTCATCTTCTGCGACAAGAAGAATATCTCTGCTGTGAAGAGCGAAGACAAGGATGGTCGTCACACGCGCCCGCATACGGACTGGAAGTTGGACAAGGACGGCGGTACGATCTACTTGATCGACAAGTTTAACGGAATCCGCGACTCGGTGGAATATCCAGAACTGACCGGCGGTGTTAGTTGGGGCATCGTGGATGGCGGTTATTGGTCCTATTTCGACAAGCCGACTCCGGAAAAGCCGAATACGGAATCCAAGGCTTACGACGAGATTGCTCCGCTTGCTGACATGAGCGGCATCAAGTCCGGTTTCTATAACGAAGCATTTACTTTGAATCCACCGGCCCTTGAAGAAGGCGTGAAGCTCCGTTGCACGACGAACGGATCCGAGCCGACTGAAAATTCCCAGGAATTCAATTCCCCGATGAGAATCGACCACAACATGGCATTCCGTTGCGCCACGTTCAAGAAGGGCGCTCTTTCGAACAAGGTTATCACTCGCACGTTCTTTGTCGATGAAGACCCGGTGAAAATGCCGATTGTGGCCATCAGTGTGGATTCTAGCTTCTTTCGTCAACATTACATCAAGACGAGTTGCTCTTCGCCGAAGAATTGCCCGGATAGTGCAGGCCTTTATGCCGATGTCGAAGTTCCGGTCCATGTGGAATACTTCGAAAAGGGTTCTAGCGTGAAGGGTTCTACTTGGGAAAAGGACGCCGGTATTTCTTTGATGGGTGGTTACAGCCGCTTGAACGACAAGAAGTCTGTTTCTATCCGTCTCCGCGAAGAATATGAAGATGGCAGCATTAATTATCCTTTGTTTGAAACTCGCAAGGGCGTGAACGACAAGTACAAGTCCTTCAACTTGCGCAATAACGGTAACCGTTTTGTGAGCGATTATATTGAAGATGCCATGGGTGGCGCACTCCTCGAAGGTTCTAGCGTGGATTACCAGAGAAGCCGTCAGGTGGTGGTGTTCTACAACGGCAAGTACCAAGGCATTCACGATATGCGCGAACGTTTCAACAAGCATTACGTAGAAACGAATTACAAGATTGACGCGAACACGGTGAACTTCATCAAGCATTTGGAAGACAAGATCGAAGCAAGCAACGGCACGATTGATGCTTACATGAACATGCTTCACTTTGTGGCAACCAATGATTTCTCGGGCGAAAACAATGCCAATTATGAAAAGGCGAAGACAATGCTCGATGTAGGCAACTTGGCCGATTACATGGCTGCTGAAATTTATATGCACAACGGTGACTGGCCGAACAATAACGTGCGTGCTTGGGCTGCTCCGGGACATCCGTGGAAGTTCATGGTCTATGACCTTGACCATGGTTTTGACTGGATGTGGGGCGTGAACGATAAGGAATTTGTTCAGGAAACCAACATGTTCACTTGGATTAAGAAGGGCGGTGGAAACAAGCCTTGCAAGGCAGAAGGCTGCTTTGCTAACCTCTATATCCAGCTTATCAAGAACCCCGATTTCAAACGCTTGTTCATCAACCGTTCTGCTGTGATATTCAATAGCTACACCAATGGCAACAATGTGGAAAAGATTGTCAATGAAATGGTGAGCAAGATTGACGATGCCGAAATGACTCGCGACCTCCAGAAGTTCAAGCAGGACCAGAAGTGGTATGAGAACGCTTGCCACGAAGGCTTTAGCAGGACGGGTTCTTGCTTGAAGAGCTGGGCTAAAGAACGCGACCCGAAGGTTCTCCAGGAATATCAGGAAGAATTCGGCTTGAGCGGCATGATTTCTGTGAGCCTCAAGGCTAACGGAAACGGTGCAGTGCTTATGGAAGGCATGACGCTGCCGAGCAAGGATTTCAAGGGCAAGTTCTTTGGCGGCGTGAAGATGGAACTCAAGGCTGTTCCGGCTGAAGGTGCTACGTTTACTGGCTGGAGCGATGGCGTGAACGACAATCCGCGTATCGTGACTCCGAAAGACAACGATTCCTTTACGGCTAACTTCCAGTAATTTGGACATAAAGGCGAAAGCGCCTGCATAAAATTTAGAGCCTGGATGAAAATCCAGGCTTTTTTCTAAATTGTCTCGCATGAAAAGTCCCGTGCGTAATATGTTCGACGGTATCGCGAGCCGTTACGATTTCTTGAATCATTTCTTGAGCTGTTATCAAGATGTGCTGTGGCGCAGGTATTGTTGCAAACGCTTGAAGAAGCTGGTGTCGGCGGATTCTGTAGCCGCATCGGGTTCTGATATCGCAATGGGGACTGCTAATATAGCGTCGGGTTCTGTTACTGCTATGGGAACTGCTGATGCGGTAGGAACTGCGCGGAAATTTCGCTTGCTGGACTTGTGTGGCGGCACGGGTGATTTTGCCAACACGTTCCGCAAGATTTTTGAGGGTGGATGTTCGTCATCGCAAGGCGGGACTGCGCAATGTGTGCTGCAAAAGGGTACTGCGCGCGGCTTTAGCGTTGAGCCTGCGGTGATCGGCGACTTTTCGTATGGAATGCTTGCCGAAGTCAAGCCGAAGAAAATCGATGCGCATGCGGTGCAGCTCGACGCGATGAAAATGCCGTTTGCCGAACGTCAATTTGACGTTATTTTGAACGGCTTTGGAATGCGCAACGTGCCAGATGCACGCGGAGCTTTGCTAGAATCGTACCGCGTGCTCGACGTTGGTGGCTACCTTTGCGTTTTGGAGTTCTTTTCGCCGAGGAATTTCTTCAACAAGTTCTTTTACAAGGTGCTGGCGCCGCTATTTATCCCGGTGATGGGTGCGTTTTTTAGCGGCAAGCGAGACGCTTACGAGTACTTGGTGAATTCGATTGTCCGCTTTTTGCCAGTCGATGAATTCTGCAAGATGGCGGAAGAATGCGGTTTCGAAGTCAAGAAAGTCAAGATGTTCGATGGCGGGATTTCGTTCGGTGTGTTCTTACATAAACCGGTGAGTGCATCATGAGTCGTTTCGTGCTTGGCGTGACGGGGGCGAGCGGCATCATTTATGCAACGCGGACTGCGATGTACTTGCAGCGCTTTGGTCATGAGGTGACACTTATCGTGACGCATCCGGGAAAGCAAGTGCTCGAATACGAGGGGCAAAAAGCTTTGTTCGATTACTGCAATGATACTTGCAATGTCGATGATTTTTTTGCGGAATGCGCAAGCGGTAGCGCCAATTATGCGGGAATGGCGGTGGTACCGTGCTCCATGGGGACGCTCGGACGGATTGCCGCAGGAACGTCGGACAATTTGCTCGTGCGTGCTGCGGACGTGTGCCTCAAGGAACGTCGTCCGCTTGTGATTGTGCCGCGAGAGATGCCGTACAACTTGATTCACATCGAAAACATGAAACGTGTGACGCTCGCGGGGGCAGTCGTGATTTCGGCTTCACCGCAATTTTACAGCAAACCCGCGACGATGGAAGAGCTAGTCGATACCGTAGTCGCGAAAATCTTGAAGCATTTAGGCGTTGACGCAGAGCAAGTCGCGACAATTGCTAAAACATGGGGGAGTGAGCCATGAGGAATGAGTGATGAGCAATGAGTTATGAGCAATTTGAACACAAGAGGCCCGTCACTCTGGAGGCTTGGAAAGCCGATAGAGTCCTAAAATGCTTGTGGATCCTATCGGTCGTAAACTCCCTCCAGGATGACAGAATCAATAGATTCTCGCCGGAGTTTATCGAAAAGCCTGGATGACAATGCTAAAAGCGGCAACGCCGCGCCCTCATACCTCAAAGCGAAGCGACCTCAAAGTGCCAACGGCACGACCTCATACCCCCTAACCACTGCCTCCTGTAACCTGAAACCTGTAACCTATAACCTCCTAAATGAACAAACTTCTCGAATTTACGCATCTTGTCAGGCTTAGCCATTCGCTGTTTGCGATGCCATTTGCCCTTGGTTCCATGTGGGTCGCGGCGAACGGATTCCGCGATATGACCGCCTACGAAACGGCCCGCATCATCATCTTGATTGTCCTTTGCATGGTGACGGCCCGTAACAGCGCCATGAGCTTCAACCGCATTGCCGACGCCAAGTTCGATGCTGAAAATCCGCGTACCGCAAAACGTCATTTGCCGGCAGGACGCCTCAGCCGTAAATCGGTAATTGCGTTCTTGGCGTTGAACGGCGTGCTGTTCGTTACGTTCGCGTGGATGCTCCAGCCGCTCGCGGGTGCACTTGCTTTGCCTGTGTGGCTTCTGTTGCTTTCGTATTCGTACTGGAAACGCTTTAGCTGGCTTTGCCACTGGTTCCTCGGCTTCGCCATCGGCATGAGTCCGCTGGGCGCGTGGATTGCCGTCCGTGGTGAATTTGCCGTGTTCCCGATATTCCTCCTGTTCATTCTGATGCTCTGGATGGGCGGTTTCGACATCATTTACGCGACGCAGGATATCGAAATTGACCGCAAGCAGGGGTTGCGTTCCGTGCCTGCCCGATTTGGACTCGAAAAATCGTTGCGTATCGCATTGGCTAGCCATTTGGCGATGCTTGTGCTTTGCGTGGTGTTCGGATTTTTCTGGAACATGGGCTGGATTTGGTGGACGGTGACCGGCCTTATGACCGCAGCCATCGTCTATATTCACTTGTTTAGAAAATCCAACGACTTGGACGCCATGAACCGAGATTTCTTCCTTGCGAACGTGGCGATTAGCGCCCTTGTGATGGTCGGACTCATTGTGTGGATTTGCCTTGGAGGTGATGTCAATGCCCTTTACTAAACTGCCGAACGGAAAATTCACGAACGAAGAAAAAGTAAAGATGTTCCACTTGATGGGCGGAGTTGCCGCTGTCATCGCGCTTATATGTATTCTGCTCATTGAAACAGGGCTTGCCGGTGAACGTCAAGAATTGGCGGACATGGGCCTTACCGCGATGATCGTGATGCTCGCCGTATCGCTCGTCGGTAGCATGTATTTTAAAAAGTAAATGAAGCAATTTTAAGAAATCTGCTATTGCAGGTTGAAATGGAAGGGGGCTGCTTTTGCAACCCTTGACATTGTTTCTTTTTTGTTTACATTTGACATGTAGAATTTTACAGAGGCTTATTATGTTGAAAAAAGAGTTCTCGCGAACTGTGCTGTCTGTTGCGTTTTCGCTCTTTGTTTCGGTCCCTTCATTTATTCTCGTCGCTTGCGGCGACACTGACGGCGACTCAAAAGGAACTGCTCCCGAAGGCGGTAATGCAGCGGTTCCTGCAGAAGATGTTTATGAAAGCGAAGACGATTTGCCGGGGTGCATGGAAAAGTTCGAAGGTAAAGTCGCTTTTGTCGAAGACGGTTCTGTCGCATTCAAGTGCGAAGATGGCCGTTGGGAAAACAAAGGGACATTCTATGCGACGAACGACGACATCAAGAACTGCACCTCAAAACGTGAAGGCGAAACAGCCTATATCGTTGATGAAGACAAAAGCCTCGTCTGTCAAGACGGCAAGTGGGTGAAATCTTCTTCCGTCACTCAGAGCAGTAGTGCAAAGAACGGCTCATCTTCCTCCGTCATTCAGAGCGAATGCGAAGAATCCAGTAAATGTTCATCCAACTCGTCAAAGTCGAGCAGTAGCACGAAGAACATTTCCTCCTCTTCCGTCGCCCAGAGCAGTAGCGGCATAAAGAACGCATCTTCTTCCTCCGTCATTCAGAGCAGCAGTGCAAAGAGCGTTTCTTCTTCTTCCGTCATTCTGAGCAGCAGTGCAAAGAACGTTTCTTCTTCTTCCGTCATTCTGAGCAGCAGTGCAAAGAACGTTTCCTCCTCAAATTCCGCGAAGTCGAGCAGTTCAGCAAAATCAAGTTCCTCTGTAAAGTCATCCAGTTCTTTGGCGGAGTCGAGCAGTTCGGTAAAATCATCCAGTTCTGTGAAGTCTTCGTCTTCCGTCGCTTCTAGCAGTTCCGTGAAATCGTCTTCTGGCATGAATATGAATGCTGGTAGCGAATACAATGCTGCTTCAAATACATTGAAAGATTTGCGTGATGGCAAAACTTACAAGACGACAACTATTGGAACGCAGGTGTGGATGGCGGAGAACTTGAATATTGAAGTCGCCGATAGCTACTGTTACGCGAATAAACCAGCTAACTGTACTATGTATGGACGCTTGTACAACGCTAAAACCGCCCAGTCTGTTTGCCCAAGTAGTTGGCATTTGCCTAGCCAGGATGAATTTCAAGAACTTTTAGACAATACAGGAAATAACTTTAAAAATTTGAAATCGAAAGAATGGGACGGCTTGGACAGCTATGGCTTTGCTGCATTGCCTGCAGGAAAACAAGATGCTGTTAAAGGAAAATCCTCTTTTACCAATACTCAGTTTGCGACGGGGTGGTGGTTGAGCACGACATCTATTGGAACATGGTCTCCTCTTTACGGTGTTTATCAAGGAACTGCAGGTTTTGATCATGATGATAGTGTGAATGGATTTTCTGTGCGTTGCTTGTATGACAAACGTAGTCCTGTCGAGTAGCTCTTCTATCGCCTCTAGCAGTTCTGTAAAATCGTCTTCGAGTATTAATGTGAATGCAAGGAGCAGGTATGATGCTGCATCTAATACATTGACGGATTTGCGAGATGGCAAAACTTACAAGACTACGAAAATGATTCTTTAAATTGTGTCAAATACGGACGACTCTATGATCTAAGATGGGTTGGAAGGACCGTAATGATGGCAGTAGTGGCAATGGTTCAGACCTTTACGGCTTTTCTGCACGGCCTATGGGTTCTTGGAACACCAATAATGGTGGTTATCATTATGACCTTGGCAAATCTTTACCAAAAGTGGGTGTAAGATCGTCTAATCTCCCTTCTAAATCCATTACCAAAGTGTCAATGGAAAATTTTTGCGTTTTGGCGAGAATTTCGCGGGGGAGGTATAGATTTAAATTGAACCTTCGTGCGTTTTGTTGAATAGGCACGAAACAATATGGGAGATATGAAATGAAGTGTATGGGTGATGTTTTGAAAGTTGCTGCTTGCGGACTTGCTTTGACTGTTCCGGCTTTTGCGGCTACGGTGAAGGTGGATTTGGGTGAAGAACATCAGGTGATTCGCGGCTTTGGTGGCATGGTGCACAATACGTGGCAAAGTGGCAACGGTCTTTCTGATGCTGATGCGAAGATTGCTTTTGGTACAGGCGACGGGACAATTGGTCTCAACACGCTCCGCATTCCGGTGAACAAGAATTCCAACGATTTTGGCAAGGAACTTGCTGCGGCAAAGTCTGCTAAAAAGTATGCCGGTGATGATTTTATCTTGTATGCAACGCCGTGGGATTCTCCGTATGCAGGCGGCAATTCTCACGTTAATTCGGGCAATTACCAAAAATACACGGACCACTTGAATAGCTTTGCCGAATACATGAAGAACCAAGGCGTTCCTTTGTATGCGATTAGCTTCCAGAACGAACCGGACTGGTGCGGCGAATGGACTTGCTGGTCTGCTGATGAAATTTACAATTACACCAAGAACTTTGCCGATCAGCTCCGCAAACACGGCACCAAGGTCATCTCGGCGGAATCTTTCCGTTACGACAAGAACCTTTACAACAAAGTCTTGAATGACGCGAATGTGCTCAAGAACTGGGACATTCTCGGTGCGCACTTCTATGCAAGCGACAGGACCACTCAAGATAATTTCTTCCAGTACAGCCTTGCGGACCAGAAAAACGTAGAACGTTGGATGACGGAACACTATACCGAAAGTCAGGGCAGCGGCAATGACTGGCGTGTTATCCGCAATACGGGCGACCAGGCGAATGCCAACAAGCGCGATACCGTGAACGCAATGGACTTGGCTTACGAGCTTTTCCGTGGCCTTGCCCTCGGCAACTTTAGCCAATACACTTGGTGGTACATCCGCCGCTGCTACGGCCTCATCATGGAAAGGGACTTTGGCAACAAGCTCTCGGTTCCGCAGGGTGATATCGGCAAGATTTCTAAGCGCGGTTACGTGATGAGCCAGTACGCCCGCTTTATCCGTCCGGGTGCAATCCGCGTGGGGGCGACGGCCAAGCCCGAAGCGAACCTCTTTGCGAGTGCATACAAGAGCGCGGGCGGCGATTCCGTGATTGTGGTGCTGGTGAACCGCGATTACAAAAACGATAAGACTGTGACTGTGAGCGTTCCGGGTGTCGCAAAGCTTGAATCTTTCCACGTTTATACGACGAGCGAAACCAAAAACGCGAAGTATGAAGGTGAAATTGAAGTCAAGGATGGCTCTGTGACGGTCAAGATGGAATCTGGCGGCAGCACTTACAAGGATTGCATCGTGACGCTTGTGGGCGAAATTGGCGAAGTGGTCAAGGTTCCGCGTGAACCGTTCGGCGGCAAGGCTGTTGAAATTCCGGGCAAAATCGAGGCTGAAAACTTTGATGTTCCGGGTTCGGGCAAAGAAAACAAGACTTACAGCGAAAACGATGCCGATGACCGTGGTGCAGAAGGCAATGGAGGCAAGAGCTATCGCGAAGGCACGGGCGTTGATATTTACAAGAAGGCTACCGGCTACGTCGTGGGCTACAACGAGGAAGGCGAATGGCTCGAATACTCCGTGAACGTGAAGGAAGCTGGAGATTACACCGTGTTTGCTTCTGCCGCTACGAGCAATTCAACGTCTGGTTTCTCGCTTTCTTTGGACGGCGATGTGCTTGTTGAGAAAGTTGCTCTTTCAGGATCAAGCTTTGACGAATTTACGAAGGTCAGGACCAACGTGAAGCTCCCGGCTGGCGAACATATCCTCCGCATGACGGTAACTGGCTCTTGGTTTGATATTGACTATCTGAACTTTGTAAAGGGCAAGGACGCGGCGGATCCGGATGAGCAGAAGAGTTCAATTGCTGATGTTCGTATGCACATGCTGACTGAAGTTGAAAACTACCGCGTGTTTGACGTGAATGGCATGTACGTGGGCATGTTCAAAGCCATGACTAAGGCTGATGTCCAAAACATGACCAAGAAGATGGCTCGCCAGAGCGGTGTTTACTTTGTGAAATCAATCCGTGGCGGCAAATCTTACCGCATCTCGGTGACAAAATAATTTCATATTCCTAAAAGCGAGGGCCGAGCAATTGGCTCTCGTTTTTTAATGTTTGGTAGGGTAAAGTAGTACAACGATAAACGGATTTATTTTGGCGATTTTAAAATTTTAAGAGTATATTTAAACAGGTAAAAACTAACGGTTTGAGGGAATCTTTATGTGTTTGGAAAAAAATCTCAAAAAACTAATGGCTGTCGCCGGTATGGTGGCTGGTGTATCTCTGTTTGGGGTCACGAGTGTTGAGGCCGCTCCTAACCCTAATTTCCATATCTATATTGCCTATGGTCAAAGCAACATGTCGGGCAATGGCGATATCGTTCCTGCCGAGGATCAGGCGACCGATCCCAAGAATTTCCTGATGATAGCCTCTCATACGGCAAAAGCCAACCAGCGTAGCGGTAAAACCACCCAGTCTATCGAGACTGGCAAATGGTATCCGGCGATTCCTCCGATGTTCCATCCTACAGAGAACCTCTCCCCGGCGGACTACTTCGGTCGCGCCATGGTAGATTCGTTGCCGGGTGTCACCGTGGGTATTATCCCTGTGGCAATCGGTGCTGTGGCCATCAAGGCTTTCGACAAGGATCAGTACAAGGCGTACTTCAATTCTGCTGAAAGTTACATCAAGAACTGGGCCAGGGATTACGATTCCAACCCGTATCAGAGAATTGTGGACTTGGGCAAAAAGGCCAAGGAAGTGGGCGTTATCAAGGGCTTTATTTTCCATCAGGGCGAAACCGACGGATCTGGCTCAGAATGGCAGAATGCTGTGTACAAGACCTACAAGGACTTTGTAACTGCTCTTGAACTGGACGAAAACGAAGTGGCCTTTGTGGCTGGCGAATTGCTCCAGGAAGGTAACAACTGCTGTGGCGGCAAGAATGCCGGTATTGCCCAGCTTAAAAGCAAGTTCAAGAAGTTCGGTTTGGCTTCTTCCAAGGGCTTGCAGGGCAATGGCAGAGACCCCTATCATTTTGGCCGTGCGGGCGTGATTGAACTGGGCAAGCGCTACTGCTCCGAAATGCTCAAGCTGATAGACAAGACGATTGACCCAAACGCTCCGGCGGTGAATTTGGCGGATCCTACCAAATCGACTGTTCCCGACGAACCTCCTGAGGAATACGGCCCCTATGGCGATGCTCCCGCAAGTATTCCTGGCACTATTGAAGCCGAAAACTACAACAAGGGCGGTGCCGGCAAGGCCTATATGGATTTGAGCGAGGGTAACGAAGGCGGCAAGTTCCGCAAGGATGACGTGGATATCTACCAGCCGAACATGGGTATTACCGTTGGTCACTGCCAAAAGACGGAATGGCTCAAATATACAGTGAAGGTTGAAGCTGACGGCGATTATGAAATTTCTGCGCTTGTTGCAGGTGATAATGGTACTGGTGGCTTTGTTCTTTACATGGACGATAAGCAGATTGGTACAGAAATCGCAAACGCAGGGAAGGGCTTTGATACATATACCGAAGTGAGTGGCGGCAAGGCAACTTTGAAGGCCGGCGAACATGAACTGAAACTTGAAATTACGAATGACTGGGTAGATATTGACAATATCGTATTCAAGAAGGCATCTAGCGTGGAACCGCCTCCCAACAGCATCGCAAATCTCCGCTTTGCAACGACCGAAGCCGAAAGCAACTATACGGTGTTCGATATGCAGGGCATCAGGCTTGGTTCATTTGTGGCCAAGAGCATGGATGAGGCTATGAATCTCGTCAAGACTGATGCAAAGCTTCGCCAAAAGGCTCAAGGCGTGTTCTTCATCCGCAAAAACGGCGAAAAGTCGCTCGTCAAGAAGGTGGTCGTCCATGAATAACAGGGAACTTCGAATCATAAAGCAAATCGCGTTCTTTGGTATTGTGGCGGTTGTACTCGGCTTCGTTTACGGGTAGTGTGCATCATCCAGAGGCGCATAAGCGCCGAAGGAGCCTTTGTGGTTTTCATCGTCATCCCCGCGAGGCGGGGATTTTTTCATTTTTTCAATGCGAATTGCTTTAGGAGAGCGTTTGACTCCAGAGCCTTAAGCTTGTGTCAAACTGTTTCTAACTCTTGGCAATACAAAATATCTTGCTTATAAAGTCTGATACATAAACACGCAGCCTTCGTCATACTTCGGTTTGACATGGCTTTGCACGAATGACTCTTGATTTTCGGGTAGTCTTGAGAATCCCATTGTTTTGTAATGGTCAATCAGTTTGTCTTGCGGTAATGCATAGATGTACAAGGCGTTTACCCCAATAAGCTTGCTTATAGATTCTGCTAGCGGACGAATGAACGAGCGGAATATGTAATATCCGATTCGTTTAATGCCCGGATGATTCTGTCGATAAGCATTATTCACGGCAAAATTAGCAAGTTCAATAGCCGGAATAGATTCAAAGCTGTCATTATACACTTGTAGTATAATCAGCCCCGTTTTTAAGGAGAAGTAACCAAATTCGTCGGTGACCTTGTCCTTGACAAGGTAGGTCCTGCTCATTTTGTTGTTCTCGTCGTCAACAGACTGATTAAAGCGTCGTTTGAAACTTTAAAATCGTTTATAAGAGCTTGGTTGTTTGGTGTGTCGAATAAATGTTCTACAGAGAAAGTGGGAGTGTCAAAAACGGAGAACTCAACAATCATTTGCGAAGTGCCTCCGCTATTTTTTTTGCGATCAACTTCCTGGGCTTCAAGAATATCTTTCTCAAAGTCTTCACAAATCTTATCCAATTCGGAAAAGTCTGTTTTTTTTGTATGAAGTATGTACTGGTAAGCCGCACTGTTTTCCAGACATTTCATAAATTCTTTACTCGGCGTTCTCATAATACAACCTCCTTTATGCAATATATACTTTGAGGGGTTTTTATGCAATTAGCAGCTTTTCTTTGCAAAAAAAGAACGCTTGCGTATGGAGCCGCGAAGAATTGCTGTAAACACGAACTAATTATAAATTATGGTATAGATATAAAACTTCTCTGGATCCATGGTGACGGCATCTTGCAGGGAGTAAAGCCCTTCGTGGAAATACCAGTGCATCATGTAGCAGATGTAATGGCCGTCGAGCTCGGGACGGCTGAATTCGTTGATGTTCCAGTTGAGCGGTTTTCCGTTGTGATTGTCGTTCATTAGGTCGAACCCGTTTTGTCCTGTCCATGACTTTACGGAATCATATAAGGCGATATCGTCATCGTGATCTTCCATCATTTCGACATCGTAGTGGATGCTAACTTCCACATTAAAGTCCTTATCGTAATAGCTTTTGCCTTCGTCGATCAATTTTTGAATATCGTTGTAGATTGATTTTCCAATACTGTCGGCTTCTTGCATCAGAGTCCACAGCCTGTCATTAAGGCGAATGATTTTCGCGACGTTTCTCGGTGACCAAACGAATTCTTCATTCTGCTTTTTCTGGCGTTCATACATTCGCCACTTTGCATCGATTTTACGTTTTGCGGATTTTTGTTCACTTTTATATTCGTAACTTTTGACTTGTTTTAGATTCATAATTTTAAGCTTCTGTTGATAGATAAACTAATTGTGTATAGTTGTGCTGATGTAGAATCCGTTGGAATCCATGGTGATGGCATCTTGCAGGGAATAAAGTCCTTCGCGAAAATACCGCTGCATCATGTAGCAGATGTAATGCCCCTTGAGTTCGGGGTGGACTAATTTGTAGACTTTGTTGAATTGTTCGCATTCTTTGTCGTGAAGTTTTAAGTCAAAACCATTTTTGCAAGTGCATGATTCGACAGATTCTTTCAAGGTAGATTTGTCGGCACCTTTGGCTAATTCTCCTTTGTACAGAATCGCGACTTCGACATAGAAGTCTTTGCTATAGTAGTTTTTACCTTCGTTGATTAGCTTGAGTATGTCTTTGTAAATTGCTTTGCCGCGGCGGTCGGCTTCTTGCATTAAAGCCCACAACCTGTCATTAAGGTGAATGAACTTTGCGACATTTTCTGGAGACCAGATGAATTTATCGTTCTGATTCTTTTTGCGGTTGTACATGCGAACTATTGCTTCATCTTTTTCCTTTGCGATTTGCTGTTTGGTTCTCCATTCAAAGGGCTTTACCCTTTCTGATTCTGGGAGCTTAGAAATTTGCTTTAGCAAATGCTTTTTTATGAGCGGCATTAAGCCGGAATCGTAATTTGATAAATAACGGCCTAGCTTCGGCAATATCAAGACTTCAACATTTTCGCGTTCGTAGGGCTTTATCAGCGAAGCTTGCTTTATGGATTGTTCGTCATCGCCAAAAACGAATGTCATTTTTTCGCCATTGAACGTTTCGATTGCATGACGAATTTTAGATAAATTGCTTTTTATCGTAGGGTTTATTAAAAGAAATCTCGTAATTTGAGGAATCTTGGAACCGTAAATGCAGCCTGCCGATGCTTTCTTTAAAACGCCCAGTAGAAAAATTTTAGGGGGAGCTTTGTCGCATCCCAATCGCGGTCGGCATTCCCGGTTAATGAAGTCAACTTCTTTTGCTATTAGGTTGGTCTCTGTCGGTGATGCTACTATAATTCCGTAGTTTACGCTCACTTCCAATAACAAGTTGATGTATTTTGAATCACTTGCAATGACCATGGCGTAGTCATGGCGTTTGCCGGAACCTGATATGATTCCCGTACAGATTGCGTCGTTAAATTGAGAGAGTCGTTTCATTTCTAAAATTCTGCTTTGAGTTGTTCAATCTTGTTTATCGTTAAATTTATACTCCTTTAAAAATAAATAATTACTGCGACAAATAAAGACGTGATTAATTTTTTTCGTCGTTCAAAAGTGCCGAAGATGAATTGCAGGTG
>Ga0310690_10003838_pt1 | contig 22035 bp, 16 predicted proteins | sample AusTroGonzalo_MG_2_FD_207661 | JGI IMG/M metagenome (GOLD analysis project Ga0310690, IMG submission 207661) | Bovine rumen microbial communities from tropical cattle in Woodstock, Queensland, Australia - Gonzalo_04 (v2) (version 2) | ecosystem: Host-associated > Mammals > Digestive system >... | reverse complement strand
CGACCTTGTACATATCACGAATTTTCAGGCTCAACGTGTCGATAACAGCTACATAACCTCCATAGGTTGATACAAATACATTGCTACCATAGGCTTCCAAGGCACGGGGATTGACGCCCTCTGACTCGCCCATTTCCTGAATTGTGTTGATTTTCTCAATCACTCTAAAACTTTTGGCATTCAGTACAAACACTGTATTCTCATCAGAACCTGCGATGTAGATCTTGTCGCCATAAGCCAGCACGTCATTAGGCGTACCACCGAGGCTCTCACCGTTGGCATTCTTGTACACATTCTGCTGAACAGAAATTGGATCAGTACCAAAGTCAAGGAAGGTAAGGCTTCCGTCAATACCATTGTAATAATTTCCATTGTTGATAACCAACACGCCCTTGGTAACAACGTACTCTGTTTGTTTGTTGTTGTCATCGCTTTCGATACAACCAGTGAGGAGGGTAGAGCCCATCAGCATCACGGCAAAACTAAAAAGATACTTCTTCATGTTGTTAATTATTTATGTTTGACTTTTTATAATTCATATTTCACAGAAAACTGCCAACTCCTACCTGGCATAGGGTAGAAACGGACTATTTCATATTGTTTATTGAGGACATTCTTCACGTCCATCCTGGCTTCCAGACACTGATCTTTCCAACGGAAATTACGATAAACCGTTACTCCCATATCCCAATACCCTTCTATTTCTGTTCCCTCATAATGCTCGTTATTGGCCCAGCGACTGCTGACACCCGTTACATGAACAGAAAGGTTCGCCCACGGATTCTCCCATCCCACAGCTGCACTTCCCGAATGCTTGGGAATATATGCTATTTGATTGCCATAGAAAGGCGATTCTGACTTTGTGCGGTTCTCAGCTTGCTGATAGCTGTAAGTGCCTGAGAACTGCAGATGATGACCCTCATAAAGCTGGCGAGAGGCCTGGACCGTCATGTCGGCTCCTAACACCCGTACCTTACCAACATTCACACATGTCCATACAAACATATTAAAAGGCACGGCTACAATCATATCCTTTACATGGTTGTAATATCCGTCTATAGTCATATTTATCGAACTAACATCATTTGACGTCAGCCATGTCAATCCTAAATTAAACTGCTCAGTGCTCTCTGGTAATAAGTCTGTACTACCATAGTGGAAATAGTAACTCTCATTGAAGGTGGGCGCACGGAAGATATTCTTATAGGAGGCTCTCACCAAAAACTCCTCATCCTCCAACAAACGGTAAGACAATGACACCGATGGAGATAGTTTCCTCATATTCTTGGCTGACACCCCATCTTTAGAATCGTTTAAATAAATAGAATAGAGCAGTCGCGCAAGGGCTGTTAGTCTACCAGAGCGATATTTGGCCGTCATCGACTGGAGGAGAGTATGCCTATAAGGGCTATTGCTTATCGTCCGCTCTGCCGATGCTGTCAGGTTGTTGTAACTATAATCAGCGGAATAATCTAATGCCCATTTCTCAGAAGGAACATAGAGTACTGTCAGAGAGGTGTAAGCCTCACGCTGCCAGTAGCTTGCGTCGTTATGATGATTAGGTGCCAAAGGATCACGATAGATAGAGGTACTCCAATTATATTTTCCATTCATTTTCATCGACCAACCGAAACGATTGTGTGCCTGATACTGAACTTGTCCGAAGATGTTCCGATCGCGTAAGGTTTCCTTATTAAGATTTGTATAATAGTGAACCTGCCCTGGCAACTGACGATCGTTGTCATAATAGTATACCTTTCCACTTAATCGATTGAAGGCGTCAGCATTCCATACGAAATTCACCTCACCATGTCCAGTGTTCATTCTGCTGTTCGTACGTCTATCCCTGACTACTTGTGTCACATTCTGTATCTCATAGGGATAGTCATTCTCCGCATAAGTGTATTCACCTACGAGAGAGACTGCCACCTTGTCACTCAAGCTCTGCTCATAGCGCAAGAACGGACAAACATAGCCGAAAGAGCCAACCTTCAGTTGAGTAGTAAAATGGGGATGGGTATCTTCGGTCGGCATGCCTATGGTCTGGATATTCAACACCGCTGAAGCTGAGGCATTACGGGCTGGAATAAAGATATCATCGTTGTCGCCAATTACTAATGAGAGCTGATCTACATTGTCAAGCGAATAGCGTGACAAATCTATCTCACCACTTTGACAATCGCTGAGCATCACACCATCGTAACAAACACCTGTATGTTTGGCTCCAAAGCCTCGCACAGATACTGTCTTCAATCCACCAGCACCACCATAATCACGTATAGTAACGCCTGGAATACGATGAAGTGCATCTGCCACATCAGTTACACCAAGCGTCAACATCTGTTCACGATCAATGATATGAAGTGGAGCCGTACTATTAATCTCATGCTGACGACGACTTTCTGTTATGGTTACCTCGCGAAGCTGATGGGTTCTATCCGTAACTGTATCATTACGGACTATCTGTCCCTGAGCCATTGTCGACAACCAAAGGGGCATCGTCTGAAGAAGTATCAGCCTTCTTAGCATCATATCAAGGTGCAAAGATAAATAATTATTTGCGAAATACAAACCATTTATACATTATTTATAATTATGCAACAGTTGATGACCCAAATCCTTCATCTTACAGATGGATAACATCTGCTGAATCACCTCATCCATCTTAGGTACTGGGGCAACGTAATAGGTGGGATAATCAGGGTGAAGCACCACCAAATTCATTGCCTTTACGTGAATACCGTAATTTTTCTCTAACATATAACGATAGAGGTTTTGCTGAAGACAATAATGATAAAAAGCCGTGTCTGGCAGATTGATACCTCCTTTACTCATCCGCCCTTCATAGGCTTCAACAACAGGTTGTCCGAAGGCATTTACAACTTTTGTACTTCGTTTCCAATCATAAATGGTGAAATCACCATCAACCTCCTGACAGATTAAGTCGATGGTACCTGCAATATTCAATTCTTTGTCATATATTGGCCACTCCTGACGATAGGGATGAATATGATAATCCTCTATAAAATGGAGAAAATGCTGGCACTCACGCTCCACATTCACCATTTCCGTTTCCCCACCATAACAGAAAGGACATCTTGTTTCAAAAACGCCATCGCAGAAATAGTTTTCTGTTTGAGCATGAACAAAGGTTCCAACTTCGCTAGCCATGCGCCCAGACTTTTCCCACAAGTCGAGCGATTCTTCTATAGGTATCCCCTTGTATCTCCACTGATTTACTGCCACCGCAAGGGCATCAAACTCATCGAAAAAACACGCAATCAGCGAACTAACTGGTAGTAGTCTCTGGCGCCCTTGATAAAGATATATATGCTCCTCGGGTTCGAAATCTATATCCTCATCTTGGATATAAAGCCCGGCATCCGTAAAGCCTGCCATTTTTTGTTGCATATCCATTGTTCTTGGGAAGGGTTCTACCAATGGCAGATAACGAAGTTCCTCATCCGAAAAAGACATCAAAGGCTGGGGGGGGAGTGGCTCTTCTGGGAAAGATCTCTGAGCCAAGCCAACAAGTTCCTTAGAGGCCATCTTTAGTGCTTCCGATCTAGTCCAGGTAGTTTGTTGAGGCAAAATCGAAGCATCATCAAGATTCATCAGGAAATCTGCACACGCCTTGGGATTGCTCAGTAGCTGATTACCTCCAAAACGCACCACCGTCCATCCAAGACGACTCATCAATGCGTCACGAAAGCCATCACCACAATTCTTAAAATGAACGGGTTTTAAGTTCGCATCATATGGCACATCGATTTCCACATCGACACGATAATCGGGCTCATCAGACTTCAACAGAGCAATTTCAACTTTCATGGGAGACATCTGTTCTGAGTAGTTTACCCATACATCGTCCAGCACCTCGATTTCCTTTGGTAACCATTCTCTAAGCCTCAACACAAAAGCCTTGGCAATACGATTAGAACTCCCTCCAGCCAATCTGCGGAAAGGAAAGAGCACTGTCCCCGTCTTAGGAAAAGTTAGAAGGGGATAAGAATTCTTTTGAGCTTCGTTTTCCATCAATTGCAAAGGTACAAAGTATTATCGTAACAACCAAATGTTTTCTTCTTTTTATGGAAAAAGCAAAGAGTTTCCATTATTGGCTCTCTGATTTCCAAGCAATATATGCTTTCAGGGCCTCTACCAGTGAATCGTTCTCTTCTGGAGTCTGAGCAGTAACACGGAAACAATGATCGTCGAGCCCACGGAAATTAGAAGCATCACGTATCAGAATGCCATAATTATCTATTAACCACTTTTTCAGTTCTGGGGTATTTCCGTCATCAATATTCACAAGCATGAAGTTGGTATCAGTCTTCATCACCATCAATCCATCAATAGCTGATAAGTTCTGATGAAGACGCTGTGCCTCTGCTAAGTAGTCTTTGAGGTCTGGAATCATCTTTGAGTCATTCTCTACAAAGAACTTTCCTGCCTCTATAGCCATCGCATTGATGGTCCATGGTTGACGTATATGTTTCAGTCTGTCTATGATAATTGGCGATGCAAATATATAACCCAAACGCAAACCAGGAATACAATACTTCTTCGACAAGGAATGTACAAGCATCAGATTAAAACAATCTGTCATATCCTTGGGTTCTAACATAGGGCATAGTGTATAGTCTGCATACGATTGGTCAACAACATAAAGATAACGCGGATGCTGTCTGATGATGTGATTCATCAAATTCTTCAGCAAGACATTTCCTGTTGGGTTATTGGGATTGCATAGCCAGTATATACGATCCTCAGGAAGAACCTCCAGTTCATCAGTAGAATCATAGGATATCATATGGCCGAACTCACGACATGCATCTTCATATTCCGTAAAAGTGGGTTGTGGAATGACAGAAGCCCATCCCCTGTACAATTGCGCTATCAGATAAATGGCCTCATTAGCGCCATTGGTTACCATGATTGTATTTTTTTGTACTCCCAACTTTTCTGCCAGCATACTCTCCAAGGTATGAGCATCAGGCTCTGGATAATGTCCTACTATGTCAAAGTGCTCCATCAGGTGCTCTTTGAGTTCCGAATAGTCAGCTCTTGCATATACGTTTGAGCTAAAATTCATTTTAATTTTATCGCCGTAGCGAAAGGCGTCATCGCCGTGTCCATCAATCATAGGTAGATTGTTTTTTAGTTGTTCCGTTTTACTCGGATTGTCAATGTTTCTGGGTCAAAAGTTATTCCTTCGCGTTCAATAAAGTGTCCCAAAGCTCCTTCTAAAGCCAACTGGGACGGCGTTCCTATTGTCATTCCATCCTCATGAGTCATCAGCCATACTGTATCTGCGAGTTGTAAGGCCAGCTCCACATCATGGGTAGAGAGAAATATTGTTTTTTCTGCATCTCTGCTAATACGCCGAAGCAGTTGCAACACCTCGACCTTACTTGGATAGTCCAGAAATGCTGTCGGCTCATCCAGATAAATTACTGGTGTTTGTTGAGCCAATGCCTTAGTTATCATCACCTTCTGTCGTTCTCCATCGCTCAATGTATGAACCATTCTCCCACTCAGCGATTCTATTCCTACAAGACTAATGGCCTCATCCACTATTTTCAGATCTTCTTTTGAATAAGTTCCCCAGAAGCCTGTATAGGGAGAGCGACCCAAACTGACGAGTTCACGAACACTCATATTTCTCACATCGGGTTTTTCCGTCAATACAACACCTATCAGTCTACTCAGTTCCTTATCCGAATATGTAGAGAGTTCGCGTCCTTCGATAAAAACCTCTCCCTTTATCTTTGGCTGAAAGGCGGAGAGTGTACGGAGTAGTGTGGACTTACCAACACCATTAGCCCCCAACAGACAAGTCAATTCACCACTGCGAATAGTCCCGTCTATACTCTCGGCAACTGTTCTGACGCCATGTTTCGTCGGATAGCCGATACCGAGGCCTCTGAGTTGAATCGTTTCTCCGTCCATCACTCTTTTTTATCTCCAATTAGATAAATCCTCGTTGCCTTCTTCTCAATCCTACCAGTCTTCGCTATCTCATCAAGGAAGCGTTCCGTTCCAAAATGCTCCAAAGACGATATCACATAATTATCACCTTTCGGGAACACCTGATCAAGACTATCGATATATGAGAGCACCTTTGGGGTGCTATGTTCAGCCTCCGTCAAGTAGACACGCCAAAAATTAATATGATGTTTCGAATTACATATAGTATACTCATATTTTTCTGCCATATTGTCCTGTTTAAGGAAGTGACAACCCCCTTCCAGATAAGCTGTGGCGATAGGGGGCGATGTGCTGACCTCCAAGGCCAATATGTTCGTCAATGCCGACTGGTCCAGCACCTCTTTCTGCTCCGCACGCCATTTAGTCATAATATCCTTGATGTCATGGATATACCAGGAATAGAACAAATTACCTGATCCCAACATATACTCATCACGGGTAATAACCTGTGGACCAGCACCTATGGATAAGGCCAAGTCACTTCCCCCAATATTTACTGAGCCTAACGGCAACACAGTACCTGCGTTATGAAGTGGATTTCCTTGAATCCACATTATATCTAACTGCTTTCGTCTCACTGACATTGTAAAGAAAACCATTACAAGTCCAAGAACCGACCATTTTAACACCGGCCTCTTCTTCAGTAGCTCACCCAACCACGACAATGCCCGAGTTCCTGCAATAATCACAAAGGGGGCATTATAGAGGAAATGCTTGGCAGCATTACCAAACTCTGCCAAAACAACATGCACAAGCACGATGGGAAGGAGCACTACGAACAACTCAAGCCAGCGCTTATCTGTAGCGATTACAAAGACACCTAATGGCAGTAGGATAAAATAAGCCAGGGAATAAAACCCATAAATAGCATAAAAGCGCAAAATTGGTGTGATGATGTCATTCCACCGATTGAGGTTGTTGACTGTACCGAAGACCTCTGCATGCATTATCCAGTAACCCGCCAACGACAATACAACAATAGCCACGCCATAAGCTACAGCCATCCAGAAACTTCGCTTGAAGGATATTCCTTTAAATCCAAGTAATGGGAATATTACAGGATAAACCATCACAATATCAATTCGGAACCAGGCTGCCACACTTAACAGTACCACCGACTGCCAATGCTTTCCTTTCGTCGTTAACATCAGTGCCCAGATAAAACAAGCTGCTGCAGGAATAGCAGAATTGGCATACATGGCTATTGCATACATCTCTGGCAACAGTATAGCAGCAATCAGAACTCTAGTCTTGCTCAATCCGGTTATATAACGTCCAAAGGAGATACATCCAAGAAGGAAAGCCAGACTGAACAAAGCTGTTAAAGCACAGTATATCTGTTCACAAGTAAAAAAAGGCATCAGATGCTTCAGCGCCACAATCAGAATGGTGATAAGTGGCTGCATTCGATACTCATAAGAATATATCGGGGGAAATGACCATCCCTCATTGTACATAATGTCACATCCCATTGTAATCCACATACCATCGGCCTCATAACAAATCAAAGGAAAGATGCCTATGCACATCCAAAGGACAAACAGCGTTAATAGAATCGGATAGGAATGCCTATTGACAAAATCACAAACTGCCGATAAAGAATTATTCATTTCTATTTCTTATAATACAATACGACTGCAAAGATACAAATAAGTGAGCATATTTCCAAATATTTTTTTAGAAAAATCGAACTTACGTACCTTTAACATAGGGAGCTAAAGATTCATTAAGTGGGATACCAGTATCTTAACGCCTATCATAATTAAGATGACACCACCAAAAAGAGCGGGCTTCAAACGGCGAGAGATGGCACCACCAAAACGAGATCCGACTCTGGTGCCGATAATACTGAATGCAAACGATACCACACCTATTATGACAAGAGGCATTGTTAACTGGGAGAGCCGCTCATAGCCAGTACATGCAAAAGAGATACCAATTGCCAAAGCATCTATGCTTGTAGCAACAGCCAACACAAGTTGTGTATGTAAGTTTGCCGGATTAAAATGCTGTTCCTCCTCAGGACCAAAGGCTTCACGAATCATGTTTCCACCAATGAATAATAACAGTGAAAAAGCAATCCAATGGTCATAGGCCTCTATCATCGACTGGAAATAGCTGATACCTAACCAACCCAATAATGGCATCATGGCCTGGAAGAAACCAAAGAAGAAAGCCATACGGATCTCTTTATATGTTCCAAAGCTTTGAGCGACAAGCATTTGGGAGGAAGCAAGCAGCCCACTTACGATGGAAACAGCAAAGCAATCCATAGCCAAAGCAATGGCCAACAGTATAATATCAAATAGGTTCATATAGTATTTATCTATCTATTTCTTATATTTTGCCTGCAAAGATACATAATAATTGTGAATTGGCGATAGAGATTTGTTATTTATTTCTTACCTTTGCACACAGAATTCAAAATCGTCAATAACTAAATCAAGTTCGCATGAAGAAAATTTTCTTATTCGCATTGCTTTTAGCCACGGCCCAGATTGCTATGGCGGAACAGGTAACACTCCAAACCAAGAACACGACAATGGTTCTGAATGTGGAGAAGGGCAAACAACCCCAATATGTTTATTTTGGTGCCAAACTGAATGATTATGATCTCCTGCATTTACAGATGCCTCGTGGTGGTCGTATGGAAGCTTATCCTGCCTATGGCATGAATTGTCCAGCTGAAGCAGCCTTCGCCATGAAGCATGCTGATGGCAATATGTCAACAGAACTCTTTGCCACAGGGCAGATAGAACAGAAAGGTTTGGTTACTCGCATCTTCTTAAAGGATCCTGTTTATCAGACTTCTGTAAATCTCTGCTACGAAGTTCGTCCTGAAGTAGATATGATAGAGACTTGGACAGAAATCACCAACACAGAGGCCAAGCCTGTTACTCTGACTCAGTTTGCCTCTTGTGCTCTTCCCATCCGTCGTGGTGATGTTTGGCTTTCTCATTTCTATGGCTCATGGGCTAATGAGGCCCGACTCATAGAGGAGCCTGTTACTCCTGGTGAGAAGATTATCAAGAACAAAGATGGTGTGCGCAATGCCCATACTGACCATGCAGAAGTGATGTTCTCGCTCGATGGCAAGGGTCAGGAGAATTGTGGCGATGTGATTGGTGCTGCCCTTTGCTATTCTGGCAACTTCCAGCTGAAGGTGGAGACAGACGATACGGAATACCACTATTTCTTTGCTGGTATCAACCCTGATAACTCTGAATATCACCTCAAGAAAGGTGAGACTTTCACCACACCTAAGGTAGCTCTGAGCTTTTCGAAAGAAGGACTCTCTGGCATAAGTCGCAACTTCCATAAGTGGGGACGTAAGTATATGCTGGCCCATGGCGATAAGGAGCGCAAAATTCTCTTGAACTCTTGGGAAGGCGTTTACTTCGACATCAATCAGGAGGGTATGGACCAGATGATGGGCGATATTGCCTCCATGGGTGGCGAACTCTTCGTGATGGACGATGGCTGGTTTGGCGTGAAGTATCCTCGTAAGGTCGATAATTCCAGCCTTGGCGATTGGGAGGTTGACAAGAATAAGTTACCTGAAGGTATCGAGGGACTCATCCGCGATGCCAAGAAGCATGGCATCAAGTTTGGCATCTGGATAGAGCCTGAGATGGCCAATACTGTCTCTGAACTCTACGAGGCTCATCTAGACTGGATAGTTAAGGCTCCAAAACGTGAACCCGTCTTAGGACGTGGAGGCACTCAGGTGGTGCTCGACATGTCGAATCCTAAAGTTCAGGATTTTGTATTCTCCATTGTCGACAACCTGATGACCAAATACCCAGAGATTGATTACATTAAGTGGGATGCCAATATGGCCATCATGAATCATGGTTCACAGTATCTCACCATGAACGACCAAAGCCACCTCTACATAGAATACCATCGTGGTTTCCAGAAAACTTGCGAACGCATTCGTGCCAAGTATCCCGATCTGACTATTCAGGCTTGTGCCTCTGGTGGTGGACGAGCTAACTGGGGTGTTTTGCCTTATTTCGATGAGTTCTGGGTTTCTGATAATACCGATGCCCTTCAGCGCATCTATATGCAATGGGGAACCTCTTATTTCTTCCCAGCCATCGCTATGGCCTCCCATATCTCCGCTACTCCTAACCATACCGTTTATCGCACCACTTCTATCAAGTATCGCATCGATGTTGCTATGAGCGGACGCCTTGGTATGGAGATTCAGCCTAAGAACATGACGGATGTAGAAAAGGACATCTGTCGCAAGGCCATCAAGGAGTATAAGGAAGTGCGCCCTGTGGTTCAGTTTGGCGACATATATCGACTTGTTTCTCCTTATGACAAGAAAGGCGTTGCATCGCTAATGTATGTAAATGAGGAAAAGACCAAGAGCGTATTCTTCTGGTGGAAGACGGAGTCGTTCCAGAATGAACATCTGCCACGAGTGAAGATGGCTGGTCTCGATGCCAAGAAGATGTATAAGGTACGCGAGCTGAATCGTATAGACCTTCAACCACTCGAGTTCGAGGGAAAGAGCTTCAGCGGAGAATACCTGATGAACAACGGCTTGGAGATTCCTCGTAGCAACAACCCAGAGTGGTCAATGCGAAGCGACTGGAGTAGTCGCGTACTTTGTCTCGAAGCAGAATAAGCGTTCAGAGAACGGCATTGATGGGCGAGCGGAGGAAATCCACCAGCAACCAGCCGTTATAAACCCAAAGATAGGCAGTCAGCGCAAGGATCGACAATTGGAGAACCTTGTGCTGATTTCCTTTTGAACTATAGAAGGCATAGCCTATAGACAATGGAACCACAAACAGCCAATGGGGCGCCATGATGAATATCTCGTTGATACCAAAGCCTAAGATCAGGTGGATAAACATATCGAAGCCAAAGTACGAAAGAAATAGCCATAGGAAACGAGAGCGACGTCCACACCAGATGCCAATAACTGTTATCAACAGGATAATACCTTCTATGACATAACTCAACTTCCAATTATACTTTACGAATACAGGGCGGAATACCAGCGTATCCTCCAGGAAATGCTCCTGATGGAACTGGATGGTCTCGCCAAACAGATTCTCGTAGATAGTTGTAGTACGCGAGGTGGTGATATCCGTCCACTTCCAGAAGCCATACTGCTTCATGGGCGTTCCTGATTTGGCGGCCTGAACCTTCTGACGAGCTTCGCGAGCCTCTTGTCTCTTCTCGTAAGCCTCCCTCTGCTCTGGTGTCAACAAAGCCACACGCTCCTCTATCTGCTTCTGTTTCTCTGCCTTTGCCTCCTGACGAGCCTTTTCTTTTGGGAGTACAGAGGTGCGATACTCCACCACAGCAACGCCCCATATCAAAGCCGCTGGAAGTATTACACCCAACAGAAGATATTTCAAGCGGAAGAAATCCCTCAGATTAACGAAGAAGCCCGAAAGGAACACCTTCACGCCATTGCTTAACGTAACTCCTGCTGTGACGAAGAACAATAGGGCCGATTGCCACCACTTGAACTCCCTTCCCTTCTGGATGCACTTTCCTGATATATAGAGCGTTACGAGCAGAAGGAACATGGAAATGGTAAAGTGATCGGGTACGATGACAGAGAGCATGATATAGGCAAAGGAGAAATAGAAGGCAGAAAGCAATGTAGCATCGTAGCGCTCTAGAAGAATCACCTCACGATGAATCCTGTAGATGAAGATATAAGAATAGAACGAGGCGAACACCAAGGGCAGAGCCACCAGATATTGCACGAAGTTCACCCCAAAGATACTCGACAACCCCAGATTCAGCACATAGAAAGGCCATATCAGATAAGCCAGCAACGGATGACGATAAACATTATAGACAGTATCCCAATCCGTCACACCCAGATAAGTCAGCGGATCGTAACCTGAGAGGTGAAGCTCGCGCTCGAACACCTTCCAATAAGGTCCGAAACCCTCCTGCATAAACAAATCATGCATTCGCCAGATGAACAAGCCGTTGAGCACCAGGATGACCACAAGCATCACAACAGCCTGAACCCTCTCCTCAGGTTTAATCTTGAATATCTTGAAAGGTTTCATACGCGGAATGGTTTATAATGCCCCTCGTCAGCAAAGGCCAGCATCTCCTTGTCGCCCCTACTGTCGCCAAAGGCTATAAATACATAATTACTACGATCAGGATGGTTTTCCAGTATACGATTCACCTTCTCCCTTCCATAACAGTTCTTGGTGAGGAATCGGCCCGTGAGCCTTCCATCCTTTACCTCCACCCGAGTGCCCAGAACCTCAACGTTCGTGAAGAAAGGCTTCACCCAGTTGTCTATCGAGGCACTCACTACGAGCACCTCGGCCCCTTCCCTTCTCGCCTTCGCCATCGCCTCCAGAGCCAAGGGGCGCAACAAGTGCTCATGCTCTCTGGCAAAAGCATGACAAAGCGCATCGAACACATCGATCTCCATTCCCTTGAAGAAGTGCGAGAACACCCTTTCCTTAGCCCTCCCATTGGAATACAATCGGAGTTTCATAAGCACCAGCCAAGGACTATAGTGCAGAAGTCCCATCCAGAAAGCCCTTGCTCCACAAGCATAGCGGATAAAGGCCAGGAACGAGTCGCTCTTGGTGAGCGTTCCATCGAAGTCAAAGGCATAGATCTTCTTCATAGCTTGGGCGAAGGGATATGATCGATCACTTGCTTCACAGCCCACGAGAGGGCGATAGTTACTACCACATAGAGCATCAGTCCGTCGTAGATATCCTGTTTCCAGGCAACGGTGATGAAGAATTTACGCACTATCGGATGCGTAACGAACATAGCCGCCGAGATGCCTCCAAACCATACGAATACCTTTAGCACACTCTCTGGCATCAGTTTCACCAAGGCTATCGTGCCCAGGATGATAAACACAGGTATCCAAAGCCACGCCTGGAAGCTGAAACACATCACTAAAACGAGGGCTGAAGCAAGGAGGAAAACGATACCCCACAAAACTGCCCCTTGGAGTTTAGTCGGAGTAAAGTGGGACTTTACTCGGAGTAAACCTCCACTTTCCTCGGAGTAAACTCTCGCCAAGAGTATTCCTAACCCAAAGGGGAGGATGCCTCCAATACAGTTATAGCGGAGACGATTGAGCGTTTCGCCATCTGGATCGCAGAACGCCTGGAGCAGCCAGCACACCAGAACCAACAACACCACATAGACGTTTTTCTGACGATAGAGCAACAGACGATAGACGATATAGAGCTCCATCATCAATCCGAAGAACCAATAGATACCTGGCCAAATGATCTTTTCGGGCTCTGGGAGCACGTTGATATACATGAGGAGCTGGGCCAGAACGTTATCCCAATGGAAGGGGAATCGCCCAGGAGTCACCATATCCACCATCAGGAAGAACACGAAACCCACGATGAGCATCCTGAAAAGCTTCAGGTAATGATAGCGGATAAAGGGAAGAGTCTTGTGGGATTCTGTAGAAAACTCATATTTCCTCACCAGCCCGAAACCACTCAGGAAGAGGAATACGGGCACCCCATAATGTCCGAAATACGAGAGAAGATGCAAGGGAAGGAACTCATCAGGATGGCTCATTACATACCAGAGACGATCGTTGTTGATGCCATGAAACTGGTACTCGTTCTCCTTCACAATCTTGCCTATGAAGTGGCAATAATTGTGGAGCATGATGGCCAGGATAGCGATGCCACGCATAGCCGAGCATTCGTTTCGTGTCAGGAAGTCCTTCATTTCTTCTTCAACTGGTTATAATCCGTCTTGCCCTTCAGTATTCGAGGACGAGCCTCGTTGTACTTAGGACTTATCACATTCAGATCCTCACGATAGAGAGGCGTTGCCACGCCTCCCAAGTAGAGCAGCAGATGAGGCAAAGCATCTGTCATCATAGGGCGATGTCTGGCGTTCTGAATGGCGAGCCAGCCATAAGGATGATTCTCCCTATACTTGGGCGAGCCCCATATCCAGAAGGGAATCTCCATTTCGTTGCGCGCCAATCGGTAATCGATGTTGGCTCCATGCATTCTGCCATACATATAAGGCTTGCCATCGAAAATCTCCTCGCCATGATCGGGAACGTAAATCACCAAAGCATCCTTATCTACGAAGCGCTGGGTGATGGCGTAGACGATGGAATCGTTGTAGAGCAGAGAATTGTCGTACTCTGAGAGTATGCGTTTCTGCTTATCCGTCAGCTCTGGACGATTGTACATCTGAGAGGTGAACTTCTTAAACTGGGGTTGGGGATATCGGGCCCGATAGTCCACATGCGAACCCATCAAGTGGAGAATCACCAATTGATGCTCCGACTTTTGCTTGCTCAAGGCATCGTATTCCTTCAGCACGCCATCATCGAAGCGATAGGTTCTGGTGTTTCTTGCATCAAACTGAGCCTTACTCAACTTAGGATCGTTCAGGAAGAAACCTCCACTGAAATCATAAACGGCCTCCTTGGCCTTGGGCTGGAACTGGTTGGTAACAAACGTCACCTGATAGCCCGCCTTGCGAAATACCTCTGGGAAGAGGGGCTCGTCGCACCATTCACCCTCATCGCCTACAGCATAGAGCGACAGCATGTGCTTGAACACAAAGCTCGTAAGATTCCACGAGGCCACCACATCGCTGAAGACCACCAAAGAACTGTCTGCCTTCATCGCCATCTGATGGGGCGTTGTAGGCTTCTGATAGCCATAAAGCTGTGAGTGGTGTTTGTTGTAGCTCTCGCCTATCACAAGCACTATATTGGGCACTCTGTAGCTACAGCTATCCACCTGAATCTTCTGGCTTGCTGCCTCTAACTGAATAATCTGATGACTCGCCAAGCGATTGGCGTAGATACCAAATGCCAAGCGATAAACAGGGATATAAAGCTTGGCCTGATCTTTCTTGGTAAGCTCGTGCTCCACCTCGCCAAGCGTGTTGTAGGAGAATAGTCGATGCATCGCCACCTTATTATCCCAGGTTTGCGAAATGCTGCTATAGAGCATCCACGCCACCAGACAACCCAAAGCAACCCTGAGTCCGAAGATAAATCCTTCGTTCGCCTTGGGCAGAATCATCCGTTTACGAATTATGTCTAAGATTCCTCGCAGAATGGTCCAGAGAATATGTGCCAGCATCAGCAGGAGAATCCAACCCACATTGGTCTTCACCACATCCCAACTCAAATATCCCTGCAAGAATTCCTGAGCCTCCTGGGCATTGGTTTCGCCCATCAGCATCAGCATCGTTGGGGTAAGAGTCGACTCAAAGCGCTCGTAGCAATACATGTCCACAATGGCCACTCCGTAAAGGAATATGTATATCAGGGCCTTCACCCAAAGACGTATCTTACTGGGAATCAGCGTCAGAACGACACAAACCGCATAGATATCAAGAAAGAGTTCCGGAGCTGAGAGTTCATAGGGTTTCGCCCCACGATCCCTCAAATAATATGGCATGATTTCGAGTTGTGTACAAATCCAGCCCAGCGCAAACATAAACACAAAGAATGCGCCATTCTTCTCGATAGGGGCAAACAGCCAACCTATCCATTTCAGTGGATTTTTCTTAACTCGTTTACGCATAATATCCTTTTACCTTAATGATCTCAGCCACGGCCTTCGGAACAAGTCGCTTGATTCCCTTTCCCGCCTTAATCCTCTCGCGGATATCAGTACTCGAGATATCAATATACCCCTCATCGCCAGGAGTCCGGGTATAAACCAGTATCTCGTAGTTGGCCTTGATATCCTCAGCACGATACCATTTGTCGAACAGCTCCCAGTTGTCGCCACCTATCATCAGCACGAACTTACGATCAGGATAGTCTTTCTTGAGAGCCTCGAGAGTATTCCAAGTATAGGATGGCTTAGGAAGATGCATCTCATAATCGCTGGCCTTGATGCCCTTCTCATCTTTCACAGCCTCACGAGCCATTTCCATACGAGCCTCATCGTCGAGCAGATCCTGACTTCTCTTCAAGGGGTTCTGGGGCGATACCATCAGCCATACCTCATCAAGTCCTGCTTCCTTCATCAGTTTCTTGGCCAGCAGGATGTGCCCTTTGTGTATGGGGTTGAAAGAGCCTCCGAAGAGTCCTGTTCTAATCATTCAGGAAATCCTCTATCACCTTCAACGCATCGGCCTCGGCATACTCCAGTATGTCGTTTACCACAATCTTGTCGAACTTCTCAGCAAAGGTCAGCTCAAACTCTGCACGAGCAATACGCTGGTCTATCACCTCTGGGGCATCAGTAGCCCTACCCTCCAGACGTTTGCGCAACTCTGCAATCGATGGGGGCTGGATAAAGAGGCTCAACGCCTGATCGCCATAATAGTTCTTAATGTTCACGCCTCCCTTTACGTCAACGTCGAACACCACATTCTGTCCAGCATCCAACTGGCTGTCTACCTGCGACTTCAAAGTGCCATAGAAACGATCGGTATACACCTCTTCATACTCCAGGAACTCATCGTTGTCTATTCTCTGACGGAATTCCTCCGGAGTGAGGAAGAAGTAGTCTACTCCATTCTGCTCCGTACCTCTTGGAGCACGCGAGGTACAAGATATGGAGTAAGCCAGGTTCAACTCTTTGTGCTCCTTCATCAGCCACGAGATAATCGTGGATTTACCAGTACCAGATGGGGCAGAAATGATAATCAGTTTTCCTCTGCTCATAAGTTTTTCCTCCTTTTTATTCTTTTTATAATGCGTTCAGCACTTGCTCTTTAATCTGCTCGAGCTCATCCTTCATTTTTACCACAATGTTCTGCATCTCTGCCTGATTGCTCTTTGAACCTGTGGTGTTAATCTCACGACCCATCTCCTGGGCAATGAATCCCAGCTTCTTTCCCTGTCCAGCAGGTTCGTTCATGGTGTCACGGAAGTACTTCAGATGATTTGTCAATCGCTGCTTCTCCTCGCTGATATCGAGTTTCTCGATGTAGTAGATCAACTCCTGCTCCATACGATTCTTATCATACTCCACACCAGGAATCTGCTGCAGACCATCAATGATGCGAGCCTTGATCTTCTCCACACGTCCTTTCTCGAAGGGCTCAATCTCTGCCAGAAGTTGGGCGATGTTATCAATCTTCTCAGTAAACTTCTTCTGCAAGGCAGCACCCTCCTGAATACGGAAGTCCACGAGGTTCTTCAATGCCTCAGCCACAGCCTTCTTTACAACAGCCCACTCTTCCTCGTCGAGTTCTTCCTGATCAGTCTTCGTCAGCACGTCGGGCATACGGAGCAGCGTGTAGAACCAGTCCTCTGGTACTGGGATTCCCGTCTTATCTGCAATTGCCTTTATCTGCTGGTAGTAGTTCTCCAACAGAGTAGCATTAATGGGAGTAGCGTCAACCAGTGCATCCTTCTCAATCCATACACTCATGTCAACCTTACCACGAATCAGAGCCTCAGCCACCATCTGACGCATCTCCATCTCTTTCTCGCGATAGAGAGGGGCTATACGGGTATTTAAGTCAAGCTGCTTAGAGTTAAGCGACTTTACCTCTACATGGATTTTCTTGTCCTTGTAGGCCACGACAGCCTTGCCGTAACCAGTCATTGATTGTATCATTTGTACCTATTTAATTATTATTTGGGTGCAAAGGTACGAATAAGTGAGAGAAATACCAAATTTTATTTGAGTTTTATGGCTTTTCCACCAACCTTCAGCACATAAAGTTGACCCATACGAAAGGGAAGCATGATGGCAGAACCATTCGAAACAGTGGACGAAAGCAACATACCACGAAGATCATAAAGCTCCACTTTCGTTCCCTCCGGAACATCTGTAAGCCACAGTCTGTTGCCATCCTTTTGCCATTTCCACTTACTCTCTGATACAGAGTTGATGGCAGAAGCCTCGCCTAAGATGACTTCAAAACTTATAGAACTGCATTGGGGCATCAGGAAAGCGTATCGTGCACCTTCTACCTGGTAATTCTCTACCCCAGCAGATGATATCTTGGAGACATTCCAGCCCGTAATAACCTTTCCCTCTGGGGCTGTGGCTTCCAGCGTTACCTCCCGATCAACAAAGAACTGTCCGTCAAAAACTCCTCGTGAGAGTTGTATGTCATTAAAAGTAGTCGTCAGCTCATCTGCATTTGACAGTTTTGTGTTCACAGTCATCCTCACGGCAGTTCCCAACTTATAGTAATCGCCCAACTGCTTATAGAAGATATTGGTACGCTGAGTCACCCAGTTGCGTGCATCGCGGAGTTCCTCACTATAAGGACGAGGCCACCATTGATTTTGCATATAGAGCTTTCTATGATAGTCAAACTCCGTTGATATCAGTCTGTACATCGGATCCCAAACTTCGCGGATGCCTTCATTGTTCAAAAAGTCACCCATATAGATACAAGCTCGATCGATAAACATCTTACTGAAGTCCTTATCATCCATCAACCTACGGAATAGTCGAGTACTCTCATAGCTATTTGCACCCCACTTATGACCAGAATCATAACTTTCATTGTAAAGCCAGTTGAGAATCTTATAACTCACAGCATCACCATATAGCCCCATTGTGTAGTCGCAGTCTTTGGCCACGAAACGCCAGCGTCCACCTTCCGTCCTGGGGCGCCACATCATCCAGTTATTGCCAGGAGTGTCAAGGTTATTAAAGTAGAGGTTCATCAGCATCAGGTCAGCAAACTCTGAACAGTCTATCAACTTATCGTATTCTGCCATCGTATGCCCCTGCTCTTGGCTGAATGCCATCAACTGATTGTAACTGTCCCAATCGCCAGCTTTCAGTTCCTTCCAATTCTCTACCATGTCGATGTCCTCTAACTTGTTGTAGTTCGACCAGATGTTATTCTCATTGCTTCGCTCACGGATATTGAGTATACCCTTGTATTGTCCGTTCATATAGACGACAACAGGTTTCCAGGCCTGCCAGTCTAAGTCACGATGGCTGGCCATTGTACGCTGAACAATAGGATCGCGCATATAGAGATAATCGAAATCATTGCCTGAGTTGCGCAACATAATCGACTTAAACTCCGTGAGACCTGGCTTCTGGTCTGGGAAGAACTCGTATTCCAGATGTTTCTTTCCAAAGCGCTTATTGGCATATAAAGCGAGTGTCTTCAGGGCTGCTCCTCGTGTAGCACCACCTGCCACACGAGCTTCACACAACTGATTAATGGCACTGGATTGGTTCTCGCTCTCGAAATACTCGATGTTCATCGGCCTACGCCAGTTATGCTCATAGTTCTTCTTGCCATCCTTGTAATATTTCACATCCGCATAAATACCAATGCTTGAACTTGTCAGATATTTCTGATCAGTAACGATACTCACAACAGGCAACGTCAGTCTGCGAGGGAAGAAGATGTAGCTCTGGGTAACGCTATATGGCGAGAGCCAGCCATTACAAAACAATCTGGCACGAATGGTGCGTGTTGTGGAAAGAGAAATAGGTTCTGTGTATTTCGTACTCTCTGCTGTGGGCTCTGAACCATCGGTAGTAAATCGTATCTCCGTTCCCTCGGGTGAACCTTCAGGCACATTCAGGGTTAAAGACAATGATTCACTGCCTGTCATCACCTTTCCTTGTTCACTAAACAAGGGTTCACCCAAAATATGATCATAGCCACAAATTCCTCCTGCATTCGCAGCCTTGGGGGTTGGAGTCAGCTGATACCCCCATTCCTCTGCTCCATCAGTCTTTCTTCCATAGGCAATATTAGGCGAGGGCTGTTTCTTCAGATCTGTCACTTTATCAACTATCTCAGAGCCTTTAAAGAGATACACTGCAGCACCTTTACCTGAGTCCAAACGGAAATTGGTATGTAAGTCCTTAGCTTCCTTATCACAACAGATAAGTGCATACTGACCACCAACAATTACCAGGTTAGGTAATGCCCATGCCTCACTAGCCTGATCACTAATGCCCAAGCGATAATCCTGCAGGTTGATGCCTTGTGAAGTAGGGTTATAGAGTTCCACCCACGAATCGGGGAATTCATTCAAGTCATCCATCACGCAGTCTACATTCGACTGCATCAGTTCATTGATAATCAATTGTGCCTGCATCATCTGGCAAGCACATAGCAATATGGCGGATAAAAGGGTCTTCTTCATCGACAGTTGACAATTTTCGGGGTGCAAAGGTATATCTTTTTAGGCAAATAACCAAATATATTTGGATTATTACCCACTTTTTTGTATCTTTGCGCCCATTAAGATTAAATAACTACAAACAATATGAGACATCAACTATTATTATTTGTCATCGGATGTACGATGGTAGCACATGCTCAGAAGGCGCCTGTGTTCGAGAAATCTGCCAAGGAAGAAATAGCGGAGAACCATTTCCTGGCTGGTAGTAACTACTTGGATTATGACCGTCAGTTATCTGACAAGCCCTTGACACCTACACCCAAGGGCTACGTACCTTATTACATGAGCCATTACGGTCGTCATGGCTCGCGCTGGCTCATCAGTGAAGGCAATTACACTCGTCCCATCGCCACTTTGAAGATGGCAAAGGAACAGGGAAAATTGACTGCTGAGGGTGAAAAGACACTTGAAACTTTAGAGGCCATCTATGCTACCAGCACAAAACGTCTGGGTGACCTGACTACTGTGGGAGAGCGCCAGCATCATGGTATCGGTAAACGTATGACTCAAAACTTCCCTGAGATCTTCAAAAAGAAGGATGTGATGATTGACGCACGATCTACTGTTGTCACCCGTTGCATCCTCTCAATGATAGCCGAGTGCGAAGAACTGGCTGCTGCCAATCCCACAGCCCGTATCCACAACGATGTTAGCGAGAGTCTTCAGTATTACCTGAACCAGCCTTGGGATGGTATCGTGAAGGAATTGGGTAAGTCTACTGGCGACAAGGAAGACATGGAGTACTCACTGAGATGGACACATCCTGAAAGACTGATGCGTGTGCTCTTTAACGATCAGGACTTTGTCTACAACAACATCAGTGCAGGTGCCCTGATGCGCCAATTGTTCCATGTGGCATGCAACATGCAAAGCCACGATACTGATCTTGAGCTCTTCTCACTCTTTACCGATGAAGAGATTTACGACCAGTGGCGCCAGAAGAATATCGGATGGTACCTCGACTATGGTGCATCACCTGTTTCTGGCAGCAAGATGCCATTTAGCCAGCTGAACCTGTTGAAGAACATCATTGAGACAGCTGATACCGTTACCCAGACACAGGCTACCCTGCGCTTTGGTCACGAGGTTTGTGTGATGCCTCTGGCTTGTCTGTTGGAACTCGATAACTGTGGCATTGCCTTAGAGAATCTCGACGAACTCGACAAGTATTGGCGTAACTATCGCATCTTCCCTATGGGTTGCAACATTCAGTTGATATTCTACAAGCCTCTCCCAACCAAGCCCAAAGGAAAGGGTAAAGGCTTGCCAAAGCCAGGTCCTGTCCTCGTGAAGGCTCTGCTGAATGAACGTGAGGCTTATCTGCCTATACATACCAACCAATGGCCCTACTACAATTGGCAGGACCTCAGGGATTATTACCTCGATAAGATTGCAGAATTTGAAAAGGCCAGGGATTGATGTCCCTGGCTATATAAAATAAGGTGTTTAGTTTAACTTTGCAGTCATTGGACTTCTAACACCCTTATAGCTCTTCAGATACGCCTTGGCACTTCCGAATGAAAGGAACATGTCGAGGCGTACTGGTATATGGTTCTGATCATCTGTGATGTAGAAACGGATGAGTTCGTGACTCTTTCCATCCTCACGCTCATAGAACGAGAACACCATACAACGGAACTTCTCCTTCGATTCGTTCATCTTGAATGTCTCCTTACCACGATACTCCAACCATGAGTTCGTGAGGCTTTTTGCATCACTGATGGGCATGGGAATCACTTCGCCTTTCTTCATCTTCGTCCCATCGAAGTTACGGGCACGAAGGAAGATCGACATCATATCGTAGATGCAAGTCTTATAGGTAGAGGTCTTCCACGTGTGCTCACCATCAGCAGCTATACGATGCTTCTTCAACTGGCAAAAGCTGTTGGGGTAGCTGTACCAAATCTCGTCTACATAGTAGCGATCACCCTCTCGTGCACCCT